>Ga0302253_1000181_pt1 | contig 62364 bp, 45 predicted proteins | sample AAG_RA_Trp_MG_FD_193537 | JGI IMG/M metagenome (GOLD analysis project Ga0302253, IMG submission 193537) | Enriched activated sludge microbial communities from anaerobic digester in WTTP, New Holstein, Wisconsin, United States - AAG_RA_Trp | ecosystem: Engineered > Bioreactor > Anaerobic >...
TGTATATCAGAATGCTGCATAATTTATTAACAAAAAATCAAGTTATGAGTCTCCCCCAGACCCCCTCTTTTCAACATAATAAATTAACTTTGATAAAAATATTGTCCAGACTCATTAGACCATCTCACAACATAATGAATTAACTTTGATAAAAATATTGTCCAGACTCATTAGACCATCTTATGACTGCCCCCCGTTTAGACTCTTTTCGGCTGACTTTGACGATTTTTCAACATTTGTGCTTCTTCCCTACTTTCAGTATCGGGGGACAGCAATTCAGGTCTTTAAGGACTTCATAAACGGCCGGACAGACAACTCACTATGATAACAACTACCGCTTTGCAACAGAAAAAATTTTTTTAATTTGAACAAAAAATATGACCAACAAGACAACAGACATAGTAAAAGAAATTGCAGAGCAACTTGACTGCGGTTTTCGTGCGTTCATACACAAAACATCAAGACAACTCCTTTTCGTGCCAGATAACAACAATTATCCCGACATTGACCTTGACTCGTGGGACGAAGAACTTGAACAATTAGAAAACAACTTCACCGACTACTACGAAATTGACAAATGGACTTCAAGCGAAGCGTTTGAAACAATGAGTGAGTTCGCTGACCAACTTACCGACAAAAATTTGCAAAGCCGACTGTTTGACGCATTGAGAAAGAATAAACCATTTAAAGAATTTAAGCTCGTAATTGACAACTCAGGCGACTTCAGACAGCAATGGTTTGATTTTAAAAACAAGTGGCAGCAAGACTTTGTGGCAAGACAACTAAACAGACTAAAACCAACGGACGAATGAAAGGAATGGCAACACCTAAAAGCCGTTTTGCGTCAGGCGGGGCGACGTGTAAACTTGGAGTTTTGTGCTACTATTCAAGTTCTATGTTGGTTGACAGTTTTGTGCTCCAAACTGAAAGTCAGCGAAGCTAAACCCGCCCGAAAGCAAAGCCCAAAAAGGTATGGCAGTATTGCAAAGAGAAAGGAACATGAAGACAATTTTTATAATAATATTGGTATTTTTTTCTATAAACTCTTTTGGTCAGGAGTGGAAAAATGTAAAAGGGAAACCAAAAGACTTAAAAGAAAGTTTCGAATATTTAGATAAAATGTTTGACGACACAACAAAATATACATACATGACCCTTCCTTCAGATGTTGTATTTGGAAAACTATACTCGTTTGGACTCGGAATGTGGATTAGAAATAATTGGGGGTTATGGGGAAACAGTGATTTGAAAAAATATTTTATTGAAAATGGAATTAATCATCCAGACATAATTTCAGGTATTATACTTTCAGAATATTACAATTACTTAAATCATATACCATATGAATTAAAAAGAGAAGTTGACTCCTCTTTACTTCAGATGACAAATAAAGAATTGGTGGAGAAAATGGAATCTGATATGACAAAATCAAATGAGTTATTAAAATATTATCCAATTGATGATACAATTGTCGTATATGTTACTGTAACAAAGAAAAAGTTTCTTAAAACAGAGAAGGAATCCGTCAGAGCAATAGCCAAAGTGATTAAACATGAAAATAGTGAATTGATTGTTGAACTTTTAAAAATACCAATTAAAAAAAAACAATCAACTAATTATGAAGCAGGACAGAAAATTAATGTTGATCCTTATTGGTGTGAATTGATTCCTCCTAAAAATTGGAAATGGAATTAAAAAGCACATACTGCCAACACGCAATAAAAAACATAGGGCGGAAAGTGCTAAAATTGAACAATATAACACTTAATAAACGGCTTGGTAACTTGAAAAGTTGAAGCTTCGAAATGCCCTACGTTTCATATTGCCATCCGTTATTCGAACAACCTGATTGGTGCTATAATCCTTAATTGGGTTTTGTTGATACAATATTAGAAATAAAACCTTATTTGTTAAAGATTTTTGAAAATGATATTACTAAAAATCGTAAGAAAAGTCGTTTTGGAAGAAAGGATGTACCCAGCATAGAACAAATGGTAAGAACAGCATTTTATAAACAAATGAAGGGGTTCAATTAGAAGAATCAATAAACCTTTAAAATGAGGCCATACCACATCTTATTGTATCTGGCTGCCAGCGGGAATGATTTCGACAGGTGAAACGAAATAGAGTTTTCCCTGAGGGTCTTGTGCCATGAGGATCATTCCGCGGCTTTCGATTCCCTTGATGTGTCGGGGTGCAAGATTCATGAGGATACAAACCTGTTTGCCAATGATTTCCTCTGGTTGGTAATATTCGGCAATGCCCGATACAATCGTTCTTTTATCTAAGCCTGTATCTACCTTGAGTTTTAGCAATTTTTTCGTCTTTGCAATCTTTTCGGCTTCCAATATGGTGGCCACCCGAATGTCCATCTTCGAAAACGTATCGAAATCGATTTCATCTTTGGCTGGTTCCAGCTTGAGTGTTTCAGAAGCCATATTCCTTATTTTTACGAGTTTTTGAATTTGCTTTTCAATAGCCTCGTCCTCGATTTTTTCGAAGAGCAACTCAGGGGTGCTCAGGATATGAGAGGAGGGCAAAAGATCACAACGTCCAGCGTCGTTCCAGTTGCCGTTATTAAAGTTGAGGATACGACGAAGTTTTGCGGAGGTAAACGGGAGGAAGGGTTCGCATAAAATAACGAGGTTGGCACAAATCTGCAGCGAAATATTTAAAACCGTTTTTACTCTTTCCATGTTGGAAGAGGCTATTTTCCAAGGTTCGTTTTCGGTGAGGTATTTATTTCCGAGACGGGCCAAGTTCATCATTTCATTCAAGGCTTCACGAAAACGAAAATGCTCGAGGCTTGAAGCAATACGTGCAGGAATAGCTGCAATCTCTGCCATCGTTTCTTCATCGATGGGAAGAAGACTGGTAAGCTCGGGAATCCGTCCGTCGAAAAATTTTGTTGCCAGCACAGCCGTTCGGTTGACGAAATTTCCGAATATAGCCACAAGCTCACTATTATTACGTGTTTGAAAGTCTTTCCATGTAAAATCGTTGTCTTTGGTTTCGGGAGCATTGGCGCACAGCACATAACGCAGCACATCCTGTTTGCCGGGAAAATCTTTAAGGTATTCGTCGAGCCAGACCGCCCAGTTGCGAGAAGTTGAAATCTTGTCGCCCTCTAAATTCAGAAATTCATTGGCAGGAACATTATCGGGAAGAATATAGCTTCCTTCGGCCTTCAGCATAACCGGAAAGATGATGCAATGGAAAACGATATTGTCCTTGCCGATGAAATGTATCAAACGTGTGTCAGGCGATTTCCACCATTTTTCCCAGTCTCCGCCAGTTAGCTGAGCCCAGTGTTTTGTAGCCGAGATATAACCGATGGGAGCATCAAACCATACATACAAAACTTTGCCTTCGGTACCTTGGATGGGCACTTTTACTCCCCAGTCGAGATCACGGGTAACGGCCCGCGGTTGCAATCCATGATCGAGCCATGATTTGCATTGCCCATAAACATTTATTTTCCAGTCATCCTTATGTTCTTCGAGTATCCATATTTTTAGCCATGCTTCATACTCATTGAGCGGAAGAAACCAGTGGCGGGTTGCTTTCAAAACCGGGATGCTTCCGCTTAAGGCCGATCGAGGTTGAATAAGATCGGTAGCATTGAGTGAACTTCCGCACTGTTCACACTGATCGCCATAAGCCCCCTGATTGCCACAAATGGGACAGGTACCAATAATATAACGATCGGCTAAAAATTGCCCTACCTCTGCATCATAATACTGTTCAGTAACTTTTTCGATGAATTTCCCCTCTTCATATAATTTTTTGAAAAAATTTGATGCCGTTTCATGATGTATAGGTAAGGAAGTGCGGCTGTATATATCGAAGGATATACCCAATTCTTCGAATGATTTTTTTATAATCTCGTGATACTTATCTACTACCTGTTGTGGGCTGATACCTTCTTTTCTGGCTTTTATGGTAATGGGCACGCCATGCTCATCGCTTCCACCTATAAATAAAACTTCTTCTCCTTTCGAACGCAGATAGCGAGCATAAATATCCGCTGGAATGTAAACTCCAGCCAAATGCCCAATATGCACAGGACCATTGGCATAAGGCAATGCCGAAGTAATGGTAGTACGTTTATAGGATTTATTATTTTCTGAAGCCATTATCTCGAAAATTTGAGTTGCAAAGATAAATAATCGGCTTGCTTGCCAATATATTGCAACTCGCTTTCCTCACCCTTAATTCCGGTATGTCTATACCGAAAATAAATCTTTTATGACGATATGTGGTCGATTGAAAAATTTATACTTTAGCATTTCTATTCATTCGAATGAATCATTTATATAGAAGGCCTGCCTATTTAAATTCAGGCGATAAGATTTGCATCACATCACCAGCGGGACGTGTTGCGCCCGAAAAGGTATTGAAGGCCGATAAAGTTTTCAAGAATTATGGATTCGAAGTAGAAATCATGTCCCATGCTTTGGGTGCATTTTACCAATTTAGCGGTACCGACGACGAACGCCTCGAAGATTTGCAACAGGCCTTGGACGATCCATACTGCAAAGCTATTCTCATGTCGAGAGGTGGATATGGGCTTCATCGTATCATCGACAGGCTCGATTTTCGTTCCTTCGAAACGTTTCCCAAATGGATCATTGGATTTAGCGATATCACCCTCTTACATGCTCATTTGCATCGTCTGAAATGGCAAAGTCTGCACAGTCCCATGGCTTCGGCATTTTCTATAGAAAATCCAAGTCAGGCTTTAAAAGTGTTGAGTTTTTTACAGGGAAATCTTCCGAAATATAGCTTAGCACCTCATGCCCTCAACCGTAAAGGTAAGGCGAGGGGTATTCTTACAGGCGGAAATCTTTCCATACTCACCAGCATTCTGGGAAGTTGCTCCGATTTGGATACCAATGAAAAAATTCTTTTCATCGAAGATGTGGGAGAATATTTGTATCGCCTCGACCGCATGATGTGGACGTATAAAAGAGCCGGGAAACTCAGCCATCTATCGGGGCTTATCATCGGAGGCCTGACAGAAATGAAGGATGGAGAGACCAATTTTGGTTATAGTGCCGAAGAAATCGTTTATCAAGCCGTAAAGCAATATTCCTATCCGGTTTGTTTTGGATTTCCGGCTGGGCATCAACCACACAATGAACCTCTTATGCTGGGTGCGGAAATTAGAATAGAAATCACGGATGAAGGTACTGAAATGATTTATTTGTATTAAAAAAATCTTACAATGATGGCCGAACATAACGAAATGGGAAAAGAAGGCGAAGAGCTGGCTGCCGAATATCTGGTGAAACAAGGTTATACCATAGAAGCTCGTAATTGGCGATATGGGCACGAAGAAATCGACATTATTGCCCGCAAGGACGACCTTTTGCTCATCGTCGAAGTTAAGACGAGACGTTCCAATTATTTTGGACAACCCGAGAGTTTTGTGAGTTTTGCCAAGCAAAAAGCCCTCATACGCTGTGCAAACCGTTATATTTATCAACACAACTTCGAAGGTGATACCCGTTTCGATATTATTTCCATCATTATGACACCCAAGGGAAATCAAATCAATCATATTCCCAATGCCTTTTATCCAACCTTAAGATGATGATTCCGACTCAAGACATTCATTCTTATGTTTCGGCTCTATCATCCATATTCGAAGAGGAGGGCAATAGAGAAACGGCAAGCGGCGCCAAAGCTTATATGCGAAATCAGTTCGAGTTTTACGGACTTCCTTCACCCCTGCGTCGTCGGCTTCAAAAAGGCTTCCTTCTACAAAATGGATATCTCTCCATCGAGCAATGGCCTGAACTCATATTTCAGTGTTGGAACTCTGCCTATCGTGAAATGCAATATTTTGCAATGGAGTATTCTCAACATTTTATTCCTCATTGCACCGAAGAACATATTGTACTGCTCGAATGGATGATGACGAACAAGGCATGGTGGGATACAGTAGATTTTATCAGTCCTAAACTTTGCGGAAAATTTTTTATTCATTTTCCGGATATCATCGAAAATACAACTTCAAAATGGATTGATAGTCAAAATCTATGGCTACAGCGAGCTGCACTGATTTTTCAATTAAATTACAAAGAAAAAACCCATCTTGATTTATTGTTTCGATCCATTCAGTGTTTAAGTGATTCGGATGACTTTTTTATTCAGAAGGCTATAGGATGGGCATTACGCCAAGTGTCGAAAACATTTCCCGAAGAAGTGATGCATTTTGTAGCTCACCAACCCTTAAAGCCTTTAAGCAAAAAAGAAGCCTTACGATTTGTAAATCGATGAATTTCGAATAAATTCATAATATAAATTTTTGAGAGATTTCCAAATTTTCGGTAATTTTGGAAGCCAGTGATGAAGTTTAAAAGTTAAACTATTGTAATTGAAATCATTATTTGATTTGTGATGAAAATTCAGAATCAAGAAATACGTTATCAACACATCTATGGTCAATTAGAAACTTTATTGACCAAGACGAAGGTTCCTGAGGCTCGAATGAGCACAATAGCAGCTTTACTGCATCATAAGATGCCGAATTTTTTCTGGACAGGATTTTATCATCTTGTAGATGATGAATTGATTGTATGGTGTTATCAGGGGCCACTGGCATGTCAGATACTCGAAAAAAACAAGGGAGTATGCTGGGCTGCCATCCAGCAGCAAAAAACTATCATTGTACCTGACGTAGAGCAATTTCCCGGTCATATTGCCTGTGATAGCCGTTCGAGATCCGAAATTGCTGTCCCCCTTAAAGATGCAGGGGGAAACATCAAGGGAGTATTGGACATTGATAGCCAGCTTATTGACAACTTTAACGAAACCGATGCCAAATGGCTCGAAAAAATTATAGATATGGTCTATGGATAGAACTGCCCACCTATTTTGCTTGCTCATAATGATAAGTATTGCGGCATGTAAAACTCCATCATCGCCCGATGAAAAAGAATATTATGATCAAATATTAGAAAAACAAAACACTTTGGCCGATGCCATTTTCGATCTCAACCGTTATCTCGAACACGCCGATACTGCCGGCCTCCAACGAGCCTATAATAAAACTCTCGATTATGCGAAAAATTCTCTACAGGAAATAGAAAAAATTGGTGATTATCAGGGCGATACAATTCTTTTAAAGGCAACTCTTTCCCTTTTGAAGGTTTATTGTGAAGTATTGGAAAATGAAATTCAGGAAATGATTGCTATTGTTAAAAAACCAGGCGAGATTTCGGATGCTGATGATGCTCGTATCATGCGATTGAGGAAAAACATATATAAAAAACTTACTCAAGCCGAACGGGAATTCGTAAAAGCCGATCATCATTTCAGGAACTTGTACCTGGGTGCTTATCTTTCAAATGAACCCGATACCACCTTATTTGAAGAACTCAATGATTCCGTCCCTGCAACTCCTTGAAATTATTATCGAACTAATTACTAAGAATGATTTGTTAAGGCATCAAAGGCGTAGCTATCAGGTTGTGATGGTTCGTATCTCAAGGAATATAGTTTAGGAATTCGAAGAAACATTGAGACAATGAAAAAATAAAAATTAATGAACAAAAATATGCTTCTCGAATATCGATCCTAGATTTTAGAATCTTGTGTGGCTTCGCTTCGTACTCACCCTCGCTCTATTAACCTTTCTCATCTAATAAGATTCAGAACGGAAATTGACAATTTCTCCTGGATGTGCACTATCCAACCCTATTCAGATACAAACACCGCACTCATCATGTTTCACTTTCAACTTTTGACTTTCCACTCATCATTCCCCACCCTCCTTTGCTTGTTGTTCTCATGATTACGTAATGATACAAAATTCAACCAATGAGAATTTTTGCTGATTTTCCATTTTCTGATAGAATGTTTGTAGATTTGCCCCCTTTTATCGAATTAAAATATAAAATATTGTATTTTAATTAATTATTTCAAGATTAATCATTTTTATGCAATTACATAAATTAAGAAACATTGGCATTGCAGCCCATATAGATGCAGGAAAAACCACAGTTACCGAAAGAATTTTATATTTTACAGGTGCAAATCGAAAGATGGGCGAGGTGCACAATGGAGAGGCCACTACCGATTTCATGAAGCAGGAACAGGAAAGAGGGATAACCATAGCTTCGGCAGCCATCACCTGTAAATGGAAAGAACATCATATCAATCTGATAGATACACCCGGACATGTCGATTTTACGGTTGAAGTTGAACGATCTCTGCGTGTTTTGGATGGTATGATTGCGGTTTTTTGCGCCGTAGGTGGGGTAGAGCCACAAAGTGAAACAGTTTGGAATCAAGCTAACCGCTATAAAGTACCACGAATCGCTTTCATCAATAAAATGGACAGGCAGGGAGCCGATTTCGAAAATGTAGTGGCACAAATGAATAAATACCTTGATGCCAACCCTATTCCTTTCCAGATTCCTATTGGGAATGAAGAAGATTTTAAGGGAATCATCGATTTAATAAAGATGAAGGCTCTTTTTTTTGAGAATTTCGAAAGCACAGAAGCCGAAATACCTGCTGAATACAAGGGATCGGCCAGCCGAGCCAGACAATATATGATAGAAAAACTCGCCGATTTCAATGAAGAAATTTTGGAGAAATATCTCAACGAGGAACCCATCCCTGAAGAATTAATTATAGAGGCTAGTCGTTACACAACTTTGCACCTCTTAGCTACACCCGTACTTTGTGGAGCTGCCTATAAAAACAAGGGGATTACACAATTGCTGGATGCAGTCATTCATTTCTTGCCCAGTCCTCTCGATGTAGGTGCTGTTGTGGGTATGGATCGAACAGATCCCGAAAAAACACACTCGCGCTACCCTTCTCCTAAAGATCCTTTCTCAGCACTTGCCTTCAAGATTATTTACGATCATTATGTAGGGCAGCAGACTTTTATCAGAATTTTTAGTGGGAGATTGAGTACAGGCATGCAGGTGCTAAATAGTTCAAAAGATAAAAACGAGCGAATAGGACGGATTATGCGAATTCATGCCAAGATGCGAGAAGACATTCCTGAAGCTGGGCCGGGTGATATTGTTGCATTGGTCGGGCTTAAGTTTACTAAAACCGGCGATACCCTCTGCGACCCTGACAATCCTTTGTTGCTCGAATCCATTTTCATTCCCCCTCCAGTGATCGAATTGAAAGTAAATCCTTCGAAACAAAGCGATCAGCAGAAAATGGGTGAAGCACTTCATAAATTGGCCAGCGAAGACCCTTCATTCATTGTCCGATTTGACGACGAAACTCAGGAAACTATTATATCTGGCATGGGCGAACTTCAACTCGAAATCATTCTCGATCGGCTTAAAGATGAATTTGGATTAGAACTGCAAACGGATGAGCCTTCGGTAGCGTATCGAGAAACCATTACACACGAAACGGAACAGGCTTACAAACATGTGAAACAAACCGGCGGCAAAGGCCAGTATGCCCATGTATTGCTTCGTATCGAACCCAACCCAGGAAAAGGATATGAATTTGTCGATAAAATCAAGGGCGGGATTGTGCCTCTCGAATTTATTCCTTCAGTGGACAAAGGAATTCGCAAAACCCTCGAAAAGGGCGTAATTGCCGGTTACCCCGTTGTGGATGTTAAAGTTACCCTCCTCGATGGAAGCTATCACCCAGTCGATTCTTCCGACTTTGCTTTTCAAACCTGTGCTTCTATATGTTTTAAACAGGCTTTTCAAAAAGCAGCTCCCATTTTGAAAGAACCCGTAATGAAAATCGAAATCAATTCACCCGATGACTATATCGGCAATGTAATCACCGACCTAAATAAACGCCGCGGACAGATCGAATCGATGCGAAGGCATCGAAAAGGATCACAAAAAATTAATGGCCTAGTACCTCTGATGGAAATGTTCGGCTATGCTACTCAACTTCGAAATATCAGTTCGGGAAGAGCCAATTATTCCATGGAATTCTTTCAATACATGCCACTGCCGCAAACTTTACAGGAAGAAGTGATTAAAAAAGCCATCGAAAAGAACAAAAAATAAACCTCCACTGCTTGGCTAAATCGTTGTTGGACTAAATTTCCTCCTACAAAGCAAAATGTTCTTCTAACGAAACAGCCGGGATCCATATTTAGACATAAATCTGCAATTTATAGGTATGGCTTCGATAATCACCAAAGGCAGAATCCAAGTTGAAGCTGTATTTTTTGAAGATTCTCATTCAATGGTTTTTCTGAACATTCGCTCCCAATCAAATAACCCATCCTTTCCAATTTGATGTTGGCAAGTTGAGAATTCAAGAATTCCTCTCCCTTTTGTTTTCTCTTAACTTCGCAACAATAATTTTAATACCATTCCGATGTCATTTATTGCTGACTTGCATATTCATTCTCATTTCAGTCTTGCCACCAGTAAGGAACTTACGCCGGAGTATCTTCATCTTTGGGCTAGGCGAAAGGGCATAGATGTAATAGGGACAGGCGATTGCATACATCCTAACTGGCTTTCGGAACTCCAGGAAAAACTCGAACCTGCCGAAACGGGATTATATCGATTAAAAACAATTTACCGCTTGGCCGAAGAAAACATCCCCGAGTCTCAGGAACCTCTATTTCTTCTGACTACCGAAATCAGCAACATCTATAAAAAGGGAGGCAAGGTAAGAAAAGTACACAATGTACTGATGATTCCCGATTTCCGTACCGCAAGCCTCATACAGCAAAAACTAAAACTCTTGAGCTTTAACATTACTTCGGATGGAAGACCCATTTTAGGAATGGATTCTTATGAATTGTTTCGTTTAGTGTTGGATATTAATCCACAGTGTGTATTGGTACCTGCTCATATCTGGACGCCATGGTTTTCGGTTCTTGGTGCCAGTTCAGGCTTCGACAGTATAGAAGAATGTTTCGAAGATCTAACCCCACATATCCATACCCTCGAAACTGGCCTTTCGAGTGATGTACCCATGAACCGTGTGGTAGGTAAGTTAGATCGGTTTCACCTGATTTCCAATTCCGACGCCCATTCTCCCGACCGGCTTGGCCGAAATGCTAACATCTTCTTCTGCGATAAATCCTTCGACGCTATTATTGAGGCTATGGCCAGTCATCGATCCGAAACCATCGATCTTTTCCCGCAGGAAGGGAAATATCATTTTGCAGGTCATAGAAAATGCAATGTTTCATTACCACCCGATGAAGCAGCTTATCATCAGGGAATTTGTCCGGTTTGCTACAAAAAACTCACTTCGGGCGTGCTCGATAGGGTGTTTCAATTAGCTTCGAAAACTCTCCCCGATGAAGAATCTATTTCGCCCCGTTTTCATTATATTATTCCTCTGCCTGAAATTATTGCAGAAATTATTCACACAAAATCTGCGTCGAAGAAGGTAATGGAGAAATATTTTCAAATTTTAAAAATCTTAGGTCCGGAGCTAAAAGTCCTTTTAGAGATACCTTGCTCACAGATTGCCGAACACGCTGGTGGTGAGCTGGCCGAAGCGATCGAAAGGTTGCGCCAGCGCCGGGTAATGATTACTCCAGGATATGACGGGGAATATGGCACCATTAAAGTGTTTCGCCCAGGCGAAGCACAAAGCTATGCCCAAAAATCTTCACTATTTCACGATGAAAACCCATTAAATCGTCCAACAGCCTATCCCCTGCTCAGTTTCAACATCCATCATGTGCTCGAACAAAAAATACGTTATTCGGCAATTCCAGATTCCTCAAGCGAACAGGATACAGTTTATCCTACCACGGATGACTTGCAAAAAGCTGCTATCGCACACGACGAAGGACCAGCCATTGCCATAGCAGGCCCGGGAAGCGGAAAAACATACGTACTCACCGAAAGAATCGCTCGCCTGATATCACAAAATATTGCACCTTCCGAAAAAATTCTTGCCATTACCTTTACCACACGGGCAGCTCAGGAAATGCGCCAACGCCTTATGTCCCATCCTTCACTCCATCAACAAGCATCATCTCTCTCCATCAGTACGATTCATGCCTTGGGCTTGCAAATTCTCCGCGAAATCCCCTCTTATTCTTCCTTCAAACTAATCAGCGAAACCGAAAAAATAAAAATCATTCAATCACTTCTTCAGGTCCAAAATTACAGCCCGGTTAAAATCGTCAACTACATTTCCCTCCTTAAAAATCATGCCCTTAACTTTCGGTTTGATGTAACATTTCAGAAAATCGCCAATCAATATCAATTCTATCTTCTCAACAATCAATTGATGGACTACGAAGATCTTATCTTATTGCCTTTGAATTTCTTGCAAGAAGATGCCGAATTCCGTTCGCAGATCCAAAATCGTAATGGGTTTATTTTAATAGATGAATTTCAGGATGTAAATCCAGCTCAATACGAATTTCTAAAGATCATCAGTCATCCACAAGAAAATAATGTTTTTGCCATTGGAGATCCTTTTCAAAGTATTTATGGTTTTAGAGGAGCATATTCGGGTATTTTCGAAACTTTTCTTCAGGATTTTCCCCAAGCGACTACTTACCACATGGGGAAAAGCTATCGTTGCGGAGATAAAATCTTGAAGGCTGCCTATGAAGTCATTGGCAGTGAAAATCCCCTCGAAGGCTTGCCCGAGAAAGGCAAAGTGAACATTGTGCAACATGCTACCGACAAAAGTGAAGCCGAATTTATTGCTCGATCTATAGATGCCATGACGGGAGGCACGCGTTTTTTCGCTTACGACAGCGGCGTAGCGCAAGCTCAAACTGAAATCCCATTATCTGAATTCACCATCTTATGCCGTACAACGCGACAGTTCCCGGCCATCATCGCTGCTTTGAACAATCATGGCCTTCCCTATCAAACCGCTCAAGCAGGAAATTTGCTCGATTCGGAATTGCTCTCGGAAATCATACTCTACTTGCGTAAAATCCTCGAAAACCCTGAGGAAAATAAATGCACAGTTGAAAATCTTCTGAAAGCCTATTTCGAACAAAATCTCTCAGAAAAAAACGACACCATTGATAACCGGAATATTTTCATGGAAATTGCCAAAGATTTCGGGAATGATTTGAAAAGTTTCATAGACTTCATCGATTTGAATGCTCCCACAGGACTTTATGAAGCCAAAGAAAATGCAGTTCAGCTTATGACGCTCCATGCAGCTAAAGGCCTTGAATTTGAACATGTTTTTATCAGCGGTTGCGAAGAAGGCCTTATTCCCTATTCCCTTTTCGAAAATCAGGAAACTGACCCTGAAGAAGAAAAACGCCTGCTTTTCGTAGGAATGACTCGTGCCAAAAAAACACTTACCTTAAACTATGCCGACTCACGCAAGATTTTCCACCGAAACATGAAACTTCCCCCTAGCCATTTTCTTGCAGCCATTTCGCCAGCCAATGCCATCAGGACAAAATCCAATCTGCCCGAAAAACACGAGGGACAGCAACTAAGTTTCTTCTGATCTTTCCGCATGCATTCTACTTGAATTTGGCTTTGAAATTCATCTTAACAAAAGAATTTAGATGAGTCATTGATATAAATATCCCAACCAACTAAAATTATAAGCACATAAAATATCACGTAATAACATAGTTTTCGAATCATGAATCATAAATCTATAATGGTTGATTTCGTTAAATGCCGCATGAAACGAAGGACTATTTTATTGGCTCTTATTTTTATTTTGGAAGCAAAAAGCTATTTGAGTTCCCAACCGGCAGCATATACGCAATGGTGGAATGCCCCTCAGCAGGAAAACCCAGCCTTAACAGCATTTGGTATAGAAAAATATCGACTGGATGGAGTTTATCAAACTCGTTCCTATGAAAATGCTCCGAATTTGAACACTTTATATTTATCTGCTTCTTATCGCTTCAATTTCGAAAACACTAATAAGGAGTATGGTTTGGTGGTGCCTCGCTCCAATCCCTTATCCATTGGCATAGGCATATTCAGCGAACGACGTTTTGCCGATACCACTCAGTATCCATACGCTATTATCGGCGCAAGTTTCGATATTTTAGCCGGATTTGGAGGTACCAACACACTTGCAGTTGGTCTTCAGCCCTACTGGTTCGAATCGGAGGGTTACTATCCGGTTTCGAAAATTTATTTTCAAAGCAACGACACTTTGCTGCCAGGCCATTCTCCACATAAAAAATTTGGAGTGAATGTAGGTATTTTATTAGGAATCAATAAAATGGACTGTTGGACCGACGATCAGGTGCATCGCTTCGAGATTGGAATGGCCATTTACAGATTGTCGATGCCTTATCGTACTCTCATACCCGACATTCATCCCGGTAAGGAAATTCATTCACATGCAGGATATCTTTTACCCTTGAGCCAGAAACTCGGTATGGTTTTCAGAACTTCATGGATATATGAAGGGCAGCATCTTTACAATGGTGGCTTCAGCCTGATTTACCGTAGGCATTTTGCTTTTGCCGATAGATTCCGCATGGGTATATATTACAGTAATACATATCATCTATCTTTAACGGCGGGATTCAGAATCTACACACCTAAAACCAGCACCCTATCGCTCGATCTTGAAATGAGCAGAGACTTTGCTCTAAAAAATCAACAGAATATGATACCCTGGCATCAAAACGCATGGGAGATTGCTTTTATCGTAAAACCCATAAAAAAATGTTGGTCGCTCGATAATTGCTCCAGAGCCTATCAATACGAAGGTTTTTGAGCTCTAACAAATTATAGTTCGTTGATTTCAAAATTCATTCATTCTTCGCTCTTGTCCTTCGGTTTGAATTTAAGCCCTAAATTCAAATTGAAGGCATATTTGGAAGGCTTGTGCGGTTCGCTATTCTTGCCATTATTTTTCGATAGGCGTGGATGACCATATATTTCTTCATATAAAGATGAATATTTGGCATAAATGACCTCACGTCTCAATTTCAATGTAGGGCTCTGTTCGCCTGTTTGTGGTGACCATTCATCGGCCACGAGTCTGAATCGTTTTACCTGCTCGTGAAGGCTCAATGTTTTGTTGAGTCTCTGAACCTCTTCGTCTATTCGCTCGATTACTTCTTCCATCTTTATAAGCTCTCGATTGTCGTGATAATGAATTTTATGCTTGGAAGCCCAAAAATGCAAATAATTCAAATTAGGAACTATGAAGGCACTCACAAACTTCTCGTTTTCACCAATAATCATAATTTCCTCTATGAAGATGGATTCCTTGAATTTGTTTTCGATTACCTGGGGAGCAATATACTTTCCAGCCGAGAGCTTGAAGATTTCCTTTTTGCGATCGGTAATTTTCAGAAATTTACCATCCACCAGCACGCCAATATCTCCCGTATGAAAAAAACCATCTTCATCGATAACCTGGGCTGTATATTCTGGATCCTTATAATAACCCAGCATTACATTAGGTCCTTTCACGAGAATCTCACCATCATTGGCAATCTTTACTTCCACGCCTTCCAATACGGGTCCAACCGTACCAAATTTAATATCTGGCCAGTTAAAATGACCTACTGCAATTACCGGTGAAGTTTCTGTCAATCCATATCCTTCTACTACGGGCAAACCCGCACCCCAAAAAATTCTACATAACCTTTCCTGCAACGACGAACCTCCTGAAACTATTACCTTGATATGGCCGCCTAAGGCTTCTCTCCATTTCACAAATACCAGTTTATCAGCCCATTTTAACTGCAAATCATAAAACCATCCATTGGCATTGTTAAACTCAAAACGCTCGGCCAGATGCAATGCCCAAAAAAATATTGCCTTTTTGATGCCATTTAAATCTTTCCCCTGAGCTACAATCCTGTCGTAAACATTCTCGAGCAATCGCGGAACAGCATTGAACTCATTGGCCTGAATTTCATTTAAATTCGCCACAATACTGCCCATATTCTCTGCATAATAAATCCCTATGCCCAAATATTGAAAATCATAATTCATCATCCTTTCATAGATATGCGAAAGAGGAAGAAAACTCAAAACCTTGTCCTCGTGCGTCAATGGATTGATCTTAGAAGTGGCTATGGCATTCGACATAATGTTCCAATGGCTCAGCATGACGCCTTTGGGCTTGCCCGTCGTACCCGATGTGTAAATAATAGTAACTAAATCATCGGGCTTTATACTGTTTTTTATTTTCTTCAATGGCCCATCATATTTTTCTCTCATTTTCCTTCCTGTTTCTACAATTTCCATCCAATGAGGCGCACCTTCCACTTCATTGAAAGTAACCACCATTTGAATTTGTGGCAAAGCATCGGCAATGGGTTTTATCTTGGCATAGAGTGATTTATCGCCTACAAAAACCAGCCTTGTATCCGAATGTTCGAGAATATAATAATACTCTTCAACATTGAGAGTTGGATAAATGGGAACATGCACAAATCCGCCAAGTGCAAGGCCCATATCCACAAAATTCCATTCAGGCCGATTTGCTGTAATGGTAGCAATTTTATCTCCTTGCACGAATCCAAGTGCCATTAGTCCCATACACAAACTCTCCGAAAATTCTTTATAATCTACTGCCGAAAAATGTATCCATCTACCATTTCTCTTGGCACCAAAAACATCTGGCCTTGGATATTTTTCTATCCATTGATCGAGTAAATCAAACGTACGTGTCATCTGCATCGTAAAGCAAAATTTGATACATTAACCAACCATAAATTAATTTTAAACCAATTTCTAAAACCAAAGTTATTCAGTGAATTTTAACTATTTGGTTAAAATATAATCAATTCGTATTTACCCAGATTTATCCTCACTATATTGAATAATTGATGTCTCTTCATAAATTTGTCGAAGAAAAGATACATTACATAAAATCATTATTCTATGAAAATTACGATTGTTGGAAGTGGATATGTAGGGCTTGTTACCGGTACTTGCTTTGCCGAGGTAGGAATTGAAGTAACATGTGTAGATATAGATTCTCGCAAAATAGAAAATTTAAGGAAGGGAATTATCCCCATTTATGAGCCCGGGCTCGAGCCTATCGTCATGCGAAATATTGATAAAGGAAGGCTATTTTTTTCGACCGATTTGAAATCGGTGATATCTCAAGGTACAGATATGGTTTTTACAGCCGTAGGAACACCACCTAGTGGAGACGGAAGTGCTGATTTGCAATATGTTATCAACGTAGCTCGCGAAATTGGACGTTATATGCAAGATTATTTGCTTGTAGTTACAAAAAGTACCGTACCAGTTGGAACATCCGAAAAAGTCAGGCATGTCATTCAGGAGGAACTCGACAAAAGAGGAGTAAACATTCCATTCGATGTAGCTTCCAATCCCGAATTCCTGAAAGAAGGCGATGCCATCAACGATTTTCTCAAACCCGATCGCATTGTGGTAGGCATCGATTCGGAAAGAGCTCAGGATATCTTCGAGCGACTTTACAAACCCTTTACGCTGAATGGGCATCCCATCATTTTTATGGATATCCCTTCGGCCGAGATGACGAAGTATGCGGCCAATTCAATGCTTGCCACCAAGATTAGTTTTATGAACGACATTGCGAATCTTTGTGAATTGGTAGGAGCTGATGTAAATATGGTACGCAAAGGTATTGGTAGCGACAGCCGCATAGGCACTAAATTCATCTATCCTGGTATTGGTTATGGAGGAAGTTGTTTTCCCAAAGACGTAAAAGCCCTTATACGAACTGCTGCCGAGAAAGGTTATCAATTAAGCGTTTTGAAGGCAGTGGAAGAAGTTAATGAAAATCAGAAATTGGTTTTATACAAAAAGCTAAATTCTTACTACAGCGGCCAACTTAATGACAAAACCATCGCTATCTGGGGATTGAGCTTCAAACCCAACACTGACGACATGCGCGAAGCACCTTCTATCTCACTCATTCATCAATTGCTCTCCGTTGGTGCAAAAGTGAAAGCTTACGATCCTGTGGCTATGAATGAAGCCAGACAGTGTTATTTCGGCGATCAAATCGAATATTCAAAAGATCAGTACGAGGCTACCATTGATGCTGACGCTCTCTTGCTCGTCACCGAATGGCCCGAATTCAAATTCCCCAATTTCAATGTGGTGAAAAAATTGATGCGCCACCCTGTTGTTTTCGACGGAAGAAACATTTATTCCAAACAGGAAATGAAAGACATGGGCTTTGATTACTTTGGAATTGGCATTCCTTCACTAAAATGAAAAACATCATATTGCTCATAAACACCTTCTAATTACATAAAACATAACCCTTCAAGAATTTATATCTCATGAGAAAAAAAATACTGGTAACAGGGGGAGCGGGATTTATCGGCTCTCACCTCTGTAAACGTCTTTTAGATTTAGGCCATGAAGTAATTTGCCTCGATAATTATTTTACGGGCTCCAAGGAAAACGTAGTAGAGTTAATGTCGAACCCCTATTTCGAGCTGATCAGGCACGACGTAACCATGCCCTTTTTTATCGAAGCAGATGAAATTTATAATCTGGCATGCCCTGCTTCTCCTATCCATTATCAGTACAATCCCATTAAAACAATAAAGACTTCCGTAATGGGGGCTATCAACATGCTAGGCTTGGCCAAGCGAATCCGTGTCAAAATTCTTCAGGCTTCCACCAGCGAAGTTTATGGCGATCCCGATGTTCATCCTCAAACAGAAGATTATTGGGGAAAGGTAAATCCCATAGGGCCAAGAGCATGTTACGACGAAGGGAAAAGATGCGCCGAAGCTTTATTTATGAATTACTACCGTCAGAACAACGTTCGCATAAAAATTATCCGCATCTTTAATACTTATGGACCAAAAATGCACCCCAACGATGGCAGGGTGGTTTCAAATTTCATCGTTCAAGCATTAAAAAATCAAAATATCACCATCTATGGTGATGGTTCTCAAACACGGTCTTTTCAGTACGTAGACGATCTGATCGAAGGAGCCATTAGAATGATGGATACGCCTGACGATGTAACCGGTCCTGTTAACATTGGAAATCCAGATGAATTTACCATTCTCGAGCTAGCTGAAAAAGTCATTCGGCTCACTGGTAGCCGCTCAAAGATTATATTTCAACCTCTTCCGCCCGATGATCCCAAACAACGCCAACCCGATATTACCCTGGCTAAAAATCTATTGAATTGGGAACCCAAAGTCGCACTTGAAGATGGCCTCCAAATGACTATAGAATATTTCCGCAAGCTTATACGCTGAAACTGGATAAAATAATAGAAGAAAAGCAAACAAAATTATTGAAATGAAGACCAAAATACTCGTAACAGGTAGCAATGGTCAGCTTGGAAATGAGCTGAGGCTTTTGAGTGCACATCTGAATCATTTATCTTTTGTGTTTACCGATGTTACCGAATTGGATATTACCCAACCCGAGGCAGTAAATGAAATAATGGAAAGCCTCCAGCCTCAATATCTCATCAATTGTGCAGCTTATACAGCAGTCGATAAAGCCGAAAGTGAAAAAGAATCCGCTTGGAAAATCAATGCCATAGCTCCAGAAATACTCGCCAATTCAGCACGTAAAACCGGTACTTGCCTTATTCACATTTCCAGTGACTATGTTTTTGATGGGCAAAATTATAGACCTTACCTCCCTTCTCACCCCACTCATCCTTTGTCGTGGTATGGGAAATCAAAGGAAGGGGGTGAGATTGCCATCATGAGAAGCCGAGTCAATGCATTCATCATTCGTACAGCTTGGTTGTATTCGAGTTTCGGAAGCAATTTTGTAAAAACCATTCGCCGCAATGCTTTACAAAAACAAAACCTCGATGTAGTCTCCGACCAGGTTGGTTCGCCTACTTGGGCAGCCGATCTGGCCGAAATGATCCTCCATGTTATTATTCATCGGATAGAACCCGAAGGAGTTGAAATTCTGCATTATACCAATGAGGGGGTGTGCAGTTGGTACGACTTTGCCATCAGCATTGTAGAACATTCAGATATCAGTTGTACAATTCATCCGATATCATCCGAACAATATCCCTTACCAGCTCCACGACCATTTTACAGCGTTCTCGATAAAACGAATACACGTCAACGCCTGAATATCGAAATTCCGCATTGGAACGCCAGTTTGAAAAAATGTATACAATTGCTGAATGAATAATACCGATCGAAATCGTATCATTGCTCAAATCGAGAGCATGATGAATCAAATATGGGAAAAATTGGGAGAAGGCCTTCCTCTTGCCACTTACAGGGAATGCTTGATTTTTGAATTGCGCTCAGCAATGTTATCATTCCGTGAAAATGTGGTCATCCCAGTAACCTACAAATATTTCAAGCCAGAAAACCAACTAAAGGTCGATCTTTTGATAGAAAATGAAATACCTGTAGAAATTGAAATGGAATCAAGCGAAGCACACAGAAAGATGATGGCCGTACTCCGCCACTCGGGCAAACCTATTGGATTGTTAATAACTTTGCAGGTTAAACCTGTACGATTCATTCTTAATAAAATTACTTATCCTCAAAAAATACGGTAACCATGAACAAGATAAATCCAGCTATTCTCGAAAAAGCCCATCACTGGACACAACCGCCTTTTGACGAACAAACGCGCCAAAAGGTTCAATATCTTTTAGATAACGATCCAGCAGAACTCATCGAAAGTTTTTATACCGACCTGGAATTTGGTACAGGTGGACTGCGAGGTATTATGGGACCCGGGACTAACCGAATGAATATCTATACGGTAGGAATGGCCACACAAGGCTTGGCAAATTATTTAAAAATGAACTTCCCCGATAAGAATCCCATAAAAGTAGTCATAGCTCATGATTGCCGCAACAACGGACGCCTTTTTGCACAAACTACGGCAAACGTATTATCGGCCAATGGAATCAAAGTTTTCCTTTTCGACGATTTAAGGCCCACACCCGAGCTTTCGTTTGCTGTGAGATTTCTTGGATGCCAGAGTGGCGTAGTTATTACTGCTTCACACAATCCTAAAGAATATAATGGATACAAGGCTTATTGGGAAGACGGCGGCCAGCTTGTGAGCCCCCACGACAAGAATGTCATGGCAGAAGTTAGCAAGATAAAGGGAATAGAAGAAGTGAAATTCGAGGGCAACTCTCGATTGATTGAAACCATAGGAGAAGCGGTTGACAGGGCTTATATCGCCGCTATAAAAAATCTTTCACTCTATCCAGAGATCATTGCCCGGTACAAAAATCTCAAAATAGTCTATACTCCTATTCATGGCACAGGAGTGAGACTTGCTCCATGGGCGTTGCAAGAATTTGGTTTCGAACAAATTTTTACCGTAGATGAACAAATGATGGTATCAGGAGATTTTCCAACCGTACATAGCCCCAATCCTGAAGAACCCGCAGCCCTCGATCTTGCCATCAAAAAAGCCCGGGAAACCGGTGCCGACCTCGTGATGGGAACCGACCCCGATGGAGACCGCGTGGGCATCGCCGTGAAAGACGAAAAAGGTGAATTCGTGCTTCTCAATGGAAATCAAACTGCTTCTCTGCTTATCTATTACATTTTGAAAGCATGGAAAGCCAAAAGACGCCTTAAGGGAAACGAATTCATCGTAAAAACCATCGTAACCTCCGAACTTATAAAGGAAATCGCCCAAAAGGAAGGAGTGAAATGCTTCGATGTACTTACAGGTTTTAAGTATATTGCCGATTTAATCAGACGTTTGGAAGGTTCCATGCATTTCATTGCCGGAGGAGAAGAAAGTTATGGTTTCCTTACGGGCGATTTTGTCAGAGATAAAGATGCCATAAGCACCTGCTGCATGATAGCCGAAACAGCTGCCTGGGCTGCTAATCAGGGTAAATCACTCTATCGCCTTCTCAAGGAAATCTATCTCGAATATGGATTTTATAAGGAAACCCTTCTTTCTATTACTAATAAAGGAATTGCCGGAGCCGAAGAAATCCGTCAAATGATGGAAAATTACAGGGCAAATCTTCCTGAACATCTCGCCGGTATCAAGGTTACAGTAATAAAAGATTATCTATGCCAAACAGAGATAAACCTGATTACAGGCGAAAAAATCCACATTGACTTGCCCAAATCGGATGTGCTTCAATTTTTCCTCGAAGATGGCAGCAAAATCACCGTAAGACCTTCGGGGACCGAACCTAAGATTAAATTCTATTTTGGAGCCAAAACCATTCTTCACCATATTGAAGATTATGAAAAGACGAACCAGTTTCTAAGCCAAAAAATCGAAGACATCAAGCATGATATGGGTCTTGCGTAATGCATCGTTTTATTATCCTCTTTTTTCGTATCATAAAAAATCAAAGCTGGCGTTTGCTCTGTAATTCATGATGATGTGTTGCAAAAGAAATCCATATCATTTTTATGTTTAGTTATCTCGTTTATAGTTGGGAAGCAAGTTTTTAGCCAGGAAATACCATGTTCGCAAATCCGTGACGATACTTTGTGGCTTTGTTGCGGTACAAAAATTCTGCTCGACAACGAATTGGTATTGATTTCTACCGACACCATTATCATTGGAGATGACATCTCAAGAGTTTATTTCTTGAAAGACCCTTATGCACGTTCACGAATACTTTATGATTCTTTAAAATCGAAAGCAGGTAAGACTGAACTCACCAAGCTGGCTTATCAACTTCTGTTTCCAGAATCAGGAGCCGTATCAAAAAATAATGAAACCCTCTCCGAACCGCCCGAAGAAAATGAATATTTGCCTTTTGCCGATAGGACAATACAAAAAATTATCATTTATGTGGATAAGCCCTTCGATGAAACACAACCCAACCTTACCTGGGCGCGTTTGAGTCGTATGGGAAATTCTTTACATAGAACCACGCGAAAAACCGTAATAAGAAACAATCTATTGTTTAAAGAAGGAGAAAAGCTCGATCCTTATATAATGGCTGAGAATGCTCAGTTATTACGTTCCTTGCCCTATTTCTCCGAAGCATATTTACGCCCCGTGGCCGATGAAAAAAACCCCGAAAAAGTAGATGTTATTTTATGGGCAAAGGATGCTTTATCTTTGGGATTAGATATTTATCTCCCAAGCTCAACTCTTGTAGATTTCAGCCTTTTCGACCAGAATTTCCTGGGGTATGGCAATCGTCTTTCATCAACAGTGCGCTATAACACGGCAAAGTCTCCGGTCTTTTCTCTCAAAAACCTCAATTATCGAATCGAAAATATCAAGGGAACTTTCTTCTACTCTGAAGCCGATTACACCAATGAATTTAATCATGAAAGCATTCGTCTGACCATTGCTCGAGATTTTCTAACCACTCAAACACCTTTTGCCAGTGGCTTATCACTCACTCATCACGAAAAAATCCAAAATATCTTCACCCCCTATTTCCGACAGGATCGTTTGAAATATTTCAATCCCTCTTTATGGATTGGCAAAGCATTCAATGTATATGGCGATGGCCAGCCTACCCAACTGGTAATAAGCTCCAGTATCGATAGCCGACTTTATACGCAAAGACCTTATGTGTCAGCCGATTCTAATAAAATCTACTATAATTCCTCAAATATACTCCTCAATATAGCTATATCGAGAAACGCCTATTATAAAGGGAATTATATATACCAGTTCGGACGTACCGAAGACATTCCCTATGGTTTCCTTGCCGAACTCACAACGGGCCCCGAAAGCTATGAATATTATAATCGCACTTACTTTGGATTCACCACAGGCGTGGCAAAATATTTCAACCGTTTGGGATACCTTTCGGGTAAATTCTTGATTTCGTCATACAATCGTAGCGGAAAGTTTGAACAGGGTCAATGGGGAACGCACCTTGAATACTTTTCTAACCTATACATTTACGGCCCTTTCAAACTTCGACATTTTCTCACTTTGAATTATTGCCAGGGAATGAACCGTCTCGAAGGCGAATCAGTCAACGTGGTGAAAGAACTTGATCTGTTAATTGCTCAGCCAAGCGATACTGCCTTTTATTCGGGCAATGAAAAATTAACCCTCAATTATTCATCTACTCTCTTCACTCCATACTATTTTTATGGCTTTCGACTGGCTTTCTTCGATTTTGTCAATTTGGCCTATCTTTGCGGTAGACAACAATTTCCAGAAAAAAACAAATTCTTTTCGGGTTTTGGAATTGGGGCAATGGTACGCAACGAAAATCTCGTCATCAAAACCATCCTGCTAAAACTTGGATTTTATCCTGGACTTCCAGATAACCGAAGTGGTGTTTTTATCGAATTTTCGGGTATAGCTCCCTTGAATTTCTTCAATTACAAACCTCATCAACCTCTCATCAGCAAATATGAATAATATGAGCAGCCCTCTTGCCTTTATCTTCGATATGGATGGCACTATCGTTAGAAATCATGAAAATCATTTGAATGCATGGAAGTTGTTTTGTCAGAATCACCATATAGCAATAACTGAAGAAGAACTTTTAGCGGTATTTGGTGGTAAAAATGAAGACATCTTACAGAAAGTGTTTGTCCACAAACTTTCTCAAAAAGAACTCAGGCAATTCGAAGAAGAAAAAGAAGGGTTATATCGTGGTCTATATAAGCCTTATATAAAGGAAGTAGAGGGTTTGAGTGATTTACTCAAGAATCTTTTCATTGCTCAAATCCCTGCAGCTCTGGCTACTTCGGCTCCAACTTCCAATGTCGACATGGTCATTGACGCACTTGACATTCGAAAATACTTTTCCTGTATTATCGATGCCACTATGGTTACTCATGGTAAACCTCATCCCGAAATATTTCTGAAAGTCGCAGAATGTTTAAGGGAAAAACCCCAGAATTGCCTTGTTTTTGAAGATTCTCGAGTAGGTATAGAAGCGGCAATAAACGCAGGTTGTATGGTAGCAGTAGTAAAATCGCCATTTACAAAAGAAAGATTTACCGGAGCGAATTTTCTCATCGATGATTTTCGCGACCCTCGCATCCAAAATCTAATCAACCCCGTCCTTTCGATAAAGATTGAAAAGCAGGGGCCAAAAACCGAATAATATCAACCGCCGACATGTATTCCTGCGAAAGCTCTTCGGCCGCCAGATCACCCGCAAAACCATGAAGAAAAACTCCCATAACGGATGCTTGTCCATGATTATATCCCTGAGCCAATAAACTTAAAATTATTCCCGTTAAAACATCTCCGCTCCCTCCCGTTGCCATACCGGGATTTCCCGTACTGTTGAAATAACATTGCCCCAAAGGATTTACTATAATAGTTACACCGCCTTTCAGTACAAGAAAAATATTATATTTCAGTGCAAAATCCTTAGCCAGTTTCAAACGTTCGAAATCGTTATCGGTTTTCCCAGCCAGTCGCTCGAATTCCCCGAGATGAGGGGTAAGTATGGTATAAGGTGGCAAAAATGAGTACCATGTTTTGTTTTCCGATAAAATATTCAAAGCATCGGCATCCATTATCAGTGGACCTCGATAATTCTGTATGAGCAATTTGAGTGCAGTTTGGGTTTGTCGGTGGAGACCCAATCCTGGCCCGGCACCTACAGCATCATAACGATCGAACGAAGGTAGATGCGTAATGAACGATGCTTGTTCATCGAACGATACCATGGCCTCATTCAAGTTTATCTGCAAAGCCTCGCCAACCTTGCCAGGAGCATGCACCGTCAACAATCCTGCTCCGGAATGCACGCAAGCCCTTGCAGCCATAATTGCAGCCCCAGCTTTGCCTTCACTCCCCGCAATCAATAAGGCATGTCCAAAATCTCCTTTATGCTGAAATCTCCGCCGCCGTTTCAACCATGAAGTAACATCGTCCTTCGAAGAATAGAAATACTTCGTCTCCGCTTGCTGTAAATATTCAGGATGAAGGCCAATATCAAACACATGCCATTCTCCAACATAAATATCGTTCTCTGGCATCATAAAGCACAACTTGGGTGGTAAAAAACTCAGGGTATGGTCGGCTTGCACTGCAATCCCCGAAACAGCTTTCAATGAAGTATCTACGAATAATCCCGAAGGTATATCTATCGAAATAATAATACCTCTCGAATGATTGAGGTAGGATACCAATTCAACAGCCAAACCTTCCAGCTTTCTGCTCAAACCTGTGCCAAATAAGGCATCGATAATGTAACTAAACGGAGGAATTTCCGGAAAATCGCCAGCGGAAGCAATATCCATACATTCCACAGGAAGTGACTCCAAACGACAAAGATTGGTTAAAAAATCAGGCGAAGCCTGGCTGCCAAACCTGAGAATATAAACCGAAACCTTGAAACCATTTTCGAATAGATGACGTGCCACAGCCAAACCATCACCTCCATTATTTCCAGTACCGCAAAAAATCATCACAGGCATATCTTTTACCAAATGATCAAGCAACCATTGCGAACATTGCCGCGCCGCCCTCTCCATCAGATCAATACTTGCAATGGGCTCATTGGCTATAGTATACGCATCGGCTTCCCTGATTTTATCTACACTCAATATTTTCATAGCTTATCCCCCATTGTAATTTTCCTGAAGATAACAGCGTCTTTCAATAACAACTTATTATGAAACTTCATTCTTTGGACGAATTTTTCTTTTGCAATTCTAAAGAATCATTATCGAAAGCGCAAATCTAACCACCTGAGAATTGTGAACTATCTTTGCAGAAAATATGATGCATGAACCCAAAGCCAAGCATTCGACACTTGTTGGGGAAAAAAACTTTTTCTCATGATGAATTGGTAATCTTATTATCGGCCGATAAGGGTGAACAAAATTTAATTTTTCAGAAAGCCTCTGAAGTTAAGCAGAACAATGTCGGTAACAAAGTGTATCTCAGGGGTTTGGTCGAATACTCCAACATCTGCTCCAAGAATTGTTTTTACTGCGGGGTAAGATCGGGCAATAAAAATGTTAGGCGTTACAAATTGAGTGAAAGTGAAGTACTTGAAGCAGCGCAATTTGTTCTCGACCAGCACTTTGCTTCTATGGTTATTCAAGCAGGAGAATTATCATCACCCCAAAACACGTGTCGAATTGGGGAACTGGTCAGAAAAATTAAACAACTGTCGCAGGGAAAAATTGGGATCACGCTTTCATTGGGTGAACAAAGTCGCGAAATCTATCGCTATTGGCACGATTGCGGTGCACATCGCTATTTGCTGCGAATCGAAACCTCTAACCCCGATTTATTTCAAAAGATGCATCCCCAAGACACCTTCCACACCTTCGAGAAACGACTCCAGGCACTCGAAGACTTAAGAAATGAGGGGTTTCAGGTGGGCACAGGCGTTATGATTGGCCTTCCCTTTCAAACTTATGATGATCTCGCTTTCGATCTCGAATTTTTTAAAAACCTCGACATCGATATGGTAGGCATGGGACCATATATCGAACACAAGGACACTCCTCTTTACCAATATAAAGATTTGCTTTTGTCACCGCTCGAAAGACTCGATCTGTCCCTCAAAATGGTTGCACTGCTGCGCATCATAATGCCCGACATCAACATAGCCGCCACTACGGCCATGGAAACCATTGATCCCAATGCAAAAATCAGGGCGCTGAAAGTAGGAGCTAACGTAATTATGCCCAATCTTACACCTTTAAAATATAAAGAAGACTACCTCTTATATGAGGGGAAACCCAATATAGATGAAGAAGCCCAACAAACGTTGAATTACCTTATTCAAAGTATCTCTGCCATTCACTGTGAAATTGAATGGGACAACTGGGGCGACTCACTGCATTTCTTTCATCGACATCCCGAAAATAAGGAAATCGAACCCCATTCTTGAAAACTATCTCTGAATAATGAGCTGCAAAGTATATATGTCTTCTGCACACTCAACTTTTATACTATATATCCCTGTATTGAGTGATCGGATATCGAGGCGAGGTATATCTTCAATACGGCTGAACAACAACTGTCTCCCCTTAAAATCGAAAACATACACCGATGAATTACAGGCACCTTTCAAAATCACTTCATCGTTGGCGGGATTGGGTATTATCACAATGGATGATGAACACCTGCATGAATCTTCACTTTGGCTATCAATGTCCCCTCTCTCTCTATTGTGTTCAACTTCTACCTTTTCTAAAGCACAACTTACCGTTAGTTTCCCTGTGTTCTTGTCTATAGAGTACTGGAAGAAATATTCCGGTGCAAACCACTCCGCATCTTCATGGTTTGCATCAATATCTTCCCCCTTCGAATCTCGACCTGGTGGATAATAATTTTCATGGTTTAGTTCGGGATAACTGGCCAAACACATTCGAGGATGGAAACCATAGTATGATTGTGCATTCAAATTATCTATTCCATCCATCCAGCTTAACCATAAGAATGAAAGCACATATACTGTAAATACCAATACTTGTCGCATAATTTCGATCTTTTCAGCTCAAGCTCCAAAAATACACATTTTCTTATCACTATGATCACCTTTCGTCTCGAATTCATACTCCATCGGAGGTTAAGATAAAAGCATGCCACCCCTCAAATCATTTGATAACCCATATATAATGCGGTTTGCAGAAATCTCGAAATTTAATTTCGTAATCTATTAAACATCAAAAATTTATTGCCCAAAACAAAAATAAGGAAGGAAAAGCTCGATACTCGCGAAATTTAATACGCTGAAAATAAATACAATAAATAAATATTTTAAAATATTTTCTAAAAAGCTTGCATTGTGTTAAAAAATGTCTTATATTTGGAGCGCTGTTCCTTTCCATCCTGATGTGTCGTTGATGATACTCGATGATTAATTTCCTCATAGACAATAGGTTAGTTTCTATAGAATCCCTCAGGAACAGCAAAAGGCTTAAAACCCCTTCCAACCCCGGCAATGCCGGGGTTTTTAGCTCCAAAAATTTTACCCTCTTCTTCAAATCAAAAGCCCGAGATATTCTTTTTTCATTTGTCCCATCCTCCGATATTTCTATCAGACTCACTTCAATCGCGCTTCTTCGATTCATGATTACTCTTAACGGAATATTCAATAGGGTCTCGCAGGGGAGCTCGTTTAAAACCCTTGCTTGCTTGCCTGCTTGCTTCCCGCCCGTCGATAAAAGCCATTCCCATAATTCGTCGCTTGAAAGCACCTCTATCCATTACCCTGGTTATCACCCTAGTTTCACTCTCAGTCAGGTTATCAGCCTACACATCATAATTTAGAATTAATATAAATTTCAAATTTCCGATCTTTTATCCAGTTTCAAACATTGAGTATAATTCTTCGATTCATAAAAAATGAAACGATTTTTCGAACAATTATATTAATTTGACAATTATAAACAACCAATTGATTTTCAATACAGGCTATCATAAGGGAAGATCGTACTTATCTTCCCCCTATTTTTTCAAGTAATTTCAGAAGCAATAAAGGTTAACAAAAAATCCCCTAAATAAAATAGTTGCCGAAAGAAAAATGAACCTTCTAATTTTGGCAAACTATTCTCAACAACCTTGTATTGGTTAAGACGGGTAGTAATCAAAAAAACATTATCAGCCAAAGCCTCCAATTCTTTTCTTTTCGGCATGAGTAAGTTTCGATTTCAAAAATTCTCTATTCATGCGAGCGATATGTTCTACCGAAATGTTCTTGGGGCATTCGGCTTCACAAGCATAAGTATTGGTACAGCTTCCGAATCCTAATTCATCCATTTTGGAGACCATTGCCTGCACTCTTCTTTTTGCTTCAGGATGGCCTTGTGGAAGGAGGGCAAACTGAGAAACCTTTGCGGCAACAAACAACATGGCCGAGGCATTCTTACATGCTGCCACACATGCTCCACACCCAATACATGCAGCCGCATCCATGGCCATATCGGCATATTCTTTCGAAACAAGAATGGAATTTGCATCAGGCACACCACCAGTAGAAGCCGATATATAACCTCCTTCTTGAATAATCTTATCGAAAGCGCTTCGATCTACCATTAAATCTTTAATTATTGGGAAAGCCTTTGCTCGCCAGGGTTCTATTACGATGGCGTCTCCATCCTGGAATTTCCGCATGTGAACCTGACAAACTGTAGTGCCCTGTTCAGGTCCATGAGGATGTCCATTGATATAAAGGCTGCACATTCCGCAAATTCCTTCACGGCAGTCATGATCGAAGGCAACAGGATCGACCGGAAGCTCTATTTTATCATGGATCAATTTTTCGTTCAAGATATCGAGCATCTCGAGAAAAGAACAATCGGGTGAGATATTCTCAATTTTATATGTCTTGAATCTTCCTTTGGCTTTGGAATTTTCCTGACGCCAGATTTTCAATGTAAAGTTCATAATGTTAAATTTTTAGGTTCAGGAAATGAGTTAAACTTTATAATTACGGGATTTCAATTCAACAAACTCATATTCGAGGGGTTCCTTATGAAGTTGGGGTTCAACTCCTTCTCCTTGATATTCCCAGCAGGATACATATTTATATTCTTCGTCATTTCGGAGCGCTTCTCCATCTTCAGATTGATATTCCACTCTGAAATGGCATCCGCATGATTCATTTCTAAGTAAGGCATCGTGGGCGATCAGCTCTGCGAGTTCAAGGTAATCGGCCAAGCGATTGGCTTTCAAAAGTTCATCATTTACTCCTGTAAGGGAGCCGGGCACATATACTTCTTTCCAGAATTCTTGTTTTAATGAGCGAATTGCCTCTATGGCCTGCTTAAGCCTAGCCTCATCGCGAGCCATTCCAACATTTTCCCACATAATCTTACCCAATTTCTTATGGAGTGTAGCGACCGAGTATTTTCCCTGAATAGCAAGCAAACGTTGCAGCTTTTCAATCGTTTCTTTTTCGGCTAATTCAAACTCGGGCAAATCGGTTTCGAATTTTTGAACGCCAATCTGATCGGCCAGATAATTCTGAAGAGTGTAAGGAAGGATAAAATAACCATCAGCCAAGCCCTGCATCAATGCCGAAGCACCTAAGCGGTTGGCTCCGTGGTCACTAAAATTCGCTTCTCCTGCAACAAACAATCCCGGAACAGTAGATTGCAATTCATAGTCAACCCATAAGCCTCCCATAGTATAATGCACCGCCGGGAAGATCATCATTGGATTTTCGTAAGGATTTTCGTCCACAATCTTTTCATACATCTGGAAAAGATTTCCATAGCGACTTTCGATTACATCACGACCCAAGCGCCGTATGGACTCCGAAAAGTCGAGATAAACAGCCAAACCAGTAGGTCCAATGCCATAACCCGCATCACAGCGTTCTTTGGCAGCACGTGAAGCTACATCACGAGGCACAAGGTTACCAAAGGCAGGATAGCGACGTTCAAGAAAATAGTCCCTATCATTTTCGGGGATATCCACGGCTCGAAGTTTCTTACTGCGGATGGCTTCAACATCTTCCTTCTTTTTGGGAACCCAAATTCGTCCATCATTGCGCAAACTTTCACTCATGAGCGTAAGCTTACTCTGATAATCACCATGCACAGGAATACAAGTAGGATGAATTTGAACAAAAGCCGGATTGGCAAAGAAAGCCCCTTTCTTGTAACAGTTCCATATTGCACTTGCATTGCAATTCAAAGCATTGGTGGATAAAAAATAAACATTGCCATAGCCACCAGTTGCAATGATTACTGCGTGTGCAGCAAAACGCTCAATCTTGCCAGTAATCGTATCACGGGTAATAATTCCACGGGCTATGCCATCCACAATCACCAGATCGAGCATTTCGTGCCGGGTGTACATTTTGACAGAACCGCGTTTGATTTCCTTGCTCAAGGCTCCATAAGCTCCTAAAAGAAGTTGCTGCCCAGTTTGTCCACGAGCATAAAAGGTTCGTGATACCTGGGCGCCTCCAAAAGACCGGTTATCAAGATATCCAGCATAATCTCTCGCAAATGGAACTCCTTGGGCTACACACTGGTCGATGATATTGTTGCTTACTTCGGCCAAACGATAAACATTGGCTTCACGTGAACGAAAGTCTCCTCCTTTGATGGTATCGTAAAACAGCCTCCAGATACTATCTCCATCATTAGGATAATTTTTGGCAGCATTTATGCCACCCTGGGCTGAAATGCTATGCGCCCGCCTTGGACTATCTTGTATACAAAACACTTTTACATTGAAACCTAGTTCCCCCAAAGCAGAGGCAGCAGAAGCACCGGCCAATCCAGTGCCAACTACTATAATTTCAAATTTCCTTTTATTGGCAGGATTTACCAGCTTCTGATTGGCCTTGTAATTCGTCCATTTCTCCTGAAGTGAACCTTGTGGAATTTTTGCATTGAGTTGAGTCATATCATGGAATGATTTGAATTACGAAATCAAAAAATAAAGTGGAATGCTGATGAAGCCCAATGGAACTAAGATGGAATAAATCCAACCTAATATTTTAATGATGGGCGTATAAATAGGATGATTCAGTCCAAGGCTTTGAAAACCAGCCTGGAAAGCATGATGAAGATGAAACCCAAGTACGATGATCAGAACGATGTATAAGACGCAATATACAGGATTATTGAAAAGATTGAGAGCCATATTGTAAAAATCATGCTTGTCGGCTACCTCATATGCGCCTTCGGGCGGAGACACCCAACCCTGCTTCACAAAATAAAAGTTCATGAAATGAATGATCAGAAAGATGAGAACGATGATGCCCGTATATATGGCCAATTTAGAAAAAGGTGAATCAGTTCTGGACTTTTGCCAGACCTTATATCCCCTTGGTCGTGCAATCCAGTTCTCTATCTGCAGAGTTACGGCAAAAAATATGTGAATGATAAAAGCTGCAAAAAGTACCACTTCCATCACCTTAATCAACGGAGAAGTAGTCATGAAATGAACCGCCTGCCTGAATGTTTCCTCATGATTGGGCGTAATGGGTAAAATAAAAAGGTTGATGCTCAGATGCAGAAGCAAAAAAGTAATCAAGAAAAGCCCTGCCAGCGAAACAAAAACCTTTTTCGACAAAGATGTCATTCTAAGTAAAGTTTTACTCATAAATTATAAGGTTTGAGTGAATATAAAATATTTATTTAATTCGAATACAGTCATTTGCCCTTTCTTTTATAGAAGACATTAATTAAAGGCTTTTTTCTTTATCTTCGCATGATAATTAACGGCTGAGATGATAAATATTCATAATTGAATAAATTCGATGATTGAACTAACAAATTTAAAAACTATTTTAATGGAAAAAACAATCCTCTCTACCGAAAAATTTCAAGAATGCTTTCAAAATGCTATACTTCTAAGGTTGCATCTCAAAAATAATATTTTCCTTTGAATTCATCCATCGAGTAAATAAATGTATAATCCCTTCTTTTAAAAATTTTTACAATGAACGACACCAACATTGTTTATCCCAATTTATTCCAACGGAATCGGAAGAAATTAATAAATCTTTTGCCTCAGCACGCCTTAGTCTGTATTTCGAGTAATGATCTTATGCCCCGAAATGGCGATCAGTATTTTCCTTACAGGCAAAACTCCGATTTGTTTTATCTCACGGGAATCGGGCAGGAAAAAACCATTTTGATTTTATTCCCTTCACATGCCGATGAAAAAATGAAAGAAATATTGTTTATTCTCAGGCCTGACGAAACAACCGAGATATGGGAAGGACAGAAATTACGTCTGGAAGAGGCAAGCCAAATCTCAGGTATGGCAAACATTCGCTACACCGACCAGTTCGAAGCCACTCTAAAAGACCTCATGGTTCTGACCTCCAATGTATTCATCGATTCGAACGAATATCCTAAATTCTTTCCCGAGGTAAAGGTAAATGAACATCGTTTTGCTTTGAAAATGCGAAAAATGTTCCCCTTGCATACTTTTTCACGCCTTGCTCCTTTGCTTTGGAAATTACGCCTCAATAAGGAACCCGAAGAAATTGAATTCATCCGACGAGCTTCCCAATTAACCGGTAACTGTTTCAGAAAAATTCTAAAAATTACCAGCCCCGGAATGTTCGAACATGAAATCGAAGCGGAAATCACTTACGAATTTGCCCGAAACGGATGTTGTCATGCGTTTCAACCAACCGTTGCTTCTGGAGCCAATGCCTGTTATTTGCATTATCGTTCACATCAGCAAAAATTAGAAAAAGGGGATTTATTGCTCTTAGATTTTGGTGCAGAATACAAAAATTATGCATCCGATTGTTCACGCACTATCCCCATCAGTGGCAAATTTACTCCACGCCAGCTTCAGGTTTATGAGGCTGTTCTTCGACTGCAAAGGCATGCACTAAGCATGCTCGTACCGGGTAATACCATCAATCAGGTAAATGACGAACTCAATCACTTGGCTGAAAAAGAAATGATCAACCTTGGCCTCTTTAGCGAAGATGACCTCTTACATCAAGACCCCCAAAATCCTTTGCGAACCAAATTTTTCATGCACGGTGTAAGCCATTTCGTAGGCCTCGATGTTCACGACGTGGGTTCACGCGATGAAGTATTCTCCCCTGGCATGATCCTTACTTTTGAACCGGGTTTATACATTCCAGAAGAAAACATTGGCATTCGACTTGAAAATACTTTTGTAGTCGGTTATCCATCTTATAACCTTATGGAGGATATTCCTATCGATCCGGACGAAATCGAAGAATTGATGATCAAACCTAAATAAAACCATACTGAAATAATGAGCATTTCTTTGTTTGATAGTTCATCCAGTAAACACACATCAGAAGGGTGCAGTAAAAGCGGCTTCACTTGAAATTTCATCCAAATTCCGACTTATTACACCTGTTTTATCAAAATACCTCCCTTCATCTCAAAAATTCGTTCCTAAAAAACGAATCCTTGACATGAATAAAGTTGAGAAAGAAATACACGAAAATTTTTCTTTATTTTGTCGCCTGACACAATGTACCCGGTCTTAATACTAAAACCCATATATCAGTGTTTGAAACATTCAACAAACAAGTTATGCTCTCGTGTCATAAATAATAAATCATTAGAATCATAAACCTTGTCTCATTAACTCTAAATATAATAAATATCTTATGGATCAATCATTGACATCGCTTCAACCACAAAATGTCTGGCATTATTTCGAAGAAATTTGTAAAATTCCCAGGCCATCGAAAAACGAAGCTCAGACACGAAACTACTTGTTGGAATTTGCTAAACTTCATCACCTTGAAGCCAATACCGATGATGCAGGGAACGTGGTTATTCGCAAAGAAGCCAAGCCTGGTTTCGAAGATAAACCGATAGTAATTCTTCAAAGCCACATGGATATGGTATGCGAAAAGAACCAAGATTCACTTCATAATTTTGAAATAGACGCCATACAACCTTACATCGACGGTGAATGGGTAAAAGCAAGAAACACAACCTTGGGAGCCGACGATGGAATAGGTATGGCCGCTCAACTGGCAATTTTGGAATCGGATGATATTCCGCATGGTTCTATCGAATGTCTGTTTACGGTGGATGAAGAAACAGGATTAACAGGAGCATCAGCCATACAACCTGGGTTTCTGAAAGGGCGCATCCTTATAAATCTCGATTCAGAAGATGAAGGAGAATTATTCATTGGCTGTGCTGGAGGTATAGATACTCTGGCCGAACTCCAATTCAAAAGAAGAGTGGTTCCTGTTAATTATTTACCTTATAGAATAAAGGTTACAGGACTAAAAGGAGGGCACTCGGGCGACGATATCCATAAAGGAAGAGGAAACGCCAATAAAATTCTCAACCGTTTCCTCTGGAATGCCAGCAATCGATATAATATCCGGTTGGCGCAAATTGATGGTGGAAATCTCCGTAACGCCATCCCACGAGAAGCAGAAGCAGTAATTCTGGTACCCTTCAAAACCGAAAACATGCTTTTAGAGTACTTTAAAGAATTCTATACCGAAATGGTCGAAGAACTCAAATACACCGAACCCCATTTTTGCTTGACCCTAGAAAGCACAACCCACCCCGAAGCCATCATCAATAAAAAGTCGCAACAGCGTTTGCTCAATGCAATTTATGCCTGCCCACACGGTGTAATAAGCATGAGCCAACGAATGCCCGGAATGGTTGAAACCTCGACAAACCTTGCATCCATAAAAATTACAGGGCCTAATACATTGGCAGTTAATACGAGCCAAAGAAGTGATCTGGAAAGCGCTAAAACCGACATCGCTTCCATGGTCGAAAGTGTTTTCCTACTAGCTAAATTTAAAGTAACCCATTCCGATGGCTATCCTGGCTGGACACCCAACCCCTCGAGCAGAATTCTGAACACAACCATCCAATCTTATAAAAATCTCTTCGGAAATGAACCAAGGGTCCGCTCTATACACGCTGGCCTCGAATGTGGTTTGTTCCTGAAAAAATATCCTTACCTCGACATGGTTTCCTTTGGGCCTACCCTGCGTGATGTCCATTCACCCGATGAAAAAATCCATATCCCGTCGGTTGATAAATTCTGGAAATTGATACTCGAGACCTTGAAAAACGTTTCATAATAAACACCTTAAAGAAGTAATTCTACCCTCCTAACTTCAGCCTCTCAAAACAAAATCAAGTAATTACAAGCTTACAGGAACATAATAGAATGATTTCTCCACTCCTCCTCAAAACGAACTTAGTAAGAGATAAGTTGTATCCAACTATGAATTAAACAAATAACATCACAAAAACTACGAATGTAATCCATATTAAAGCCATTTAAGGAAAAAATGATTGAACGAGTAAAATTTTTTTCGATTTCAAATTGTTCAAATCCATAGAACTAACAGAAATCTTCTAAATTTTTTATAAATGAACATTGGTTTGTTTTAAAATGTTTTTAACTTTGCACCCTCAAAACTGAGACGTTCATTTTAGCCTTTTGAGAGGGGAATTAAAAAAATTTTTAATAGAGCACTTGTGATATTAAAAAAAGATGTAAATTTGCACCCCCAAAGTAAAAGGGAAGTTCTTTGAAAATATTGAGAGGAAAGACGTAGCGGGAGCCAAAATTCTGATAATCTCAGAGTGGAAGGTGAATCTTGAAGAATAATCAAGGAACAAACTTATACAATGGAGAGTTTGATCCTGGCTCAGGATGAACGCTAGCGGCAGGCCTAATACATGCAAGTCGTACGGCAACACAGTTGCGAGCAATCGCAACCGGTGGCGAGTGGCGCACGGGTGAGTAACGCGTATGTAACCTACCCTTCTCCGGGACATAACTCCGCGAAAGCGGTGCTAATATCCCATACCAACTCATCAAGACATCTTCTTGAGTTGAAAGCAGCAATGCGGTGAAGGATGGGCATGCGTCCCATTAGCTGGTTGGTGAGGTAATGGCCCACCAAGGCTACGATGGGTAGGGGTTCTGAGAGGAAAGCCCCCCACACTGGTACTGAGACACGGACCAGACTCCTACGGGAGGCAGCAGTAAGGAATATTGGGCAATGGTCGAAAGACTGACCCAGCCATGCCGCGTGCAGGATGAAGGCCCTATGGGTTGTAAACTGCTTTTAGCCGGGAATAAACACCCGTTTTATAACGGGCCCGAAGGTACCGGCTGAATAAGCATCGGCTAACTCCGTGCCAGCAGCCGCGGTAATACGGAGGATGCAAGCGTTATCCGGATTCACTGGGTTTAAAGGGTGCGCAGGCGGACATTTAAGTCAGGGGTGAAATCCTACAGCTTAACTGTAGAACTGCCCTTGATACTGAATGCCTAGAGTAAAGCTGAAGTGGGCGGAATGTGTTGTGTAGCGGTGAAATGCTTAGATATAACACAGAACACCAATCGCGAAGGCAGCTCACTAAACTTTAACTGACGCTCATGCACGAAAGCGTGGGGAGCAAACAGGATTAGATACCCTGGTAGTCCACGCCCTAAACGATGATCACTCGCTGTTGGCGATATATTGTCAGTGGCTAAGCAAAAGTGATAAGTGATCCACCTGGGGAGTACGACCGCAAGGTTGAAACTCAAAGGAATTGACGGGGGCCCGCACAAGCGGAGGAGCATGTGGTTTAATTCGATGATACGCGAGGAACCTTACCAGGGCTCGAACGCAGGAGGAATACTCCCGAAAGGAAGTAGCCAGAAATGGCCGCCTGCGAGGTGCTGCATGGTTGTCGTCAGCTCGTGCCGTGAGGTGTCAGGTTAAGTCCTATAACGAGCGCAACCCCTATTCATAGTTGCCAGCATATTACGGTGGGGACTCTATGAAAACTGCCTGCGCAAGCAGTGAGGAAGGTGGGGATGACGTCAAATCAGCACGGCCCTTATGTCCTGGGCTACACACGTGCTACAATGGCCGGTACAGAAGGCCGCAACCACGCAAGTGGAAGCTAATCCCTAAAACCGGTCTCAGTTCGGATTGGAGTCTGCAACCCGACTCCATGAAGCCGGATTCGCTAGTAATCGCACATCAGCCATGGCGCGGTGAATACGTTCCCGGGCCTTGTACACACCGCCCGTCAAGCCATGGAAGCTGGGGGTGCCTGAAGTCCGTAACCCCGACTACTCGAGGAGCGGCCTAAGGTAAACTCAGTGACTGGGGCTAAGTCGTAACAAGGTAGCCGTACCGGAAGGTGCGGCTGGAATACCTCCTTTCTGGTGAGATTCACCTCTCCCCTACGCCTGACCTCTTTATATATCTCTATCATTCAGGCTGGAGCTGCCTTTTGAGCTGTACCAGTTCAATCCATCAGGGGAATTAGCTCAGTTGGCTAGAGCACTAGCTTTGCAAGCTAGGGGTCAAGGGTTCGACTCCCTTATTCTCCACACGACCTCTACAAAAACACGATAGAATAAATAAATAAAACGTTCTTTTGTATATTTTTATCAAAACCTGAATTAAACAATATTTGCCTGGCAGGAGGCTCAAATTAAGAATGGTTCAACTCCATGAATATTGCATTCGAAAGTTCTTTGACAAACATGGGAAGATGAGAGAAAAGAGAAAGAGCGAACTTGAGCGACCTTGAATAAGGAGAAGAAAGTTACTAAGGGCGCACGGGGGATGCCTTGGCTCTCAGAGGCGATGAAGGACGTGATAAGCTGCGATAAGCGTCGGGGAGGTGCAAATAACCTTTGATCCGGCGATCTCCCAATGGGGTAACCCATCCGTTTGAAGACGGATATCTGCTCTATAGCAGAAGCGAACGCAGAGAACTGAAACATCTTAGTACCTGCAGGAAAAGAAAACAATAGTGATTTCCCAAGTAGTGGCGAGCGAACGGGAAAAAGCCCAAACCGTATTTGTTATGGCAAGTACGGGGTTGTAGGACTGCCATCACAGCCAAATTACAGATATTCGAACATTCCTGGAAAGTTAGGCCATAGAGGGTGATAGCCCCGTAGAAAAAATCTGTATCCGGCCAGGCAGTATCCTGAGTAATGCGAGACCGGAGAAATCTTGCGCGAATCCGCCAGCACCATCTGGTAAGGCTAAATACTACTGAGAGACCGATAGCGAATGAGTACCGTGAGGGAAAGGTGAAAAGTACCCCAAACAGGGGAGTGAAATAGAACCTGAAACCGTGCGCCTACAAGCGGTCGAAGCTCCGATGTTTATCGGAGTGACGGCGTGCCTTTTGCATAATGAGCCTACAAGTTACGCCTCTCTGGCAAGGTTAATTCCGTTAACGGATGGAGCCGAAGCGAAAGCAAGTCCTAATAGGGCGCTGAGTCAGAGGGGGTAGACGCGAAACTTTGTGATCTACCCATGGCCAGGCTGAAGTCCCGGTAACACGGGATGGAGGGCCGAACCGGTAAACGTTGAAACGTCTTCGGATGAGCTGTGGGTAGGGGTGAAAGGCTAATCAAACTGAGAGATAGCTCGTACTCCCCGAAATGTTTTTAGGAACAGCCTGGGGTCTACTGTCTTAGAGGTAGAGCTACTGATTGGATGAGGGGGTCTCACCGCCTGCCAAATCCTGATAAACTCCGAATGCTAAGACATAATACCCTGGAGTGAGGCCGTGGGTGCTAAGGTCCATGGCCGAGAGGGAAACAACCCAGATCATCAGCTAAGGTCCCTAAATGTATGTTCAGTTGTTCTAACGAGGTCTGACTGCATTGACAGCTAGGATGTTGGCTTGGAAGCAGCCATTCATTTAAAGAGTGCGTAACAGCTCACTAGTCGAGCGGTCAGGCGTGGATAATAAACGGGCATAAACATACTACCGAAGCTATGAACTGCCGATAAAATCGGCAGTGGTAGGGGAGCATTCCAGTCTGCACCGAAGTCCCGATGTAAATCGAGATGGAGCGTCTGGAAAAGAAAATGTAGGCATAAGTAACGATAATCCCGGTGAAAAACCGGGACACCGAAAGACTAAGGTTTCCTGATCAACGCTAATCGGATCAGGGTTAGTCGGGACCTAAGGCGTACCCAAACGGGATAGCTAATGGATATCAGGTTAATATTCCTGTACTTCCTTACAGTGCAAGGTAGGGACGTGAACATCAGGTGCTTACGTACTGACGGAATAGTGCGTCGAGCCTAGCCTTTGGGCGAAGCAAAAGCAAGTAGTGTCCACCAAGAAAAGCTACCAAAGCTTCAGCTGTAAGGAACTCGTACCGCAAACCAACACAGGTAGTCGAGGAGAGTATCCACAGGTGCTCGAGTGATTCATGGCTAAGGAACTAGGCAAATTGACCCTGTAACTTCGGAAGAAAGGGTCCCCGACTACGGTCGGGGCGCAGAGAAATGGCCCAGGCGACTGTTTAACAAAAACACATGGCTTTGCTAAATCGAAAGATGACGTATAAGGCCTGACACCTGCCCGGTGCTGGAAGGTTAAGGGGAGAGGTTATCCCGACTCGTCGGGAGAAGCTTCAAACTGAAGCCCCAGTAAACGGCGGCCGTAACTATAACGGTCCTAAGGTAGCGAAATTCCTTGTCGGGTAAGTTCCGACCTGCACGAATGGTGTAACGATCTGGGCACTGTCTCAGCCATGAGCTCGGTGAAATTGTAGTAGCGGTGAAGATGCCGCTTACCCGCAACGGGACGGGAAGACCCCGTGAACCTTTACTATAGCTTAACATTGACTCTGGATAAATGATGTGTAGGATAGGTGGGAGACTGTGAAGTCCCAACGCCAGTTGGGATGGAGTCAACCTTGAAATACCACCCTTCGTTTATTCGGAGCCTAATCCCCTCTATCGCGGGAAACAGTGTTTGGTGGGTAGTTTGACTGGGGTGGTCGCCTCCAAAAACGTAACGGAGGCTCTCAAAGGTACCCTCAGCACGCTTGGTAACCGTGCGTCGAGTGCAATGGCATAAGGGTGCTTGACTGCGAGACTTACTAGTCGAACAGGTAGGAAACTAGGACATAGTGATCCGGTGGTCCCATATGGAAGGGCCATCGCTCAAAGGATAAAAGGTACTCCGGGGATAACAGGCTGATCACTCCCAAGAGCTCACATCGACGGAGTGGTTTGGCACCTCGATGTCGGCTCGTCATATCCTGGGGCTGGAGAAGGTCCCAAGGGTTCGGCTGTTCGCCGATTAAAATGGCACGCGAGCTGGGTTCAGAACGTCGTGAGACAGTTCGGTCCCTATCTGTTGCGGGCGTGGGAAGTTTGAGGGGACCTGACCTTAGTACGAGAGGACCGGGTTGGACAAACCGCTGGTGTACCTGCTGTGGCGCCTAGCTGCACCGCAGGGTAGCTATGTTTGGACGAGAGAAGTGCTGAAAGCATCTAAGTACGAAACTCACCCCAAGATGAGACTTCCATTGAGGGCCCTTGTAGACTACAAGGTCGATAGGCTGCAGGTGTAAAGATGGTAACATCCGTGCCAAGCAGTACTAATCGCCCAATACTTTATCTCCTGAACACAATCGCTCTATTCGCACTTCCTCCTCTCTCCTCTCCCATTATTGATATTATCTATCCCTAAAATATTATGGCGGCTATGGCGATGGTGTTCACCTCTTCCCTTACCGAACAGAGAAGTTAAGCCCATCAGCACCAATGATACTGCCCATCACCGGACGGAAAAGTAGGCCGCCGCCAATATATCATAGCCAGGCATAATACGCCTGGCTTTTTTTTATTATAGGAAAAGGAATAATCCTTCAAAAAATGCCAGAAAAATTTTAAGAAGAGGGTTGAATTAAGAAAAAAGATGTAAATTTGCACCCCCAAAGTAAAAGGGAAGTTCTTTGAAAATATTGAGAGGAAAGACGTAGCGGGAGCCAAAATTCTGATAATCTCAGAGTGGAAGGTGAATCTTGAAGAATAATCAAGGAACAAACTTATACAATGGAGAGTTTGATCCTGGCTCAGGATGAACGCTAGCGGCAGGCCTAATACATGCAAGTCGTACGGCAACACAGTTGCGAGCAATCGCAACCGGTGGCGAGTGGCGCACGGGTGAGTAACGCGTATGTAACCTACCCTTCTCCGGGACATAACTCCGCGAAAGCGGTGCTAATATCCCATACCAACTCATCAAGACATCTTCTTGAGTTGAAAGCAGCAATGCGGTGAAGGATGGGCATGCGTCCCATTAGCTGGTTGGTGAGGTAATGGCCCACCAAGGCTACGATGGGTAGGGGTTCTGAGAGGAAAGCCCCCCACACTGGTACTGAGACACGGACCAGACTCCTACGGGAGGCAGCAGTAAGGAATATTGGGCAATGGTCGAAAGACTGACCCAGCCATGCCGCGTGCAGGATGAAGGCCCTATGGGTTGTAAACTGCTTTTAGCCGGGAATAAACACCCGTTTTATAACGGGCCCGAAGGTACCGGCTGAATAAGCATCGGCTAACTCCGTGCCAGCAGCCGCGGTAATACGGAGGATGCAAGCGTTATCCGGATTCACTGGGTTTAAAGGGTGCGCAGGCGGACATTTAAGTCAGGGGTGAAATCCTACAGCTTAACTGTAGAACTGCCCTTGATACTGAATGCCTAGAGTAAAGCTGAAGTGGGCGGAATGTGTTGTGTAGCGGTGAAATGCTTAGATATAACACAGAACACCAATCGCGAAGGCAGCTCACTAAACTTTAACTGACGCTCATGCACGAAAGCGTGGGGAGCAAACAGGATTAGATACCCTGGTAGTCCACGCCCTAAACGATGATCACTCGCTGTTGGCGATATATTGTCAGTGGCTAAGCAAAAGTGATAAGTGATCCACCTGGGGAGTACGACCGCAAGGTTGAAACTCAAAGGAATTGACGGGGGCCCGCACAAGCGGAGGAGCATGTGGTTTAATTCGATGATACGCGAGGAACCTTACCAGGGCTCGAACGCAGGAGGAATACTCCCGAAAGGAAGTAGCCAGAAATGGCCGCCTGCGAGGTGCTGCATGGTTGTCGTCAGCTCGTGCCGTGAGGTGTCAGGTTAAGTCCTATAACGAGCGCAACCCCTATTCATAGTTGCCAGCATATTACGGTGGGGACTCTATGAAAACTGCCTGCGCAAGCAGTGAGGAAGGTGGGGATGACGTCAAATCAGCACGGCCCTTATGTCCTGGGCTACACACGTGCTACAATGGCCGGTACAGAAGGCCGCAACCACGCAAGTGGAAGCTAATCCCTAAAACCGGTCTCAGTTCGGATTGGAGTCTGCAACCCGACTCCATGAAGCCGGATTCGCTAGTAATCGCACATCAGCCATGGCGCGGTGAATACGTTCCCGGGCCTTGTACACACCGCCCGTCAAGCCATGGAAGCTGGGGGTGCCTGAAGTCCGTAACCCCGACTACTCGAGGAGCGGCCTAAGGTAAACTCAGTGACTGGGGCTAAGTCGTAACAAGGTAGCCGTACCGGAAGGTGCGGCTGGAATACCTCCTTTCTGGTGAGATTCACCTCTCCCCTACGCCTGACCTCTTTATATATCTCTATCATTCAGGCTGGAGCTGCCTTTTGAGCTGTACCAGTTCAATCCATCAGGGGAATTAGCTCAGTTGGCTAGAGCACTAGCTTTGCAAGCTAGGGGTCAAGGGTTCGACTCCCTTATTCTCCACACGACCTCTACAAAAACACGATAGAATAAATAAATAAAACGTTCTTTTGTATATTTTTATCAAAACCTGAATTAAACAATATTTGCCTGGCAGGAGGCTCAAATTAAGAATGGTTCAACTCCATGAATATTGCATTCGAAAGTTCTTTGACAAACATGGGAAGATGAGAGAAAAGAGAAAGAGCGAACTTGAGCGACCTTGAATAAGGAGAAGAAAGTTACTAAGGGCGCACGGGGGATGCCTTGGCTCTCAGAGGCGATGAAGGACGTGATAAGCTGCGATAAGCGTCGGGGAGGTGCAAATAACCTTTGATCCGGCGATCTCCCAATGGGGTAACCCATCCGTTTGAAGACGGATATCTGCTCTATAGCAGAAGCGAACGCAGAGAACTGAAACATCTTAGTACCTGCAGGAAAAGAAAACAATAGTGATTTCCCAAGTAGTGGCGAGCGAACGGGAAAAAGCCCAAACCGTATTTGTTATGGCAAGTACGGGGTTGTAGGACTGCCATCACAGCCAAATTACAGATATTCGAACATTCCTGGAAAGTTAGGCCATAGAGGGTGATAGCCCCGTAGAAAAAATCTGTATCCGGCCAGGCAGTATCCTGAGTAATGCGAGACCGGAGAAATCTTGCGCGAATCCGCCAGCACCATCTGGTAAGGCTAAATACTACTGAGAGACCGATAGCGAATGAGTACCGTGAGGGAAAGGTGAAAAGTACCCCAAACAGGGGAGTGAAATAGAACCTGAAACCGTGCGCCTACAAGCGGTCGAAGCTCCGATGTTTATCGGAGTGACGGCGTGCCTTTTGCATAATGAGCCTACAAGTTACGCCTCTCTGGCAAGGTTAATTCCGTTAACGGATGGAGCCGAAGCGAAAGCAAGTCCTAATAGGGCGCTGAGTCAGAGGGGGTAGACGCGAAACTTTGTGATCTACCCATGGCCAGGCTGAAGTCCCGGTAACACGGGATGGAGGGCCGAACCGGTAAACGTTGAAACGTCTTCGGATGAGCTGTGGGTAGGGGTGAAAGGCTAATCAAACTGAGAGATAGCTCGTACTCCCCGAAATGTTTTTAGGAACAGCCTGGGGTCTACTGTCTTAGAGGTAGAGCTACTGATTGGATGAGGGGGTCTCACCGCCTGCCAAATCCTGATAAACTCCGAATGCTAAGACATAATACCCTGGAGTGAGGCCGTGGGTGCTAAGGTCCATGGCCGAGAGGGAAACAACCCAGATCATCAGCTAAGGTCCCTAAATGTATGTTCAGTTGTTCTAACGAGGTCTGACTGCATTGACAGCTAGGATGTTGGCTTGGAAGCAGCCATTCATTTAAAGAGTGCGTAACAGCTCACTAGTCGAGCGGTCAGGCGTGGATAATAAACGGGCATAAACATACTACCGAAGCTATGAACTGCCGATAAAATCGGCAGTGGTAGGGGAGCATTCCAGTCTGCACCGAAGTCCCGATGTAAATCGAGATGGAGCGTCTGGAAAAGAAAATGTAGGCATAAGTAACGATAATCCCGGTGAAAAACCGGGACACCGAAAGACTAAGGTTTCCTGATCAACGCTAATCGGATCAGGGTTAGTCGGGACCTAAGGCGTACCCAAACGGGATAGCTAATGGATATCAGGTTAATATTCCTGTACTTCCTTACAGTGCAAGGTAGGGACGTGAACATCAGGTGCTTACGTACTGACGGAATAGTGCGTCGAGCCTAGCCTTTGGGCGAAGCAAAAGCAAGTAGTGTCCACCAAGAAAAGCTACCAAAGCTTCAGCTGTAAGGAACTCGTACCGCAAACCAACACAGGTAGTCGAGGAGAGTATCCACAGGTGCTCGAGTGATTCATGGCTAAGGAACTAGGCAAATTGACCCTGTAACTTCGGAAGAAAGGGTCCCCGACTACGGTCGGGGCGCAGAGAAATGGCCCAGGCGACTGTTTAACAAAAACACATGGCTTTGCTAAATCGAAAGATGACGTATAAGGCCTGACACCTGCCCGGTGCTGGAAGGTTAAGGGGAGAGGTTATCCCGACTCGTCGGGAGAAGCTTCAAACTGAAGCCCCAGTAAACGGCGGCCGTAACTATAACGGTCCTAAGGTAGCGAAATTCCTTGTCGGGTAAGTTCCGACCTGCACGAATGGTGTAACGATCTGGGCACTGTCTCAGCCATGAGCTCGGTGAAATTGTAGTAGCGGTGAAGATGCCGCTTACCCGCAACGGGACGGGAAGACCCCGTGAACCTTTACTATAGCTTAACATTGACTCTGGATAAATGATGTGTAGGATAGGTGGGAGACTGTGAAGTCCCAACGCCAGTTGGGATGGAGTCAACCTTGAAATACCACCCTTCGTTTATTCGGAGCCTAATCCCCTCTATCGCGGGAAACAGTGTTTGGTGGGTAGTTTGACTGGGGTGGTCGCCTCCAAAAACGTAACGGAGGCTCTCAAAGGTACCCTCAGCACGCTTGGTAACCGTGCGTCGAGTGCAATGGCATAAGGGTGCTTGACTGCGAGACTTACTAGTCGAACAGGTAGGAAACTAGGACATAGTGATCCGGTGGTCCCATATGGAAGGGCCATCGCTCAAAGGATAAAAGGTACTCCGGGGATAACAGGCTGATCACTCCCAAGAGCTCACATCGACGGAGTGGTTTGGCACCTCGATGTCGGCTCGTCATATCCTGGGGCTGGAGAAGGTCCCAAGGGTTCGGCTGTTCGCCGATTAAAATGGCACGCGAGCTGGGTTCAGAACGTCGTGAGACAGTTCGGTCCCTATCTGTTGCGGGCGTGGGAAGTTTGAGGGGACCTGACCTTAGTACGAGAGGACCGGGTTGGACAAACCGCTGGTGTACCTGCTGTGGCGCCTAGCTGCACCGCAGGGTAGCTATGTTTGGACGAGAGAAGTGCTGAAAGCATCTAAGTACGAAACTCACCCCAAGATGAGACTTCCATTGAGGGCCCTTGTAGACTACAAGGTCGATAGGCTGCAGGTGTAAAGATGGTAACATCCGTGCCAAGCAGTACTAATCGCCCAATACTTTATCTCCTGAACACAATCGCTCTATTCGCACTTCCTCCTCTCTCCTCTCCCATTATTGATATTATCTATCCCTAAAATATTATGGCGGCTATGGCGATGGTGTTCACCTCTTCCCTTACCGAACAGAGAAGTTAAGCCCATCAGCACCAATGATACTGCCCATCACCGGACGGAAAAGTAGGCCGCCGCCAATATATCATAGCCAGGCATAATACGCCTGGCTTTTTTTATATCCTTAACATCATATCATTAATCCCTCAATCTGAATTAATATAAATAAAATACACTATTTTAGCGGTTGGCAATAAAAAACTACATAGCAAACAAGACCGATAGAAACGAAGAAAACAGAGATTGACAATGAAAAGAAAATTGTCGCGATTTTTCAAGAAATATTTTACCTTTTCACGTCGAGAGCAAAGAGGGGTGGCGGTTTTACTCCTGCTCATCGGAATTCTTCTTATTGTCAGATATTCTCTTATTAAATATTCGAAACCCGAAGTCATCTACTACGACCAAAGTTCATTCACAAAGGATTCGATCGAATCCTCATTTCCTAAAGACCTCGCAAAAGAAACATCAAAAACAAAATCTTATAAAAAAACAACAAAACCTTTCGAGTTCAATCCCAATACATTAGATGAAGAAGGTTTTAAGAAGCTTGGGCTACCTATGTGGACAATCCAGACCATCATGAAATATCGTAATTCAGGTGGTAAATTTTACAAACCCGATGACTTCGCCCGAATATATAATCTCGATGCAGAAGATTACGAACGATTGAAGTCATATATCCGTATTCCAGCCCAGCCTGAAAAACATGCCGAGAGTTTAAAACCTCAGTTTGAAAAGGGAAAAGATGTTTCGAAAAATATTCCTGTAATTGAAATCAATATGGCTGACAGTTTGCTTTTGCAGGAATTACCTGGAATTGGGCCGGTTTATGCCCGAAGAATCATTAAATATCGCCAAAGGCTGGGAGGTTTCGTCAATGCAGAACAATTGCTCGAGGTTTATGGTATGGATACTAATCGCCTATCTAAAATTAAACCCTTCGTGCGTATAGATACTGCATATATCAGACGCATCGACCTAAATCATGCTTCTTTCAAAGATATACTCCGGCATCCCTATATGGAATATTATCTCGCAAAAGCCATAGTAAATTATCGCGACAAGAATAATGGTTTTAGAAATGTAAATGAATTACGCCAAATCAATTTAATATATGACGATTTATATTATCGCATACGACCTTATTTCGAAATTAACCCCGAATATATCCCTGTTCAATAAGAAATAAATTTTGCCAATAAAAAATAAATGAAGATTGGAAAAATCATAGCTATTCTGCTTCTGTTCAGTATTTCAGAATCTCTCGAGGCTCAAAATAAAGTTTCTATGAAGATCGATAGTTTGCTCGATGAGTATTTTGCAGTTTCTAACAGCCATCGGGAGCTGGCTCTGTCGCTAGCAGAAAACGCCAGAAAATTGGCCCAAAAACATGGAGAAAAACATAATGAAGCCGTTGCTCTTGAATGTTTAGGGGTACAATATTATTATCGTGGAGATTATAATAAAGCACGCGATTTTCTCAATCAATCGTTGGAAATCTATAACGAAGAAAACTCATCGACAGGGCTCGCCAGTGTTTTTACCAATCTTGCCTTAGTGGAACAGGATCTGAGAAATTTGAATCAGGCACATTATTATTATACTACTTCGCTGGTTTACGACAGAAACAGCCATGATAGTATAGGAATGGCCTTTACAATAAATAATCTGGGAACACTCTATCTACATAAAGGAGATTTTCAACGGGCACGCGCTTATTTTCAAAAAGCCTATGATATAGGCAAATCCGTCCATCATCTAGAAGTAATTGGAAATTCCATCGGTAATTTTGGTCTGCTTCGCCTGGAATCTTCAAACCCTGATTCTGCTATTCCTTATTTCAGGAAAGCATTATCTATAGCAAAACAATATGGAGATGAGTATGCACAAGCTATTGCAAACATCAATCTTGGCCTCTGTATGATCGAAAAATCAGAAGCCGATTCGGCAGAAAGATATCTGACTATAGCCGCTCGAACCTCCGAAGAACTGGAAGATAATGAGTTACAAATAGAATGCTTATTAGCAAAGGCTAAACTGATGCTTTTGCTGAACCAGCCGGAACTTGCCAACAGAATTTTATTTTCGGCACAAAAACTAAATAATCCCACCGAACGGAAAAAAACTTCGGCACAAATCTTTACTCTGATCGGAAAAAATCTTTTATTGATGAATCAACCCGAGAAAGCACGCAACTATTTTCTGCAAAGCCTCGACATTGCGAAAGAAATAGGAGCACTGCCCGAAATGATAGATGCCTATAAACATCTGGCCATGTTTTATTCGGCCATTTCGATGTACGACAGCTGCGAGCTTTATATCGACCTTTACGCAAAGGAATGGAGCAAGCTGACAATAGATACCACATTGCCCGATACATCATTTGTATATGAAGCAAAATCAAACAATAAGAATATCTTGCATCGTATATCGAAAAATTCACAGCTTAGCCCTCTAAAATTACTCGTTACGCTTGTCTTTGCCCTAACTATCTTATGGGCAGGAATGATTTATTTACCTAAAATACTTCTTTCGTTGAGGAAGAAAACAAAGAAAGACAATTCGAATACGTCGGCCAAATGATTACATATTCAAAACCTTTTCTATTTTTGTAGCTGCAAACCTATTTCAACTATGAAACTCAAACATTCCGGTTTTATTCTCTTTTTGGCAACCATTTTGATATTCAGTATAACATCCTGTGAAGATGAAACAGTTCAAAGGCCTGTAAATCAATATCAGGTAAAATATGAAATCAAGAATCATCTCAAAAAGAAATGCAATTTCTATATACGCTATTTCAATCCAAAATTCGACAATATTGTGGCAGAGTATTATGACTCCATCAACGAATGGTCGAGGGAGTTGAAAGGAAAAACATTCGACCATTTATATTTTGAGGCATTTACGGTAAGGGATAGCGCCATGTTCGAAATCAGTATCTATGTAAATGGTCAGCAAGTGGTGAGAGATGTTGACAGTTGTCCGGGGCCATCGGTATGCGATACAAACCGGATTAAAGTCTCTTACGTTCTGCAATAGATACGTAAAACCCTCTTTATCAGCTAAAGAAGGGTAAAAAAGATGGGCAAGGGAAAAATATTTCGGCAATTTCCATCAACTTTCTGGGCAGCCAATGTCATGGAATTGTTCGAACGTTGGGCATGGTATGGTATTTATATGGTTTTAGCCCTCTATCTGACAGGTTCGACCGATACGGGTGCCTTAGGATTCAGTCAGGAACAAAAAGGGAGTTTGATGGGTACTGTGACCTTTTTGTTATATCTGCTACCTATCATCACCGGAGCGATTGCCGACAGGTATGGCTATAAAAAAGTTCTTACTATAGCTTTTATCATTCTAAGCACTGGATATTTCAGTCTGGCTCACGTTAGAAGTTATTGGTCATTCTATGTTCTTTTCCTTTATCTCTCGGTAGGAGCAGCTCTATTCAAACCTATCATAACGGCGACTGTTTCGCATACAACCAATGATCAGACCTCATCTATCGGATTTGGAATTTTTTATATGATCGTAAATATCGGTGCCTTTTTGGGCCCCATCTTTGCTAGCAAACTTCGCATACTCGATTGGAAATTCGTCTTCTATCTTTCATCGGCCATTATTTGCATCAATTTTATCCTATTATTCTTTTTCTACAAGGAACCAATTAATAAAAAACAGCATACTCCTATACTTGTATCTATCAAGAACATCATCAAGAATACGGTAACGGTTCTGGCAGATTTCAAACTAATGCTTTTCTTAATAATTATGGTAGGCTTTTGGGCAATGTATTTGCAGCTGTTTTACACTTTACCCATTTTCATCGATCAATGGATGGATACAAAAATTCTATATGATGCAATCGAAAATTTCTGGCCTGCTTTGGCGCATATTGCAGGAACATCGCAAAGGACCATAGCCCCTGAAATTCTTACCAATATCGATGCATTCTATATCGTGATATTCCAACTTCTGGTTTCGAGCCTGGTAAGCCGGTTTTCGCCTCTCAGGGCGATGACCAATGGTATAATGATGGCAACAATAGGAATTGCCTTGATGTTTGCCTTTAATAATCCGATTTATCTTTTTTTTAGTATATTGATCTTTAGTTTGGGTGAGATGGCTACTTCTCCAAAAATTCAGGAATATGTTGGGAAAATAGCCCCACCTGATAAAACAGCTCTCTATATGGGATACAGTTATCTGCCACTTGCCGGCGGCCATATTGTAGCTGGCTTCATTTCGGGCTCTATATTTGCAAAAATTGCCGATAAGTCCACTCTACTACGTAACGATTTACTTTCCAGAGGAATCGTCATGCCAGATATCTCTCCTACTTATACCCTAAACCATTTCTACTCCGAAGCCTCATCATTGCTTCATCTCGACTCATCATGCCTTACTTCTTACCTTTGGCAAACTTATCATCCCGGTCGTATCTGGATATTATTTTCATCTATTGGTTTGGTTTCGTTTTTAGCCTTGCTTATGTATGATAGGTTTTTCATAAGGCAAAAGAAAATTCTACAATAATGAAAAAGTGGTTTCCCAGCATCTTCCCTGCCCTATTCATTACAATATTGATGACGGCTTTCTTTATATTTTCGAATTCAAGTAAAATCTCGTTAATTCATCTGGGAATTTATCCCTTAAGCGCCAAAGGACTTTTAGGTATCGTTCTGGCTCCTTTTATCCATGAAAATGCCAACCATTTGTATTCCAACATTATTCCCTTTTTTGTACTGACCATACTCTTGTTTTATTTTTACAAGGATATTGCCTATGAGATTTTAGGTTTTTCATGGATCATGACGGGTATACTGGTTTGGTTAGGGGCACGTCCGGCTTATCACATTGGAGCAAGCGGAGTGGTGTATGCCTTAATGGCATTTCATGTCTTGAGCGGAATGGTAAGAAAGAACCCACGCTTGCTGGCCATTTCACTTCTTATAGTCTTTTTTTATGGAGGAATGATCTGGGGCATTTTTCCCGATTTTATTCCAGGCCGGGCTATTAGCTGGGAATCACATCTGGCGGGCACGATTACAGGTTCCATACTGGCTATATATTACCGCAAGGAAGGGCCACAAAGGCCATTATATAGCTGGGAACTCGAACCCGATGAAGACGATGAGGATAATGAAGAAACCAAACAAAATACACCATCCCAAAATCTCGATAAAGAAGCCGAGAAAGCCGAAGAAATCATGATAAAATATATTTACAAAAGAAAAAATACCGATGAGGAGAGTTCCGGCTAAACCATCGAAAATGTAAATCCACTTTGCTAATGCACAAAATTTTATAATTTCGTGGCAACCAAAAACAATTCGAATGAAAAAAAATTCACTGCTTTCGTTTCCGGTCTTATTGGCAATCATGCTATTTAGCTGCCAAAAATCCGACCAGTATTTTCTCGAGTGCAATCTCGAGGGTTTGAATGACGGAATGGCCTACTTGCAGGTTATTGGAGAAGATGGTATTCGAACAATCGACTCGACAACCATATCGAATGGAAAATTTACCTTCAAAGGTTCACAATCCGAACCTATTTTTGCCTATATCACTTTAAATGGCAAACCCGACCGCATAGGCCTTTTCCTGGAAAATGCCAGAGTCTCGATATATGGGCATGCCGACAGTTTGGAACATATAAAGATTTCGGGTTCACCCCTAAATGATGAATATTCAAAATTCAAATCTATGCTGGCATCCTATGAAAATCGCCAGGAAGAATTGTATCTGCAATACAATCAAGCACGTAAAACCAATGATACCTTGGCACTGAAAAATATCGAAACACTGTGGGATTTACTCGACAAGCAGCAAAATAAAGTGATTATGCAATTTATCAGCCAGCATAAGCATTCGGTCATTTCTCCCTTTTTGATTCATCAAAGACTGGTTTACAATTTAAACGTAAATAAACTCGACAGCCTTACTTCGATATTTCCTCCCGAGCTCGAAAACTCGGTGTATGTACGCATGTTAAAGAAACGTATTCAAACCTTACGCAATGTCGAAATTGGGAAACCCGCACCAGAAATCGCTCTCGACGATACCATGGGCATTTTACGGACTTTGTCCTCTTTCAGAGGAAAATACGTCCTGATTGATTTTTGGGCATCATGGTGTAGCCCATGCCGAGAAGAATCGCCCAATCTTGTAAAGGCCTACCAACGTTTTCATGACAAGGGATTCGAAATTTTCGGCGTATCACTGGATACACGTCGCGATAAATGGGTAGAAGCTATCAGGAAAGATCAACTGACATGGACACACGTTTCAGACCTTAAAGGCTGGAAATCGGAAGCAGCAGAACTTTATGGGGTTAATTCCATACCTCACTCCGTTCTGGTCGATCCCCGGGGAATTATCATACAAAACAATTTGAGAGGTAAAGCCTTGATCGATTTTCTTGAAAAGCTGATTAAATAAAAGATGTCTCCATGATAGTGCGTTTCATTTCAAAGTAATGTCCATCGACTATCTAAAATCCATCATCTTAGATAAGGTTATGAAAGCGAAATAAATCAGAAAGACTACTTGTCAGAATTTCAGGCCTTATCCTACATAATAAATGATTGGCTTAAACTTAATAGCACTGAAATATCATCAGGGGCTCCCGATTCCGATTTTCACAATCTCACTTCTTTGAGGGCAGGGTCTTCATTCGAATTTTATAGAACCATGCAAAAATGAAAAGCGTGAATATAAAACTGAACAGATTGACCCATAAATTGTCGACACTTCCAAACTCATGATAAGGAATTTCTGTAATGTGTTTTTCAGAAAGAAAAGAAACCACCAGAGCCAGGAAATTATTGAGGAAATGAGCAAGAATAGGCAACCACAGGTTAGCCGAAAAATAATAAAGATATCCGAACATGATTCCCAATCCCAGGCGAGGTAAGAACCCGAAGAAATCGAGATGCATCATACTGAATAGCAAAGCAGATATCATTATACTCAAATGAATGTTTTTCCACCACTGGTTCAACAGGGGTTGCAAGATTCCTCTAAAGATAAGTTCTTCGCCCAAGGCAGGAAGTACAGCAATTATGAGAACATTGGCCAATGCGCCTATAAATGAAGCTCTATGCAAAAAAACATTCACCATATCCTCGCTTTGCTGCGCAGTTCGTTCCAACCACTGTTCTATGGAAGGCCAATAAGACAAGGAAAATGTTCGATTCCATTCATACACTTTCGAAATCCATGGCGTAGAAATAATGATCAGCAGAAGTACCATCCATAGCTGTGACTGGGGTGGCAATTTGCTGGAGGTTAGGCTTTTCAGTCTCGGTTTATCAGCAATAAATAAATAGATAAAACCTGAGAGGAGAAAAGTTCCAGCATGATTGATCATTTGCATATATTTATAGGCAGCAATCAACGAAGGGCTGTCTTTGATAATCGATGGGTCTGATACCTGAAGAACCCTTTCACCCCAGATAAGTACAGCCGTTCCCATTGCAAACAACGATGAAAACAACATGCAAATCATTATGATTATCATCAATAATAAAAGCTTCGGAAAAGGCTTTTGATGAGAAAAATCGGGAATAAAACTGAAATGCATTTCTATTTATCGAAGGTTTTTTTTGTGAGATTTCTGGTTTGCTCAGACATTTGCCTATAATAATTAGCTTTCTGCAGATCCCCCTCTTTCGAATAATGCATGTAAAGTTTCATACATAATCCATAATCGGGTTGTTTTTCGACGGCTTTTTCGTACCACTCCACTGCGTCCAATGTATCTCGATTGAGCAAATGATAATTTCCTATATTTATGTAAGGTACATTAGTATATGAATCGAAACGAGTAGCCAGTATATTCATTCGAGTTGCCGTTGCAATATCCCCCATCTCGAAATAAATTTCAGCAAGTTTGAAATAGGCTTTCACTTTGGTTGAATCTATAGCAAGAACCTTATGATAACATTCAAGGGCTTTCTCATTATTCTCCAATTCTCTGTATACATAACCAAGATTGATATAAGCGGCCACATTATTGGGGTTAGATCGGGCAGCAGCTTCGAAGTAATGAATCGCCCGCTTGTAATCTCCCAAGAAATTGCTATACACAGTTCCCAGTCCGTTCAAGGCATCATAGTAATCGGGTAAGATTTTCAAGCTCAAATTATAATGCTTAATCATCTTGTTGATATTTTCAAGTGAAGGAAGTCGACCTTGTTTTTGTGCAATATTGAAGGCATTATACATCAAATTGCCCGCATATTGCGTGTTGGCTTTTACCGAACGCTCCAAATACGGAATATCGGCTTCGTAGAGAGTGGTAAGATTTTTCCAATCTTTGTTTCTATCGATCGTTACTATGCAGTAGGGTATCAAGATTATCAAAAGTAGAATTATGATACCTGCCGAGGGTTTGTAACCCGAAATGGTTTTTCGTGATTTTCCCTGAACAATTCTGAAGATTATCCATCCTATAGCAATAGCAAATCCCAGAGAAGCTATATAAGCAAAACGATCTCCAACTATTCCAACTACAGGAACGAGAATATTGGAATACATGGCAATACTGACAAGATAAAACAGTATGGCATAAGAAAGGATATGTTTCTTGCGAAATAGTACAATGGCTATGGCAAGTAAAGCCAAATGAAGGATTAGAGAAAAAAATGCTACCGGATTTGCGAAACTTGCCACGGGAATCATGTCATAGCCATAATAAAAAAGAAGAGGAGAAGGCCAGAATAAAAGGCCGAGGTAATGCAACAAACCCACGAATCCAGTAGCTACCCTTGTCATCAGGTTTTTCTCCAGATAAAGTGGGTTCTCCACCAAAGCATTAGAATGAATGGGTTCGGGTAAAAACAACATTGGTCCTAACTGAGCAATGATGAATACGAGCAAAGAAACTATGGTTATGACTACCAATTGCCTCGATTTAACATCAGTGAAGAAGTATAGCGTAAGAGGATAAATCAATAAGAATGGCATAATGGACGACTTGGAGATATAACCCAATAAGAAACAAAAGGTTCCCAACAAGATATGCTTTATTTTTCCGCTGTTGGCATAATCGAGGAAAAACCACATTCCTCCCAAAGCGCCCAAAAAGGCAAGCAATTCTTCTCTATTCTTCAGACTGGCCACTACTTCGGTATGTAAAGGATGTGCCAGAAAAATAAGTGTAATAGTTAAAGGAAAAATCCAATGAGATTGCCTGAAAAGCCTTCGAAGTATAAGGTAAAGCAGCCAGGCAGTTGCAATATAAAGCAAAATATTGATGAAATGGCTTATATGAGGGTTTACTCCAAAAATAGAACGTTCTATAGCAAACGTAGCCTTTGCTAAAGGCCTGTAACCAAAGGCTATGGTCCCAACATTCCCACTCGCCTGGTAATAAAATGTCGTAAATATCTCGGGCAAAGCCTTTATCCCTTTCGATACCTGAGGGTTGGTCCAGGTAACAAGTTCATCATCCAGAGAATAATCATTGGGTATAGTATTCGCATAAAGAAGCAAACAAAAAGCTGCGAGAAAAATCAAAATATATAAATGACTTCGATCGCTTTTTGTCCGCATTGCTCGCTTTGAAGTCTCTTTCTTCGTAAATTTGTCTACGACAATTTTTCCGGCCATTTTCTTTCAGTAGGTAAAAATATTATAATTATAACATATCATTGAAATTTCTGCAATGAGCATGTCAAATAAATAAAATCCTGGCTATTGAGTTGCTCGGCACGTTTTTGCAACAATACTTCGACATGCGCATCGAAATTAAACTGGAATCTCGAAAGTGCATTGCGCAGAACTTTTCTTCTTTGGTTGAAGGCCGTTTTGACCAGTAGGGTGAAATCCTCGAGCGGACATGGGAGATGTTTGCCAGGATTGCGTTTCAAATGAATCACACCCGATTTCACTGACGGTGGAGGAGTAAATACATTTTCATTTACCGTAAAAAGATATTTCCCATCGTAAAATGTTTGTATTAAAACACTTAAAATCCCGTAATCCTTGTTTCCCGGACCGCTGATGATGCGCCTAGCCACTTCGGCCTGAAACATTCCGCTAAGCTCGGTGATCATTTCTACATGTTCATAAACTTTGAAAAGAATTTGTGAAGATATATTATAGGGAAAATTTCCTATGATGGCGAAAGGTTCATTAAATATACTATGAATATCGAGTTGAAGAAAATCGGAAAAGATGATGTTTTCGGCTATTTGGGGAAATCTTTCTTTGAGATAAACTACCGATTCATTGTCGATTTCGACGAGTTTGAGGTTTATATTTGGCTTTTGCAATAAATATTGGGTCAACATACCCATGCCCGGGCCGATCTCAAGAATGTTATGCGTTTGGAGGCTCAAACTCTCTACAATCTTCCGGGCAATGTTCTTATCATGTAAGAAATGCTGTCCGAGAAACTTTTTTGGACTTACCTTTTGGCTATTGTAATCCTGTTTTGACATTTTGCAGAATCTGAAGTTTTTTGCGAGCAGTTTCGACCATATAACTGTTTGGATAGTTTAAAATCAAGTCCTCATAAGTTTTATAGGCCTTTTCGGGTTGATGGGTTATTTCTCTTAAGGAAGCAAGCTCTAATAGAGCATCGTCGGCAACCAGGCTTCGAGGAAAAATTCTCACAAGAGTAGAATAAATGGAATCGGCTATATTGTATTCCCTCATTTCCTTATAAATCCTTGCTTTTCTCAACAATGCATAATCCTGGCCCCAGCTATTTCCAAAGAACATCGAAACGCTATCGAGCGTTCGAAGTGCCATGGCGTATTGTTTTCTAATACTAAGCAATTCACTGCTGCCAAAGTAATGCAATATCCGACCGGTGGTATCCTCGTTCAAAGCCTCCTGTATGAATAGATACAATTCCTGGGCATCGTTGGCCACAGGTTTATGAATAGCTCCCCTTAGAATTTCAAGATGAAGCAAAGCCCATTTATGCTCCCCAGCCTGATACATTAGTTTGGCATATTCTAACTTGGCTTCTTCTCCAAGGGGATGATTGGGAAAATCTCTTTCCAAACGTCCATAGATTAAAGCAGCATCCCACAACCGTCCTATATAAACTTCAACCTTTGCCATATCCATATTGATTCTGGCCAATATTTCAGGCGGCAAACCTCTTATTCCGGCCGCACGCTCGAGGATGTCAAGAGCTTTCTCTGGCCGGTCCATTATATAAGCATATATTCTGGCTAAAATCCTCATCAATTCGATGGTGCGCATATTTTCTCCCTGCTGTGACAGAATCTCCTCGATTTGCCCTGCAATAACCTCGGGTGATTCGTTTTTCTTATGTTCTCCTTTGATGAGTTTTCGGTATTTCAACTTATACAATTCTTCGGCTGCAGTTAAAAATAATGGATGAGCAGAACCCTGATCATATATATATGACAAAGCCTTTTCAGCAGTCTTTTCATCGTTTGTCTCAATGCAGTTTCGGGCTACGGCCAATAACCTTCCTCCATCTTCATTATTACGTTTTACGAGTGATAATGCTACCCTCAGAGCTTCAGGATAATCACCTGCCATCATCGTAAACCAATACATCATCTCGGAATAAACCATAATGGAAGGATTTTTTTGCATTCTTTCCAAAATTGCCCCATATAAATAATCCACATTATCCTTCTCGGGTACCTGCATTAGATAAAATTGCAGCCTCGACTGGATAAGACTCATTTGCTCGGGCTTTGTGGAAAGCATATCCAGAAATGCTTCTGTCATTCCATGAAAATCACCACTGGCTTCATAAGTGCTGGCAATCTCCATCTGAAAAGCATCCGGATTTTTCAATAATTCTCTCCCTTTCGCATAAGTTTTTAAGGCAAACTCATTCAAATTTTTTGCCCTGAACGCTATGCCCAATGAAGCAGCATCCTGAGGATTTTTCTTTAAATTCTCAATGACTTCCTCAAATATCCTATATGCCTTGTCGGTTTTACCCGAAACCATATAAACATAACCCAAATCAACCTGTAATCTCGATTGATTGGGCGTTCTTTTCATCTCGGTTTCTACCGTTTTTTTTGCTTTTTCAAATTCCTTCAACTCGATCAGGCACTGCAAATAATAAGGATAATAATTGCTCCCGATTCTGGTATTGTATAATTCTTCGAAAATAGGAAGTGCTTTGGTGAAATTTCTTTGCTGATAATAATTATAGGCCATCTGTTCCTTCGAAGGAGGCTTGCTGATGTCTTGACCTTTCACTCCCCAATAACAAAAAAGGAGAATAGGCAGAATAAAAAGAAAATGATTCATCCTTTTCATGCAGCAAATTTAGTCTGATTTCATTGCCAGAGCAATGCCATAACTCCTTATTCGAGGAATCCGGGGCAATAACGCAAGACTCTTATCGAAAATATATAAAATGTATAGAAATCCCTCTATATCATTATCTTTTTCGGAATATTCAATAAATTCGAATATGCTCCAGAATTCCAATTCAATATAAAAAGAGGTAGAAGGCCGTATTCGGTGGGTCAGGTTCGGCAATGCTGGTTCAGGGAATTGAGTCAAAACCCGTATAAGGAATTAAGGCTTCAGGGATATGAATACCTTGGGATGACTGATTATTTTCGAGCAAGGCAGCCATGATACGAGGCAATGCCAAGGCACTTCCGTTCAGGGTGTGAGCCAGGCGGGTTTTTCCATTCTTATCCTTAAAACGCAGCTTCATTCGATTGGCTTGAAATTCGGTGAAATTCGACACCGAGCTTACTTCTAACCATTTTTGTTGAGCCGCCGAAAAAACCTCGAAATCATAAGTTAAGGCCGAGGTAAAACTCATATCTCCTCCACATAGTTTTACTTTTCGGAAAGGGAGCTCGAGTTTGCGTAGCAAATGGGCTACATGCTCTGTCATCTCTTCGAGAATCTGAAAGGAATTTTCGGGTAATGAAAGTTGTACTATTTCCACTTTATCGAATTGGTGAAGCCGATTTAATCCCCTTACGTCCTTTCCGTATGAACCAGCTTCGCGCCGGAAACAGGCAGAATATGCACATAATTTAATCGGGAAATCGGTATGTTTTAAGAATTCATTCCGGTAAACATTAGTCAGAGGGACTTCAGCCGTTGGAATCAAATAGAAATTATCCTGGGGAACAAAATACATCTGACCTTCCTTATCGGGTAATTGGCCAGTAGCAAAGGCCGAATCCTCATTCACCAGGAGAGGGGGTTCGTATTCGGTATAACCCGCCTTAGTGGCTTCATCCAGAAAAAAACTGATCAAGCTACGCTGGAGTTTCGCTCCTTTGTCTTTGTAAAATGGAAAACCCGCACCAGTAACTTTCGAACCAATTTCGAAACTGATGATCTGATACTTTACAGCTAAATCCCAATGGCAAAGAGCTTCAGGGGGAAGTTGAGGAATACTGCCTTCCGAATATACGATTTCATTATCGGCCGGAGAAATACCAGGCGATACTCTCTCATCGGGAATATTGGGCAAGCGAACCAAAAGTTCATTCATCTGTCGTGAAATTTCATCGAGTCTTTCCTGCAGGTTCCTTACCTCTTCCTTTATTTTTGCAACTTCATTTTTTCGATCATTGGCCTTGCCGGCTTGCCCTGCTTTTATCAATGAACCGATTTCCTGAGTCAGTTTTCTATACTCAGCCGATCTTTCATCCGATTCGAATTGAGTGGATTTTCTCTTCCAATCGAGTTCGAGTATCTGATAGATAAGACTATTGGCGTCGAAATTCTTGACCGCCAATCTTTGTATAACCCAGTCGGGTTGTTCACGAATAATCTGCAAGGGAATCATTCTGAATAAAATTTAAGATTGCAAAATTAGGTCTAAAGCGATAATAAAAAACTCCCGGGGTTAGAATGCCGGGAGCCTTATCATGTTTTAACTCAAGTAGATTTAGTTTTCTTTCTTATTGTCGGGGAAAACCGACACGTACGATTTATTGTTTTTACGTCGATGAAACTCGACAATTCCATCGGATAGAGCAAATAAGGTATGGTCTTTACCCAAGCCAACATTAATCCCCGGATGATGAATTGTTCCTCTTTGTCTTACAATAATCTGTCCGGCTTTGGCAAATTGACCTCCGAAAATCTTTACACCCAGTCGTTTGCTTTCCGATTCTCTGCCATTTTGAGAACTTCCGGCACCTTTCTTATGAGCCATATAAATTGAATATTTAAAAGTTAAGCAACACTAATTTCTTCAATTATAATTTTAGATAAGGGCTGACGATGCCCATTCAGCTTTTGATATCCTTTCCTACGTTTCTTCTTAAATATAAGCACTTTATCCGATTTTATATGCTCAGAGATCGTCGCCTTTACTCGGGCTCCTTCCACTCTTGGCCTGCCAACTCTTATGGTCGAATCATCATCAATCAACAATATATTTTCGAAGATAACCTGAGTTGCTTCATCACCTTGCAACCGATTGACATAATATTCACGCTTGGTTTCAACCTTTATTTGTTGCCCGGCTATTTCTACAATTGCGTACATTTTATCTCGATTAAAATTTCTTACTCGTCTCAATTTTTGAAAGTGCAAAATTACAAAATTTCTTTCATCCATAATTCATCTAAAAAAATTTTATCTGTTCAGACACCTTTTCGAAGTTTTGGTTGTCTTAAGAAATAAGATTTAGGGATTATAACCGGGAGGTTAACCCTAATTTTGGTTAAACATAATTGTGTGAGGTAAAAATGGAGGGGACTGACACTCAGTCTCCTTCCTTTGTTTTTAGTATGAATATCTGAAATTCAGTAGTTAACAAATTCGAAAAAAAATTTTTCTTTTTAGGCAACCTTTATAAAAAATGGGTGTCTAAGATAGCAATATGTTGAGGAAGGTGGTTTTTAGAGGATGAGGAAAATATGATAAAATTTTACCCTTATATTGCTGGAGACTTTCAGGAAGGGGAGGAAGCATTACATGATGCTCCAACCTTTCAGGTTGATTATAGGGCTTTTGGTGACGTAAAACTTTCAGGCCTCGGCCGTAAAGGTGTAAAAATACCCTATCCGTGATATACTTGAACCAAGGATTCTTGTAAAAATTATTATTAGTTCCTTGCTTTTTTAATAAATCAAGTTATGCAAATAAAATTTTCTGTGATATTACGCCGAAATTTTAATCCTTTGAGGGATTTTCATTTTATGTTACAACATCAGAAACTAAATCAAACTTTTAGTCTATTTTAATTCATTACTCATTAAATTTAATCCTATGAAACAACTTTTAAAGTTCATGCAAGTCTTGCTTCTTGGCCTTCTTTGGGCTGGGACGCAATCGATGGCGGTAACAGTTACCATTGGTACAGGAACCACTACCGCGACCTATCCCTATTACACTCTTTATGAAGATTCCAGAACTCAGATGCTTTATACGGCTTCTGAAATTACGGCTGGAGGGGGAATGGCAGGAAATATTCAAAGTATAGCCTTGAATGTTTCCTCCGCCAATACT
>Ga0302253_1000185_pt1 | contig 60813 bp, 58 predicted proteins | sample AAG_RA_Trp_MG_FD_193537 | JGI IMG/M metagenome (GOLD analysis project Ga0302253, IMG submission 193537) | Enriched activated sludge microbial communities from anaerobic digester in WTTP, New Holstein, Wisconsin, United States - AAG_RA_Trp | ecosystem: Engineered > Bioreactor > Anaerobic >...
GACTGACTTCTTTTATACAGGCCCGGCAGTCGACGGGCTAGGGCGCTTTTTACGATGTCGTCAATATTTTAGCTACGCTGATTCTTCGAATTCATGGCCGCAGTCATTACATTCGACCCTGGCAAAGCCGTTGTGCGGGTCGCCGCAATCGAGATAGCGATAGATCACCTTCTCGACATAGGGTCGCCAGAATCCGTATTGCCGGGAATAATACTCATCATAGACCAGGTCTCGAAATAGTCCTCTACGTAGCGGTAATAATCGGTAGCGGATGTATTTATGTCCTGCAGTTCCTAGCGGATCTGCGGCCACGTCCGGCGGGATTGGGGCAACCGCCGTTTTAGTTTATCACCTGTAATTATCCATAATAGTGGTCGGATAAAAGAGAGGATGGAGACACGCGCATCAACCATCTGACAGCACCTTCCGGGAAGTCGTTTTTAGCCAGCCATAGTGCGGCAATCGGCCGGATGGTACCGGACTCGATGCTCATTACCGGATAAGTATCTCGCAGGGATATTTCTTTCAAGCGCTTTAAAGATTCGTTGAAAGAAGCTTTGTTTTAACGGTCAATACACAAATAACCTCAGTGGTCAGCTTCAGATAATCAGCAATAAATACAATAACATAAATCAAGATGTAAGTCTTTTTGCTCCGTTGGCACGCTTCCCGCACTATCTAAAGTCAAACAGAGGCAATCAAAAAAAATAAAAATAAAGGGTCTTTCGTAAAAAAGTTGAATTGGGTCATGGAGTATTAGGTTAATAAATATACATCGGATTTAAGCCAAATCTGATAATGTTGAGTTTGCGAACCAAACATACAGAGGAGGCAGAAACCCGATGCATTTGGATACTATCACGGAACTTTTGAATCTGCAAAATTATAAAGCGGGGGTAGCGATAAATACCGATGATCGGATTTATGTTGTTTTGGAGAGGATAGAAGATACTCCCCCGATTTGTTCTGGGTGTGGCAAGGTTCATGGAATGTCTGTTCACAGTCGAGATGTTGTTATTGTTGAGGATTTGGGGATATTGGGCAAGCGGGTATTTCTTACGGTACCCAAGCGGAAGATCAAATGCGTTGAAGATGGTACGATAAGGGTCGAGGAGATTCCCTGGATCAGGAATCGCTTTACAGATCGTTTTGCAGAACAGGTATATAGACTTACCTCCATCACAACGAATCAGGAGGCAGGCTGGTTTCTGGGGCTTGATGATGAGACGGTTTACCGCATTGACAAGAGCAAGCTTGAGGAATTGGCCTTGGAGAAATTGGATCCAACTCCGGCTCCGAAACAGATGAGCGTTGATGAAGTTGCATGGCAAAAATGGCATAAATATGTCACCAATGTTGTCGATATTGATCAGAAAAAAGTTATTTGGAATCATAATGGCCGGGGCAAAATCACCCTCGACAAATTCTTCCGCAGTCTTGGGAAGGAGAATTGCGAGAATATTGAGGCCGTTGCCTGTGATGGCGCCAAAGGGTATTTATCCTCAATAAAGCACTATGCAAAAGAGGCCCTGGTTGTGCTGGATCACTTTCATGTCAAGAAATACCTCAATGATGCCGTGGACACCGTGCGCAAGGAAGAGTTGAAAAAAGCACGCCAACAGCAAAATGGCGAATTGTCTGAAATCCTCCACTGCAACAAGAGGTTCATCCTGATGCAGAACACCGTGACCAGAAAAAAGCAAAACCTACTGGAAAGACTGTCCAGCCTAAACGAAAAAGTTTACCAGGCTATGCTATTAAAAGAACAGTTTGTAGCTATCTATAAAGATCACAAGACCGCCCATAGATCCCTCAAAGAATGGATCGTTGCCGCGATCAGGTCAAACATCCCTGCATTTGTCGCACTTGGAAAGAAATTCTTCCGAAAAAGGCATTACGTCCTTAATTACTTCCGCCACCAGATTACAACGGCCATCTCGGAAGGAATCAATAACAAAATTAAAAGGCTGTCCCGAATGGCTTATGGTTATAAAAATGTTAGCTACTTCTTGCTTAAGATTCACCAGCATTGTGGGCTACTAAATCCGAGGCTTTCAACTTAAACACGAATGACCCATTAAGAATGATGCCGTTGCCGATGAGGAACGCGACGGCGAGGATCTGAATGACGAGCTTGGCTCGGGCCCGCAATCCCTTCCAGTCGTCGATCAGGCTGACGACGGCCACCGCGCCGCCGGCGTAAAGGATGATCATTATCTCCCTTTCCAGGACCATATTGGCCAAAAGCGCCGCGGAAAAGGCGATGATGATCGCCACGCCGCCCAAAAGCGGCGTGGTCCGTTCATGGATCTTTCTCGCTTCGGGAATGTCGAGGATCGCGAGCCTTTTGGCCAGCCAGCGCATCGGGGGAGTGATGAGGTATGACAAGGATAGGGCGAATAGGAAGATATAGAGCCAGCGCCCCACTTGTCCGAAGAAATATTGCCTCATTTCCGGCAAAAGGAGGGTGATAAAAACAGTCATTGACGCGGCATAGGACATATAAAAGATCATCTGGGCTTTAGTCCTCATCCGCGGATCTTCCCGCCCCCTCCCGGCAAGTTTCTTCCAGCGCCGTTTCCACGACGGTGATTTCCTCGTCGGAAAGACCGGGATAAAGGGGGATGGAAACGGCGTGCCGCCAGATCTTTTCCGTTGTTTCAAACCCCGTCCGCCCCAGATAGCGGTGCAGGGGGCGAAAAACCGGCCGTCGGCAGGCCACGCCCCGCTTCCCCATCGCCGCGATGAAGGCCTCCGCCTCTGCCGACATGCTCATTGTGTCCGCGGCTGTCGCCACCTTTGCCGCCGCCTCCACCATAACTACATAGCGGAAAAAGATATGGTCCCGGTCGTCCCGGCGGCGGGGCGGCTGCAGGCCCAGCGGTTTCATCGCCCGTTCGTCCTGAAGCCGCGACGCCGGACCGAACTCCTTCAGCGTCCGATCGTACCGCTTGGCGATGGCCTTGCGGCGGGCGATGAAGGCGGGGAGTTTGCCCAACTGGCTCAAGGCCAGGGCGGCCTGGATATCCGTGAGCTTGCCGTTGAAGCGCAACGAAAGATCGTCTTTCTCGTCATATTCCCTGAGATCCCTGATCCGTTCGATGAGCCCCCCGTCCCGGGAGACGACTAGGCCCCCTTCACCCGACGCAATCACCTTGGTGGCGTAAAAGGAAAAGACGGCGGCAACACCGAAGCCGCCGGTCGGCCGATCCCGGTAGGTGCCTCCCAGGGATTGGGCGCAGTCTTCGATTACCGGAATATCGAAGGCGAGGAGGGCGTCGAGGTCGGCGGCCTGGCCGAAGAGATGCGGGGCGATAATGGCCCGGGTGCGGTCCGTGATGAGTTTTTCCACGTCGGCGGCGCAGATGTTGAAGGTTTCTCCGTCACAGTCTGCAAGCACCGGCGTGGCGCCGGCGGCGCGGACGGCGTGCCAAAGGGAGGCGCAAACATAGCTTGGAATGACGACCTCGTCGTCCCTGCCGATCCCGAGGGCCAGCAGGGTCAGATGGAGGGCCATTGTACCGGAGCTGACGGCCGCCCCGTGGAAGGGGCGGGCGGGGCTTGGGGGGTCATTTCTCGGACAGCGTATTTCATGTGATTCATTGCCCGAAATTGAGGCCGGGTTCCGTCCCCGTCCGCCCGGAACGGGGAACTTGGCGTTAGTCTCCTCACCCGCCATTAAGCGGACGAAGGCTGCTTCCAGGGCGGCGACCATTTCCCCCTGTACCAGCCGGCCGGATCCCAGGACCTTCAGGACGGCGGTGGCGTCATCATCGCCGAGACAGGGACGGGAGTGGGGAATCATAGGCTCATCCCCATGATCCGAGCCATTGATAAGCGCAGCTTTGATGTGATCATATAATTGCCTGACTCGATCGACGGCGCCCAGACGGGCCGCCGACAACGCGAGACCTGGTTTGAAAAATGGCTTCTCCGCGGCTCAGAAATCTTTTTCGCTTCTGAATGGGTAACGTATAAATGTTATTCATAACAAGGCGTTAAGTTCAATCACGAAACGGCGAAAAACATTGATTCGCCGCTTGCAAACCATTTTTCCGCACGGCTAAAAGATCCGAATATTGATGAACAGCCGCAGGGGCATGAATCCTTCCGCGTACTGGACCCGCCCGGCGATGCCCCGGAACACCGCCGTAGAGCGGGCGATGTCGAGGATGGAGAGACCCTCGATATTCGTCTTGGTTACCTGGGACTTGTGGGCCTTGAGAAGCTGCACCTTTTCGTCCAGGGTATCCTTGATATCCACGAAGACGGTCGGGACGAAGTTTTGCGTCGTCGGCCCCTCGTAGAACAGGACGTTCTTCACATACCGGGTGGCCGAAACGGTCGCCTTGGCCAGGGCGCGGTGGTCCTGATGGGTGTCCTCGTCATAATGGACGAAGGTAAAATGGGGGTCGATGCGGTCCAGAATAACCTCGATATCCTGTACCATTTCATTCATTTTCGGGGAAAGCTCCGTGTCCCGGTATGTGCCCCAGATTACCTCCTTAGGCTTGAGAATCCGGGACGCACGCTGTTGTTCCGAGCGCCGCGACCGGGCGGCCGGGCCGCCCTTGTGCCCATCCGTCATGACCAGCAGATAGACGTCGTGCCCGTTGCGGATGTACTTGAGCAGCGTCCCGCCGCAGCCGAACTCGATGTCGTCGGGATGGGCGCCGATTGCCAGGATGTTCATCTTCCCCTCCGGATGATTTCCAGGGCCTCCAGGCCCCGATTGTATATTAGGTCCACCACGGACATAAACGGTTCAAAATCGCCCCACAATTGTGGATAAACGGGGTGTCGATATTCCTGAAAGATCACCTCCACGCCGGCATCGCCGTATTTGGCCAGGTCCATGTAGTTGCGGCCGCCACTGCCGGCAAGATAGACGTTGCCCCCAAAATGACGGGTGATGGCGATGAGGCGTTCGTCCGGATCGTCCGGGGAGGGGGGCAGCTCCGAAGCGACGTGAAGCGGCGTGGTCATTCCCAGCAGCGTCGTCAGCTCCCGGACGACGTGGATGTTCAACTCGGCGATGGTTTCCCAGGACCGGGAAAAGATCTCGGCGAAAAATGGTTCCAGGAGTGGCCAGTGGGGCGCTTTCCGGTAATTGGACAGGAGCGCCTGCCGCTGCCTGTGCTGCCACCGTTCCCGGTCGTTGATCCCCACATCGCAGATCAACTGGGGAAATTTGTAGAGCACGGGGACGGTGAGCCATTGGGGCCCCTGCGGGGTCTTGATCCGGTTGCGGTTCTGCCACTCGTTTTTCTTGTACTGGACGTTGTCCAGAAGCACGAAGACGTCGGCCCGGTCGATCTTGTCGAAATAGCCGAGCCAGGGCAGATACTGAGGTTGATGAACAGATACGATCATGGCTTTGCTTGCGTGAAAACGATGAATATGGGATTGGCGACGATCTTGCCCATCCCTTCCATATCCATGCGGTAAAATATTTTTTCCCCCGGTTGGAAATATTTGTCTTCGTACTTGAAGGTCAAAGGCAGCGGGCCGCTGGTTTCCGCGATCAGGGAACCGTTACGGATCAGGCGCACCTTGACGGCGGGCGTCCCCGGCGGGGAAGGCGTAACCGGCGTCCCCGCCGGGGAAGGCGTAACCGATGGGATTGACGATCCCTGCGTCGCTGACGATTCCGGCGGGACGGGTGGTCCCGGCTTGGCTGACGGTCCCGATGTTTGCGGCGGCGCCGCGGAGATGCGGACGTGGATGTGGGGATTCCCGACCATTTTGATTGTTTCGCCCATTACCCCCCGTTGTTCCCCGGCGACATCGCTTACGGAGAACTCGTCCAGCCGGGGAAAATGGGGGAAATTCCCCTGCCGGGCATACATCCGGCCGTTCCGCATGGCCTGGAGGACCGCGGCCGCGGTCCTTTCCCGGACGAGAAACACCGTTTGATAATTGCCGAATTTCTCGCCGCTTTCTCCTTCCTTGTGATAGTCGGCGGTTCCCACCCCCCAGGGGGGGCGATGGCGATACCCCCGGCAATGCTCCTTGAGGACGGAGTCCCAGATATTGCCGGATTCCGTAATCGTGATGTTGTCGCCATAGAGGGCGGAGAAGCCGGTATAGCCTTGCGTGGCCAGCAGCATCTCCGGGTAGGGTTTGGTGCTCACCTGGATGGGGCCCAGCCTGCGGACCCCCGACCGGGTTTCGGGATAGTTCCAGAAGGTCAGCCCGTCCCGGGAGGATACGTAATCTATGAGTTGTTGATAGGGGCGCACCCCCTGATCGCCGTGATAGGGATCGAATACGGAGGCCCGAAAGGGATGATTGTCCACGATGTACAAGAGGGCCACGACCGCCAGGACGATCCCGGCGATCCGCATCCAGCCCGGCCAGATGATCATGACGGCGGCCAGGACCAAGGCGATGACAAAGGGGGCGACACTGGGCAGCAGATCCATGTTGAAAGGTCCGGTGTTGTGAATGACCGGGAGGCGGCGGTAGTCGTCGGCCTTCGCGAGGCCCACGGTGAGGAGGCGCCGTTCATGATCGTGGGCGGTGAGGTTCTTCTGGAAGGGATTTCCCGTCCAGTAATAGAAAGGCGCCGATTCCGATCCCGGGATGATGATGACTTGTTTGTATCTTTCCTGGGCCTGCCCGACCGCCCGAAGATAATCCGCTGGCTTCCCCTTGAGGATAGAATTCATCTCCACGGTCTTGTTGATGAGATTGGGAAACGGGGGGAAGCCATATGAGAGGGCCAGCTTGTCGTGGTCGTTGATGAACAGGACGTGAATGCCCCTCTCCTCCGCCATTTTGGCCAGGCCGTCGATGCTGTAGATGCCGTCGCTGAACTGGGTCCGGGTGTCGAGGACCCCAGCCAATTGTTCGTATTCCGTCGCCCCCCAGGCGGCGGGGAGGGAGAAGACAAGGTGAATCGATAGCAGGACAATTAATAGGAACGGGACCAGGGGCCGTATTTTATAATTGCGACGACGCTCCATCAGCTTTCCGTATGCTCGAATTTGTTACGAGACCTGAAAAACTCCGTTCCAGCCTCCATATCGTCATCCCCACGAAAGCGGGAATCCAGTATTATCAAGAGGTTTCTTGATTCCGGGTCAAGCCCGGAATGACAGAAAGTGGCGTTTTTCAAAGGGTGCACAGCTTTCACGTTCTGAATCCCCTTTATGAAGCGGTGGGGACCTGCTTTTTCTTTAGCAGTTCCTTGTATAACTCGTCAATCTTCATAATCATGGCCCCGGCGGAAAAGGCCGGGGCCTTCTTCCTTCCGTCCTCGCCCATGGACCGGCGGCGCTCCGGATCTCTATACAGCGTCCGGATTGCCTTGGCCAGGGCCTCTGCATCCCCCGGCGGAACCAGGAGGCCGTTTTCCCCGGGCGCCACCAGGTTTCTCAAGCCCCCCACATCGCTGGCGATGACGGCCCGCCCGGCGGCCATGGCCTCGACGACCACCCGGCCCATCCCTTCGTTGAGGGATGGCATCACGAATACGTCAAAGGCCGACATATAGTCCCCCACATCCCGCCGCCAGCCCGGGAAAATCATCCGTTCACCCATTCCCAGGGCCGCCGCCTGCTCCTCCAGTTCCCGGCGCATCTCTCCCTCGCCCACGATGACGCATAACAACTCGGGAATCTCCCGGACGAGTTTGGCCGCCGCCGCCAGGAGATAACGCTGCCCCTTGATAGCGGTCAGCCGGCCCACGGTGCCGATGACGAAGGCCCCGGGGGGAAAGGCCGGCGGTTTGTCTTCGGGGTGGCGCTCATTCCCCTCGAGGCCGGAAAAGGCTTCCAGACAGACGCCGCTGGGGATGACGGCAAACTTGTCCCGCGGGGAGATGCGATAGTGGAGATGATCCGCTTTTTCCTGGTCCGTGAGCATGATCAGCCGGTCGGTGACCCGGGCGGCGATCTTTTCCAGGGCGATGAAGAAACGGGAGACGGCGGCGCCGAAATAGCCCCAGAAGACATGGCCGTGGGGCGTGTGGACGATAACGGGGACCCGGACGGAGAAGGCAGCCATACGGCCGATGATCCCCGCCTTGGAGGTGTGGGTGTGGACGATCTGGGGCGCGATGAGGCGAAGGAGGCGCCGCAGGCGGACGAACGCCCGGACGTCCCGGACAGGATCGACGGGGCGCACCAGCTCCGGAACGACGTATGTCTTTACCCCCCGGGCCCGGGCCTGCTCCATATTGTCCGCTGCCGCGGCCCTCTCGGCATCGACGTCGGAGTCCCGTACTTTCCCTCCGGCATGTGCGGTGGCGTCCCGTCTGTCCCCTACGCCGGCGCCGCCGGCGTCTGACGTTCCATTTCCTCCCATGTCCGGCCCCGACTTTTTGGCATTCCCGAAGGCGTCTGGCGTCCCGTCCCCGCCGACGATCAGGAAGGTCTCGTAGCGCCGGGGGTCGAGGCCGGTCACCGTGAGGAAGGTGTTTTCCGCCGATCCCCCCTTGTCGAAACGGGTGATGATATGAACATTTCTTATGCGCCGGGATTTCTCCGCTTCCACATCCGCGCCGTCTATTGGCGCCGATTGGGGAAACGCTGGAAAGCGTTGCTCAATGTTCATAAATCGAGACCTGATTTGAAAAACTCCATCCTCAATTTGACCTGCCGGTCATGCCGTTCGGGGCTTGTCCAGATAGCGATAAAACCAGGCCTGAAAACAGATCAGGTTCCAAAGTTGCCAGGAGGTGTCGGCCCGGCCGGAAAACAGCCCGGTGATGAGTTCGGCGATGGATTCATGGCGGAATATACCCTGCTTGACGAGGGCTTCCCGGGAGAGATACTCCTCCAGGAGAAATCGCCATTCTCCTTTGAGCCAGTTGCCAATGGGGACCTCGAAGCCCCATTTGGGGCGGCGGTGCAGCTCCCGGGGCAGGAGCCCGCCGCAGGCATCGATGAGGACAGCCTTGCCGCGTCCGTCCCGGAGCTTCCAGTCGCCGGGCATGGCGAAGGCCAGCTCGCAGACCCGGTGGTCCAGGAGGGGCACCCGGACCTCCAGGGCGTGTGCCATGCTCATGGCATCCACCTTGCGGAGCATGTCGCCGGGGAGCGAGATGCTGAAATCGGCATAGAGCATCCGGTTCAGGTAATCGTCGTCTCCATCGCCCCCGGGAAAACGTGCGAAGGCCGCGGCGAAGAGTTCCGCGGCCCCTTGTTCCTCCCCATAGTCCATCCCGGCTCGGTCGCTGCCGGCGATGGCAAAGTCGTTGTAGTTAAGGAGCCTCTTGCGCTCCCCCGCCGGAAAAAGTTCGTTCCACAGCAAAAAGCGTTCGGCCGGCGTCTCGCCCCGGGCGCCTCTGAGGAACTTGTTCACCCGCCGCACCTGATCGGACAGGGCGGCCTCCCGGGAGGAAGGGAGGGTGGCGACAAGCGGCTCGACCAGGAGCTTCCTCAAATAAGAAGGAATGCGGCGGTAGCGACGGTAGAGGGATTCGCCGCGATACATCCGGTAGCCGGCGAAGAGCTCGTCGCCCCCGTCGCCGGAGAGGGCTACTTTGACGTGCTTCCGGGTTTCCCGGGACACCGCGTAGGTGGGAACGGCGGAGGAGTCGCCGAAGGGCTCGTCCAGGCTTGCCAGGACCTCCGGCGCCACGGAGATCATCTCCCGGGAGGAAAGGGGGATTTCGTGATGCTCCGTTCCGTACATTGTCGCCACGGACCGAGCATAGGCACGCTCATCGTACCTGGGCAGGTCGGTATAGCCGATGGTGAAGGTCTGCACCGGCCGGGGGGAGTTTCTGGCCAGGAGGGCGACGACGATGCTGGAATCGATGCCGCCACTCAGAAAGGCCCCCAGGGGCACGTCGGCGATCATCTGGCTTTGCACGGACCGTTCGAGGGCGGAATAAAGGGCCTTTTTTGCTCCTTCAAAATCTTGGGGATGACAAGACGTCTCCCGCAACGGCGATTCCGCTTCCCCGGAGCCTTGCCGGGAGGCCTCCGGGGTTGAATTTTCGGAACGGTTATCGGCATGGGCAGTCCCCGTCACCGGCAAGAATGAATTCTTGCTTCCGCCGCCCCCATCCCGGGTATTAGGTCCGTTCTCCTCCGGCGTGGAGTCATTGTCCCCGCGCCGGTCGGTGACATAAGCGCCGCCACCGCCCTCGCCTTTCGCCGTCCTTGTGCCCGGTTTCGCCGCCCCGGAAACGTCCCACCAGCGCCATTCATTAACCGCTCCTTTCCGAACGGTGAGGCAGGCGCCGGGCGGAAGCTTGCGGATATTCCGGTAAATAGTCAGCGGGGCGGGAATATAGTTGAGGGTGAGGTAGATCTCCAGGGCCCGGCGATCCAATTCCCGGGGAACGGTCGGATCCGCCGCGAGGGCCTTGAGCTCCGAGGCGAAGGTAAGGGCGCGCCCGTCCCAGTGATAGACCAGGGGCTTGATTCCGGCGTGGTCACGGACAAGATGGAGCGTTTGTCCCTTTTCATCCCAGAGGGCGAAGGCGAACATCCCGACGAGTTTCGTAAGGCAGCCTATCCCTTCCTCTTCGTAGAGATGGAGGATCAACTCCGTGTCCGACTGGGAGCGAAACAGGTGTCCCCGTTGTCGCAATTCCTCACGCAACTCCTGGTAGTTGTATATCTCGCCGTTGCAGGCGATCCGGACGGAACCGTCTTCGTTGGCCAAAGGTTGGCGGCCCGCCGCCGACAAATCGATGATGCTGAGGCGGCGGTGGCCCAAGGCAATACTCGTTGCTCCGCTCCGCTTAATATAAATGCCTTCATCGTCGGGGCCGCGGTGGACCAGGCTGGCGAGCATGGCCCGCAACAGCTTTTCGCTGATTTCCCGGTTGTCCCAGGTCAGTTTACCGCAGATCCCGCACATATGGCTTATTAGTTGGTAAAGGTGAAAGTGCTGAGACTCATGGATTTGAGCTGATTGGCAAACTTTCGATCAAATGTCACAACCAGGGCGCCTTTTATCGACTTGCCGACCGAAGCAATCACCGCTTTTATGCTGTTGTTCCAGATTCCTGTCCGTTACAAAGGAGATAAGGGCGTTGGCGTCAATCACATATTTCTTCATCCTTCCAATCATTTCGAAAACAATAACCATGCATAAAGAATACCCATAAAGTGCTTTAAGACGGTTTCAGCTCGGGTAGCTTGTTTTGTCTGGATAGCAAAAACTTCCACAACGGCAGGGCGTTAATTTCTACACCGTTGACCTCCATGGTCGTTTCCGCGCCTTTGGTGACTACCAACGCCTTGCGTGTTGCCGGGAAACGTTTCAAAAAGAGACGGAGACCGGCAAACCGCTTATCTTGCCAATCGAAACTCTCCAGATATTTGACTTCCAGCGGCAGGGGGCTCTCCGCTGTACCCATAACAAAATCGACCTCCCGTTCACTTTCGGCGAAATATCCGCCGGAAATGCCGCTCCTGAGGAGTTCGATGAGCACGGCGTTTTCCGCCTTGCTGCCCAAGTCTCCGGAACCCGTAAAAAGGGACTTCACGCCAAGGTCCCAAAGGTAGATCTTCTTCTGGGCATAAATCTTCTCCGACCACGAGGTCGTCCATTTCTCGACGGATTTAATGAGAAAAGCCATCTCAAAATAGCCGATGTATTCCTTGACGGTATCCACGGAGATTCCCAAAACCTTGGCGAGTTTGTTGAAGCTTGTCCGGGATCCGGCCGCGGCGGCGATCAGGCGCAGCAGTTCTTTCAGGAGAAAAGGTTTTTTCAGGCTGTGGAGACGGGTAAGATCGCGGGCCAGGATATCATCAAGGAGGTTGAGCAGGTACTCCTGGGATGGATGGAGAACCTGTTCCGGATAACCGCCCAGGCTCAGGTATTCCTCGGCAAGACTTTCGTACTTGTAGTCTTCGGAAAGGCTTGGCGACAGGCCGCGGAATTGCAGATATTCCGGAAAACTCAAGGTAAAGATGGTGGTCACGATCTGGCGGCCCGTCAATTTGCCTTCCTGTCTGGTCAGCAATGTCGACGTGGAACCGGAGCAGAAGATCTTTACCTCCTCCAGGTCGTATAGGGCTTTCAACTCCGCTTCCCATTGAGGGGAATCCTGAACCTCATCGAGGAAGAGAAATATCTTTCTGCCCCGATCATGCATGAACAGCTTGCGAAAGTTACGTACATGTTCCGAGAGGGGCGCGAAGGAAAGACGCGGGTGATCCAGGGCGAGATAAATGATGTCTTTTGCCTCGATGTTTCGCGACAAGAGATTCTTGACTATCTGTTTGAGAAGGGTCGTCTTGCCCGTCCGACGGCTGCCGATGAAAATTTCCATCTGCCGGCGCTGAAGATAGATGGGCACTTGCCGCAAGTATGCATCACGATCGATGCCGGCGGCGAATTCCTTCCCCTCCCACCAGGGATTTAAGGTATAATACAGGGCTTCCATAGAAATAAAATAGAATAATTCGAAACTATTGTCAAATACTTTCGATTATAGTCGAATGAATAGGGCGATCATGTGGCGAATAAGCTCTGTAGCGCGGATGTGACCTTGAACATGGTTTCCTCGTCGATGGCGCCGATGTTCTTTATAAGTCTGGTTTTGTCTATGGTACGTATCTGATCGAGGACTAAAGGAGACATGAAAAACTGCCTCTGATTCAGGTATTGGGGATGCCGAAAATGATCCATGAGCGCCTTGGCCAGCCAGGTCTTTCCTACTTGCCGTGGGCCGGTCAGAAAGACCATCTTTTTGGCCAAATCCTTTTTGATGGGAGCGCTGAGAGAGCGATTCATGGCGACTCTTATGCAAGACTATGCACGATAGTCGTGACTTTTATGCAAATGAATGCAGGATGGTCATTGGCTTCTTGTGGCCGCAAGGTTTTTCTCCAGCAGTTCTAATGCCGCCGCGAATACCTCATCGGGAGTGATTGCCTCCAGACAGATGGGACGCACACAATGATCTCTTTGGCAGGGGCGGCAGGGAAGAGGTTTGTGGATGACGCGGTATAGATCGGGGCCGGCATATGGCCCCATCAACACCGGATCTTCCGGGCCGAAGATGGCGACCACGGGCGTTCGGGCGGCCGCCGCCATGTGCATGGGTCCGCTGTCGTTGGTGATGAGCAGGTCCAGGCGGCTGATCGCATAGGCCAGATCGGAGATGGAGAGTTTCCCAGCCAGATTGACGCTCTGAACCGTCATTTGCCCCTCAATGCTTTGGGCGATGGCTTCCTCCCCAGGGCCTCCGAAAATGAATATCCGGGCGGGCACGGTTGCGGCGACCCGGTTGCCCACCGCCGCGTAACGTTCCGGCGCCCACCGCCGGTTGGCCCGATCGCCGCCGGGGTTGATGCCGACGAATAATGGACGGCCCTCTTGGCCACTGGGTGATCCAGAGAGAATTTTCGACGCCTCATTGAACAGGTTTTGACATTGATGCTCCGATACCTTCCCCCAAAAGAGATCCAGCCCCTTTTTGTCGGCCCTGCCGCCGGCAAGGACCGCCATTTCCGTCATCGCCTCCGTGAGATGACGATTGGCAAAGAAATCCTCCGGGGTTTCATGATCAAGAAATAAGCCGAATCCACACCGGCCATGACCGATTTTCACACGGGCGTTGATGAATTGAAAAACGGCGCCCATTTTCAGCGCCCCGGCCCGGGAATCGACATGATAAAGATTGACCGCCCGATCAAAACGGACCCGCCGCAGATCCGCCAGCAACCTCATGATGGCGAACAGGGTTGTCTTTTCGCGCCGCAGCTGGCGGACGGGAAATTCCCAGATCCGGTCGATATAGGGGTAGTTGCGCGCCAGTTCCGCCCCTTCCCGGCTGGTGAGGAGGTGCAGCGGGGCATCGGGATGCCCTTGCTTCAAGGCCCGCAGGGCCGGGGAGGCCAGTGCCAGATCGCCGATGCCGGCAATGAGGACGGCGAGGATGGGTAGATTATGCGAGGGCGCCATATTTACGATTATTTTTTACTTAAAATTGCCTGGGGAAGTAGGTTGTATTGTAAGTTGCCAATATCAATATGAGGTGGAAAACATAAGCGGCATATGGCGGTTATTTGTGCTTATGGCTTCCGCTGGATCAGATAGCAGGTATAAGCACATAATCCTGTAAAGAAGTGAGATAATGGTTTTGCCAATACGTGTGGTAATGGATAGATGATGGATGAACCTTTGCAGTCAATAAGGTTAATAGGAGATTGAGAATGAAGAAACTCGAGGAATGCTTTGTGCGTGAATCCTCTTACATGGCCGCTACGCATAATAATACACATGGGTTGATTTCCAAATAGTAGGAGTATTCTATTCATGAGATGGGCGAGGTTCGGTATGCCTAAAATGATAAACCCATCGGGTTTGGTGACACGAATGATTTCTTGAAATATGCGATTATAGTTCTTGAGGTGTTCCATAACCTGATTACAGATAACGAATCCAAAGGAATTGTCATCATAGGGCAACAATCCCTCTTCCAAATCAATCTTTTTAAAATTATTCTTCAATAAAGGCGAATAATTAGGGATATCTTCTATGTCCACCCCGTGTACATTCTTATTGGCAATGCCGATGGCCTGTGCTGCCGCAACGGATCTTTTCCCATTGCTGCAGCCAACATCAAGAAGGGAATCATCCGCTATGGACTTACCATGCTTAACGAGCAATGACATCATGATGTCAAAGTGGCTCTGCGTCTCATATCCTGTATTTAATATTTTAACCTTTATGTAATTATGCATGTATAGATTTGTTTGTAAGGCTTGGTTTGGTTTTCATCTTTCGTTCCTCTGACATTGGGATGACAAGGCAGGTTCATCTATTTGTAATCGGTAGACATTGCAGATTTTGAGAACTGTTTCCTTAATTCCATAACCCTTTTTAACCGTGTCATATCCTGCTTGCGCAACAGTTTTGGATCGGACCGGATCGGATAAAAAGGAATCAATCTGAGAAGCCAGTTTTATAGGATCCGCGGGTGGCACAAGAACCCCGTTCACCCCGGACCGGATGAAATCCACAGGCCCCCCGGAGGATGTTGCGATGATAGGTATCCCAGTGGCCATGGCTTCCAACAAGACTAAGCCAAAGGGCTCACGAAGCGAAGGTAGGACAAAGATGTCCATAAGAGGGTAAATATTTGCGATATCCATCCGCACACCTAGGAAAATACAAGTTTCAGCCAGGCCCAACGCAGCCGCACGACTTTTCAACTCATCCATAAGCGGGCCCGTACCAATGAAGAGGCATCGTAGTTTGGGCCATCGAATCAGCAAATGTGACAAAGCATCGATCAAGTATATCTGGCCCTTCTCGGTCACCATGCGTCCTGCCGTTCCGATGACAGGCCGGTTGGGGCCAATGTTCAGATCGTCGTACAATTTCATATCCGGCTCGTGGGGATAAAAAACATCAAGATCGACGCCGTTGTGAATCACAACCGTTTTTCCTTTCGGAATACCCAATTTATGTAAATCATTCCTCATTGCATCCGAAATGCAGATATATTTAGAGATCATAAATGACGTAAACCTCTCAATCAGAAGATAGACACGCCTCAGCCAGGGAGGGGTATCGACATAGTCATAGAGGGAAACATGGATAGTGGCAACATTCCTTATCCCCGTCCACAAACAGGCCAAGCGTCCGTAAAGATTGCAGCGATAGCCGTGCGTATGGACAATGTCGATCTTCTCCTTGAGAATTAGTTTTCGGATTTTACGGATCGAGTCGAAGGAAAACCTGCTTTTCATGCTGATGAGGGCAAGACGGATTTGGTGTTCGCGCAACTGTTGTGTGAAGGGACCTTCGTAGGAAAGAACAACGAGGTGTTCAAATACTGGGTCGGAATGTCTGATCAGGTCGAGAAGATACCGTTCACCACCGGCGATTTCCGATGAATCGATCAGGTGCAATACCCTTGTTTTAGGCATATTTCCAATATGCTATATGGTCAATGGGGTGCATGGGCAAGAACGTCGCCTTTGTCCTTGCGTAATGCGTGCACTGTTTCTTCGAGTCTCTTGGCCACCAGCATCCGGTCGTATTGGGCTTCCACCCATCGCCGACCATCCAATCCCATCGAGCTTGCCGTCTCGGTGTTTGACAAAAGATCAACAATGGCAGCGGCAAATGCTTCTTTGTTTTCAGGCTCGACCAACCGAACTGCCCCCGAATCCTCGAATATATCAGTAGTGCCGGGAATCCTCGATGCTATGACAGGCCTACCGCAGGCGAGGTAATCGAAGATCTTTACCGGTGACCGCAAGCCTGCCGCGCGTATGTACGGGGCTGTACATATATCCATGGCATTGATCCACACCGGCGTCTTCTCGTAGTCTATTTGTCCGGTGAAAAGGAAATTCCTTTGAATCGATTGTTCATGGACACGTCGGCGCCAACGATCTTTCATAGGGCCTTCGCCGATGATCACAAAACAGGTGTCGGGAAATGAATTAATCACATGGGGTGCGGCATCGATCAGAACCTCTACACCCTGATGATCGAGGAGCGATCCCATGAAACCGATGTATGTCCTCGTGGGTTCCAAGTGGAGCATAGACCGGCATTGGTGTTTATCCATCGGGCGATAGAGATTTGTATTCGTGCCGCTGGGAACGACATGAATTTTTGTGGGGCTGATTCGGGGCAGTTGTCGAATGATTTTATCTCCGATCTGTTCCGTAATTACGAAAGCCGCATCGCACCAGGATAAGGCGATCTCATCTGTTTTAATGGATAACCATCTGTCAACGCGAGATAAAATGCTCATGGAGGGCAAGTCTTCTTGAGCGTAGGGATCGTCGTTGACCTCATATATCAATATCGACTTCTTGAGCGTGGCGAATATCGCCGGAATGAGCGATATGCCTCTACGAATATAAACTACATCCGGCTTGGCGTTTGAGCAGTGACAAAGAAGAAACAACGCTAAAAGGAAACTGAACGACAACGAGCGCAACAGGGGAAAATCAAACAACGGTATCCTGATCAGGCGGAAAGGAAGGGAATCAGCGGGCAGTTCATACTTGGGAAGAAATAAAAAAACGTTGTGGCCAAGCCGCGCCGTATTATGAGCGAGATCCCAGATTTTCACGGTGGCTCCGACAAATCCTTTCCAGCCTTTGTCGTGCCAGTAGGCGAAGATTAGGATGTGGAGTTTTCGATGAGGCATTATTTTCCCAAGAAGGGCACTTGCGAAAACCAGATCAATGGGTCAGGATTATTATTGAATATCGGCCGAATATTTTTGAGGCAAGAGCAACACTGAAGAAAGATGTCATTTTTCGAGGCAAATTTGCGATGATGTTCTTGAGAGTCGGCGATTGTTCTCTGTAGTAACTCCCGACATCTGTATAGAAGCAGTCCATGATGACGTGCCCAGTATCTTTCAGGCAGGCCACAGCCGATTGAAAGGAAAAATAATGGACATGACCGAGATTTCTGCGCCCTTCGATAATCGAGTTGTTCAGCACTGAAAAAACACTCAAATCAAGAGGAATGTGAAAGATTTTATAATAGGCCTTGGTCCTGCATTTTTTCAGGAAATCCATATAATCGGGAATGTGCTCCACTACATCAATGATCAGCAGAATGTCAAAATAATCATCATTATTGTCCGAAAGAAGGTCTTCTATCTTGAAGCATATATTCACGTTTTCCTGTTTTCGTGCAAGCTCGATGGCTTGTGGAGAAATGTCATAACCGTAGTACCTGATATCTCGTCCCATTAAATGGGACAATTCAGATAAAACCCCTCCTGCACCACAACCGATGTCCGCAATGCGGGTTCCGGTGATTTGGTTGCTCTCGATCATTTGATGAATATACCGAGCTTTCCAAGAAGAATCCTCCGCATGCCAGAAACGATGACAATTAGCATATTCACCACTTGTGTAAATATTATTCAGACTGTTCATTTAGACTCATGCCTTTGCCGTTCAAGTTTTTTGAAAAAAGATTTCGATTTCAGGGACCACCAGATTGTCGAAAAAATCTGTTTTGCTTTTGAAACAGGAAGGATATCTTTTGATCAAATCAATGTGATCTGTATTCAAATATTCATAATACCTGATACATCGCAATTTTGACGCATACGAGCTCCAAAGTCGCCTGAAATCTTGCAGTGTCCATTGATTCAATGATCCGTAATCGGGTGGTTGTAAATTCTTCCGTCGGCAAAAATTGGTTAAGGTTTCTTTTTCGAACAAGCATTGGCAATAAGGAACGGTTATCGAACGATAGGCATGCAGTCCGTATGAAGAAAGATATAACGGTCCAAAATGAAGATAAATAAATCCTCCCTTTCTTACCACTCTTACGGCTTCATCCATCACAGCTTTTGGGTCACAAAAATGTTCAAATGATGCAAATGAGAAAACGCAATCGAAACGGCCGTCTGCAAACCCGAGCCGGGCTGCATCCATTTGAGCAAAAGAATGGTTGTGAACATTGACATTATTAAAGCCAAAACGAATATCGATACCTGCCACGAACTTGCCCCTGAGCCTTAAGGTGTCACAGACGGTTCCTTCACTACATCCAATATCAAGATACCGATGACACATTTCAGCATGGACACCGAGCAATCGAGAAATATTCCTGACCCTTCTTTCTGCCGACCTTTTTAGATCTTCCGGCTGATAACTGATCAGCGGAGGATAAGGGTACTTGTTCTGCAGTATATCGAGCATTTCTTCGCTCAGCCACTCGGGCAATAACGCCGAACGGCTGAATACATTTCTTGCCTTTAGAGAGACGCAATACCGGTAATAATTCTTGATATGATATCTGAAAAACTTCGGAATAAATACCTTGATGAGTTCCAGGGTTCGCTCGTTCATCCTATCGTCTTACCATCCGGGTCGATCAAAAGCCGATACAGATTTTCCATTTGTTTCATTTGCGCTGAATGTGCGGCATTCTTTTTTATCAAACGAGTATTCACCGAACATGAATTGGAAAATTATCTTCCATCAATGTCTTACTTTTATTGAATTAATATTATAATGTTTTGTTTTGATTAAATTAATTTCGGCTTTTGGATTATCTGACATATCCTCAAAAAATATGGTGCGACCAGGTCGCGTTGTTATCGGTGGTATCTCAATATCTCTTCCACCGTTATCAATCACTTTTTTTAAATATAATTCCCGTTTGGTAATCTCAGTGTTCATTTTCCACATTCTTGTTGCCGTTATCAGTGCGTCAAAAAATACCGCATGTATAGAAAGAAATATCACGATTGTAAAAATTATTTTTGAGTGCAGATTATTTAAGGCATCATCAACTTGAATATTTGAAAGTGAAGCTATTGCTGTTATCAAGAAATATATACAAAAAAATGAGGCTCTTACCGTGGCAAATGATGCCAAAATAAGAATAGGGATTAATGCCAGAGATGATGCTATTAAGAATGAAAAAAATATTGCTTTATCTTTTATCCTTATAAATTTATGAGAATCAGCGGTGCTAATCTTCTTGGCATCAATAAATGATAATATTAATAAAATCAAAATCCATGGTATAAACATATTCCAATATTCGTCAGAGGATCTGCTCGTAACGATGCTAAATAAAAAATTATTGATGGAAATAATTTTATCGATAACAGTTTGATGATGATAATAGCTGTATCTGATTGTATTTCCAGGCGCTAATATCATAATCGACCCGCCGATAATCAAACCAAACACACCGATAAATAACCAGACGGGAATATTTCGAAATGTTCCGCCTTTATAAATGAAATACAACCAGATGCTGGTAAGAGCCAAGACAGATGTAAAAATCTGCTCATGACTGCACCCCACCCATATGCCAAGAAATAGCATCAGGAGAGAATATGTGAAATTTCTAAATCCCGAAGCATGTTGATGGTTGGCATCAAATAATTTAAACCTGAAAGGCAACAGAAAGATAGATGCAAAAAAACAAGGCCAGAGATAAACGCTAGCGCCGGCGCGCCAAAAAACAGTCTGGCCGATTGTGGGTAAAGCGAACCACAATACGGCTGTAAGTATAAAGAATAATAGTTGATCAGATGAAAGCAGCTTAGGCCATCGTCCTTTTGCCAAGGCAAAGGATAAGAAAACAAGGCAAATAAAACCTAAACCATTAATTGCGCCATATTTTGTATCGATATCAGATCCAACAGAATAATACCCAATAATCACACCCGGAATTCTTCCACTCCATTCGAGATAATAATCATATATTGATTTAATAATATTTGATTTATGATGATAGTATCCCAACCAATCATCGTTTGTTAATGGTGCCATGGCGCCACTAAAGATGATGAGGATAAACGTTAAAATTGTAATTGTTAATAAGTATTTATCGAGTAACGGCCTGCGAATAATCGGTTTTGACACTATTAGTATCCTATCCCTTTATTTGAGATGACCTTCATATAAAGGCTTTCCATTTTTCTCATCTGGTCAATGTGAGCGGCTTTATCTCTGATCAACCGCCAGTTATACGTGGAATACCTTTCAAGTTTATCCTTATCCAAGAGCAGCTCGATTATCGCATCGGTTAGCATTTGAGAATTACGGACGGGGACAATTCTACCATTTACTTCGTCTGCAACCCATTCTCTGGGTCCTGGTAAATCGCTGATCACAGGGACTGCACCGCATGCCATTGCCTCCTTGAGCGAAACAGGACCCGCATCCCATGACGGCACCGATACATAAATGTCAGCCAGGGCATACAAGGCAGGCAGTTGTTCATGGCTATATTGTGGTAAAAATAGTATTGAATCAGCAATGCCCGTTTTTTTGGCCAGCGACTTCAATTGCGGTTCGAGAGTTCCTCCCGTGTTTTGAAGGATCAGGATAGCTCTTGGAAAGCTCTTTAACACCTGACACATCGCCTCAATGACAATATCATTATTATAAAGTTCACTTTGATTCCGGTTGCTCAGAATGACGATTCGGTCAGGAGCGATCCCCAGTTCCGTTCTTAATGCCGTTGCATCCAGGTCAAACTGAAAACGATCGATATCAACACCCCAGAAAATGGTGTGCACATTGTCTGCACGCGCCCCCAGTCTGATCATTTCACGTTTCAAATGTTCCGAGGTTCCGGTCAACAAATCGGCTTTTTTCAGTGTATATTGCGTGAGATATTTGCCGAGCTTGAGGCGCGATGCATCCGGCAGATTCAGAATATCCGTTCCCCATGCAGTTATCACCAGAGGGTGGAAGCCGATCAGTGCGGCAAGCCATCCGTACTGGTGAACAAAATGGCCGTGGACAATATCCGGTTTCTCTTTTTGGACAATGCGTCGCACCTGAAACAGTACCGGAAGGAATAGTGGGGACCCGTAATAGAATTGATCGAAGTTGGCAAGATGCCTGATCCCCGAGATGCTCTCTCGCTTCTTGCCCAAGGTGATGATGGAAATATCATGACCAACATCGCGAAAATAGGACACCCACCGCTTGGTGTGAACGCTAGTGGAGTCGGCAATGTAGAGTATCTTCATAATCCCGTACGCACGATACTTGAGGGGGCGGATTCGTCGGCGATGCGGTGCATTTCCTTTTCCGTAAGATCGATCATCCTCTCGATGCTGAAATCACGTCGGACTGTTGCTTCGGCTGCGGAGCCGAGGCGTTCGGCAAGATTTCTGTCGTGAATCAGTGCGGCAATCTGACGCGTTATGGCGGCCTTATCGCCCGGCTTGATCAGTATTCCGTTCTCTCCACCCTGGATTGCCTCGACCGTTCCCCCGATCTCGGAAGCGATAATCGGTTTTCCGCATGCCATGGCTTCGAGCAATACGAACGGCAATCCTTCAACGGTGAGCGTTGGGAAAACGAAAATGTCGGAGGCATTGTAGTAGGAAGCCGTTTCAGCGTTGTCAACCGACCCGGCAAAGATAACGGCTTCAGACAGGCCCAGGCGGCTCGCCGTGGCTTTCAGATGCACCATACTTTCACCCTCGCCTACAACCAACAACCTGATTTCCGGCACGACCCGCTGCAGTGCTTCAAGAACCTCGATCAGGAGATGATGCCCCTTTTCACGGGTAAGCCGTCCCAGGGTGAGGAGAACCGTTTCATTCTCCTGAATGGCGTAATGGCGCCGGATGATACGCCTGCCCGCCTCGTCTGGACGGAACCGTTCGATATTGACGCCGTTGTAAATCGTTTTGCATTTGCCGGTGACGGATCTACCGAACCACTTTCCCAGATCCTCGACAACCCTACGGCTTACCGTCACAATTCCCCGTGAGTGCCGCAGTACCGGTTTCTGCGTGATAAAATAGGAATAGAACAGGCCCGAAAAGGCCTTGAGTGGATACATGGGCCTTTTCCATCCACGGCCGATGTTGGCCAGGAAAGAGGTGTATTCCTGCTGGATGCTGCCGTGCAACGTGGCCAGCATGGGTATCTGCCCGACTGTTCCGCTGTTCCGCGTAACGCCAAACCCATCGTAGCTCTGACTCCAGATCAGATCGAAAGGGTGTTGCTTGTGCATAACCTCAAGTGCATGAACACTTTCCTCTGCCCAACCACTTCGTCGTGACCCAAATACCGTATTCTTCAGGTAATGTATCTCGACACCGTCGATCTCCTCACGGGCTTTGCCCGAGGGATGGCTGGTGGAAATGAAGACAACCCGGTGACCGCGAGCGGCCAAGCCCTGCGCTATCAGCTTGCCATGCACGTCCATGCCGCCACGCATACCGTGCCAGTAAGTGGTGCGAGATAGGGCGGCTATGTTCAGGTGTTCACGCAAGTTAAACGCAGATGATGCGGTTGCATTTTGTTGTGGGTCGGTTTGGCAGAATAGTTGCAAATAAAATGAATTTTCATCTGGCCCTTGTACACTTATCTGTGGGATTTGACCTCCATTGCAGTTCCGTTTCGCAGCCATGTAACACGGAATACATATCAGGATGCGTCAGCGGTAAAAATCTGCATAGTGAGTATCCCTCTGAAATTATTTTGTTATTATTTAAAATGTAGTCCCCATTGGATTAATTTCCAGATTTGCATAATGCTTTCCTTTGGTGGGAATTTTGCCTTACGGATATTTGATATTAATATTAATATGAATCTAATAACTTGAGATAGAATAACTACTGCCCGATACCCGAGGCTATAGTGTAACCCTTTATGCTTCTTAAAGAATATCCTTGTACTATCACACCGCAGCAACCATAAATCATCATCGCTCTGTCGACTACTCTGGCCTCCATAGTGAATAATTTTCGCTTCGGCTAAATAATATATTAATCCGTGTTCTCTCATCCTAAAACAGAAATCTACATCGTCGGCATACAAGAAATAATCTTCATCAAACAGATTTATTTTCTCAACAATTTCCTTTCTACACATCATGCATGCACCACTTATTAGATCAATGTATTTAGAATCTTTATGATCCCAGTAATCTAGATTAATGTATGAAAATGATGGGATGTTTTTCAAATGAATACTTATCTCACTTAAACCACAAAATTCTCTCCATAATGTGGGGAAGGTTCGAGCGCATTGATATTGAATTGTCTTTCCATCTGCATTGAGAATCATTGGACCAACAACAATCACTTCATTATGATTTTCTATGAAGGAGTGAAGCATGTCAATCGACTTATCAATAATGACAGTATCAGGATTTAAAAATAAAATATATTTTCCATGAGATAATTTTATAGCTTGATTGTTCGCTCTGCTGAATCCCAAATTTCTATCATTTCTAACCAACCGTACTTTTGGGAACTCTCTGATGATCATTTCGGCTGAATAATCTGTAGATGCATTATCCACGACAATTACTTCAAGTGATACTCCACCAGAAGCTTTATAAATTGAAATGATACATTCACGAAGATAATTCTTAACATTCCAGCTTACTATAATTATTGAAATATTTGGGACAGTCATAGATGTAATTTATTTATTAATTCTTCGAGTTTTAAATAGTGCCTTAAATTTATTAATAAGGCCACGACCTGTGAAAGATAATAATAATATTACGTTTTCAATATTTAAAGGATCGATTGCTGTCGCTCTCATCAAAAATCTGCTACTTTCACTAAATTGCCCCGCTGTACGTGAAAGCCTAGCTATATTTCTATATCGAGATGCAAGGAATGAATTATTATTTCTAAGTTCTTCAGAATATTTTGCCAATAACAATTTTTCTGCTATTATCGCACGTGCTGGGTCAGATGAGATGCCCACAGTCTTATGGTACTTAACTAAAGCTTCTTTAATATGTGTGAATTTATATTGTTTTGATAACCTGATGCATAACTCCATATCGATAAATCTAGGAAATCGTTCGTCAAAGAGGCCGACCTTTTCGAAGCATTCTTTACGTATTAACATCGTAACAATACTTAAATTTGCCACTTGATAATTTAAATTATTTTCATTTATTAAATTCCCATTGGTTACATCTGGAGATTGCCAGCGCCAAATATAACCGCTATCGTCTATTCTTAGCATATCGCAATAAACAACCCCAACTTCATAATTCTCTTTAGATATAACACCAATTTGTTTTTCAAGTTTATCCGGTAGCCATTCATCATCGCTATCTTGAAAAGCCAAATAGTCTCCTCGAGCATTTTTAATGCCAGTGTTACGTGCAGCAGCAGCACCAAGGTTCTGATTGTGTCTTATATAAGATATTCGTGAATCATTTATTTTATTTACTAAATCTGCGGTACAATCAGTTGATCCATCATCTACTATTATGAGTTCTAGATTTAAGTATGATTGTGTCAAGACAGATTCAATGGATTTGGGAAGTAATGATGCCCGATTATATGTAGGCAATATTACGCTCACATTAGGAGTGAATTTTACATCTACCTCAATATTCTTTACCATCACGTCCATATCTTCGCCGAAAAAGAGTGTTATTCAAAGCTATTATCTCCCGTATTGTCGGTTGAACCGTCGTAAACCACAATTATTTCAAAATTGTCAAAGGTTTACTGTTAAACACTGCTTATTGCTCTTTCGATAAAGCAACTATAGTTAAAGGTGGGTATGATAACTCTTACCTCTGGTTTTTGCATTTGATCGTCAGACAATTTTTTCAATTGATGGAAAACCGATGGAGAAAATGGCCGTGCCCTTTTCGTGGGGTAAATAAACGAACTCTTTAAAGCCTATTTCTTTTCGCCATCTAGATAAACATTCCTGTTCGGCTTGGCGTGATGCGTCATCTAAAAATATTTGAGCGTCTGCTGCTAAATGATGTTGGAGCATAGGTAGAGCCGGATAACGAGTCAAAGGATTCATGTCCGCAACGGTTCAAGGGAAAAAAGCCTTCAACGCTGCCCCTTCCCAAAATCGTCTAGATAAATAAACCAGCGTCAGATCCAAGTGATCATTCGCTATACTAAATTATTGCCGGAGGTCTCTCTTTCCCATTGACAAATTCCGTCCTTAAAAAATGGCATATAGATAGACAAAGCGCGTCAATTCATTCGTACCTTGCGGTAGATTGCTGTGTAGCCAGTAACGACCAATTTATAGATTCCAATTACCATTACAGCTTTTTTTATCCCGAGAATGAACAGGTCAAGTATCGGTGAATAAGCACGTAATCCGAGTTTGCTTGAAATAGGAAACTTCCCATATCGATAGAATATTGCTACATCATGATATTTCATGATTTGCCTACGTGTACTGGATAGTACGTTACCTGTGGTGGTGAGATATTTGGTTAGTATTTCTGGTGTCAATGGTAAAGTAAAAGTGTACCATTTCTGGTAATTGAAAAGTGTACCACCCCCCTGAACCGCGATTAGCGATTGACACGTTGGTACCCGTTATCAAGAAGGACTGACACTTACCGATTCACCTCCCTTGTTGGTAAAATTTGGGTTGCTGTATTGATGGCCTTGAAGACGATAACTGTGTCCCTTGATGTTGACGACCTTGCAATGATGAAGCAGGCAAACCAGGATGGCCGAGGCGATGACGGCATCCCCGAAAAGCTCCTGCCAGTCTCCGAAGCTCTTGTTCGAGGTTATAATCGTTGAGCTTTTCTCGTAACGATAGGAGATGAACTGGAAGAAGAGGTAGGCTTCATGGGTGGTAACGGGCAAATATCCGACTTCATCGACAACAACGAGGGACAACAATGGTCTCGAAGTTGGTATAGGTTTGAGAAAGGATGCTGTTTATTGATTTTTCAATGAAATGACCATAGTTGTACGTTGGTATAATTACGCTTACTTTAGGTATATCAGGATTCTTTTCTATTTGATTCATTCTTACATTCCTTGAAAGTGTGAATAAGTATACTCACCTATCGATGTAATATCACTAAAATGAATATTTATCCTTTTATTAATAAATAAAATCTATGGTATGTAAATTCAAAAACCCTATATGTTTTTATTATTTTTAGCCCAGCACACTCGATATCATTTTCAATCTTCTCATGAGAATAGCCAGTTTTACCAATTTCCCAATAGTGTTGCCCATCAAATACATGATCTTTGGGTCTATGGAAAGGATGGATAATGAGTTTTTTTATCGACTGAATTCTTGGAAGTTCTAAGTGGATTTTATAAATAGTCGTAATGTCCGGTAAGGATAAGATTACGTATTTTCTTGAAACACGGTGAATTTCTTGCAACGCGTCCAAGAATTCACTGTACGGCAAATGTTCAAGAACTTCACAACATGAAACAACATCAAAGCATTCGTCACGGAAGGGAACTGATAATATCGATCCACCTACATCGGGGTGTAAAGCATGATTAGTGTCTAAGGTAGTAACATTAAGTTTATGTTCACTTAAGTATCTTGATACAAACCCATTTCCTATCCCAATTTCCAAGACAATCATTGGCTTCAATAAAAGAATCTCGTTAATTTGATGCCAATAGCTAATAAAACGCTCCTTTGAATCATAAGCTAATCCATTGTAGTGGTCCGGGTTTACTTGTGGTTTCATTTCTTAACCACTATCCAAGTAACAATGGGATAGATGTCTTCATTATAATTTGCAATTAGATGACGAATACCCCACTTGGTTTCTGGAATTCTCATGAATCTAAATCGATCACTGATAAAGCAAAGAATTATTGCTATTCTATTCCCCCAACTTTCACAGAAAAGGATTTCAGAAAAATTACGGCAAAGGTATCTCAATCCATCATTAGAAATACGCCAATAATCTTTCGGGCATGAATGAATATAATTTATAAAGCATGTTGTATGTATTGCTATTCCATCTTTCTTTAGAACTCGATATGATTCGTCTACAGCTTTTTGTGGATCCAAAAGATGTTCAAGAACTTGATCGCTGATCACAAAATCGAAAGTATTATCTTCATATGGAAGATAATGCATATCCACTTCAGGATAATGTGTTTCATTCAACTCTGCATATTTCATGTCAATTAATGGACGGAAATTATCAATGCCACTTATAGCTAAGATTTTTCCTTTGATAGATTTACCAAAATAATTATGTATTTTCTTATACATATAATATCGAGTCAAATGTGGCATATTTTTAAAAACCTATACACGATTTTAGGTGTTTCTTTTGTGCAGACATTGGATATATCTATATCAGTAATTCATAGAATAGCTTTCCCAATCATAAGGGCATAGAATATCTCCCTGCTCTCGATTGATAATACTGCCGGTATTAAAGAAATCGCCATCCTCCACATGAATTGTAAATGCAGACTGTAACCAGTCCACTATGTCTCCATTCACCGCACAAAACAATGCACAATCATATGAGCCTGAACGTAGATTAAATCGGGGCCACTCACATTGAAAAAAACCCCTTTTATACAAATCCATGCTGGATTTGCCAACATCGATAGAGTTTAGATTAGTCAGTAAGTATCCTTGACTACTTCTTACATTAAAAGCGACATTAATAGTCGCATTGCGCATCATTCTGTCGGACACATAGTAAAACCTCATTAATATATCTTGACCAGAAATAACTTGTCTCAGTTTATTACCCTCAGTATCAAAAAATTCGACATTGGTAAATTTCAGCCATTGGCTTCCTTGCCTATCTGGCCGTTCGGCTAAATTTACAGCCACAACTGTTCTCACATCTTGAACATATTGATTAATTGTATTCTTAATATCTCCCAAAAAACTTACTATCCCCTGTTTCAAAACAATACCACTTTGACATAATTGATGAACCGCAACCATATTATGACTCACAAACAACACGGTCCGGCCTTCCTGAGCCACATCACCCATTTTCCCCAAACATTTCTTCTGAAATTCGGCATCACCTACGGCGAGGACCTCATCGACGACGAGTATCTCCGGCTCCAGATGGGCGGCGACGGCGAAGGCGAGGCGGACATACATGCCGCTGGAGTAGCGTTTTACCGGGGTATCGAGGTATCTTTCCACCTCGGAAAAAGCGACGATTTCATCGAATTTCTTCTTGATTTCCGCCCGGGTCATCCCCAGGATCGTTCCGTTGAGATAGATATTCTCCCGCCCGGTAAGCTCCGAGTGGAAACCCGTGCCCACCTCCAGGAGGCTGGCGACGCGGCCCTTGATTGTGACCCGTCCCGTGGTGGGTTCGGTGATGCGGCTGAGGATCTTGAGGAGGGTGCTCTTGCCGGCGCCGTTCCGGCCGATGATCCCCACGGCCTCGCCGCGCTTGATCTCGAAGCTCACGTCCTTGAGCGCCCAGACCTCTTCCAGGGTGTCGCCAGCGATCACTGGTCTCCCACCGATTAAATCTCGGCTTTTGTTCCAAAGATTCCAAGCGTTTTGGACGAGGACCTCCCGGAAGGTCGTCTGATCGCCCCGGCCGCGCTGATGGCCGATGGTGTATCTTTTACCAAGATTTTCCGCCTTGATGACGATGTCGGACATGGTTGCCTAGATCAGATCGGCGAAGGTCTTTTCCGTTCGCCGGAAACGGGTGACGCCCAGGTAGAGGAAGATGGCGATGATGGCCAGACTGAGGAGAAAACCGGGGAGATAGAGGGGGCTGTTCCCGCCGAGGAGGCACCAGCGGAACCCGTCGATAACTCCGACCATGGGATTGAGGCTGTAGAGGAGGCGCCATTGCTCCGGGATGACATTACTGCTGAATCCGACGGGGGAGACGTAGAGGCCGAACTGGACGACAAAGGGGATGACGTAGCGGAAATCCCGGTATTTGACGTTGAGAGCGGTGATCCAGAGTCCCGGGCCGAGGCTGGCCAGGAGGGCAAGGAGGATGAAAAAGGGGAGGTAGAGGAGCTGCCAGCCGGGAAGAAATTGATACCAGACCATCATCCCCAGGAGGATGACGAAGCTGATGAGAAAATCGATAAAGGCGGTGACAAGGGTGGCGGCGGGGATGATCAGCCGGGGGAAATAGACCTTGCCGATGAGGTTGGCGTTGTTGATCAGGCTGTTTGATGACTCGGACAGGGCGTTGGCGAAGAGGGTCCAGGGAAGCATGGCGGCGAAGACTAGGAGGGCGTAGGGGGCCTGACCGTCGCTGGGAAGTTTGGCGATGCGACCGAAGATGACGGTGAAGACCACCATGGTGAGGAGGGGACGGATCACGGCCCAGAGAATGCCGATGATCGTCTGCTTGTACCGTACGGAGACGTCCCGCCAGGCGAGAATGATAAATAGCTCCCGGTACCGCCAGAGGTCGGTCCAGTAGTTTTTCTCCGTCCTGCCCGGTTCGATAATCAGAATATTTTCTTGCAGTGATGACGTATTCATGTTGATTCTATGGAGCGCTGCCAGCGACGGAGACCGGAATATCCACGATTATGGCGGCAATGCCCGCGACAAGCATTTCGTAAGTATAAGATATTACATACATATATAAAACAACGGGCAAATTTTACTTGGTCACTATATGACCAATGGTCATAATAATCCGGGTTTTAGGAATTTGAAAAACCACCATGACGTCTCCGTAACCATCACTTGTCTCCTTACGATAGCTGCATGCTGGGCCGACCTTCATCGTCATCCTTTGGTGGGGGATTGAGAAAAAGATCGAGGGCTTCCTGAAGGGAGACGGCCGCTTCATTGGCGGACTGGATATCTTCATCGGACCAGTCGGCGACCTCAGTCTTCGCCAATCTTTCCCGTGTTGAGTCCAACGCCTGGCAAAACTTGGCGGCGTCGGACAATTTTACCCGCTCTTTGCTTCCTTCCTCCGTTTTCTGAAGCTGTTCCTTGTAGTTATTGAAGGCCGTGGTCATGGCGCGGGTCTGTTTCTTCCGGGCGATTTCGATTAGGGCCGTGCGGGTGAACCGGCGGTCGCCCCGGCATTCATCGCGGATTTCCTGAGGCAGGCGGTTCAGGAGCAGCGTATCGCTGACAGTCTGCCGGGCCTTGCCGATTACGCCGCTGAGCTGTTCATCCGTATATTTTTCTTCATCCTTGAGGCGTTTGAGGGCCTCCGCCTCTTCCATGCAGGTGAGATCCTGGCGCTGGATGTTCTCGATCAGGGCGATTTCAGCCGCGTTTCCCTCCACGCAGATTCCCGGAATCGTAAGCAGTCCCGCATCTTTCGCGGCCTTGTAACGTCTTTCCCCCGAGACGATGAAGAGATAGGTGGTTTCCGGGGCGACCCGAAAGAGGATGGGTTGAATGATCCCGTGGCTCTTCACGGAAGCGGTAAGCTCCGCCAGGGCCTGGGGATCCAGGGACTTCCGGGGCTGGTTGGGATCGGGTTTGAAGTCGATGATGGAGATTTGGTACAGCTTTCCTTTTTCATAAGTCGGGACCATGATAAATCCTCCGAAAAAAAGAATGAATTTTTGTCCGCTGATCCTCTCCGTTCAGGCACTGCTCCGCCCTTTCGGTTCCATGAATCATCCCGGCGGCGGCGGGGCCTGCATAACAAGAAATGTCTTTATATACAAAAAACAGTGTATTAATGCCACATATGGCCGCTGCTTGCAATAAGATTATCCGGGATGACCAAGAAGTCTTGCCGTGGAATCGACTTGGGACTGCGTTTCGATTGTGGGGATCATAATGATCATGGCGGTGAGAAACCAGAAGGGCTCCATGATCCGGACGATGATGAAGGTGTTGGCCCCGATGCCGTGGGCCAGCATGGCGAAGAACCCGGCCAGGTAACCCAGGGACAATCCCCGGAAAAAGTCGTTCTTGGTCTGGCGGAAAGTCAAGTAGGCATTTTGATAAATCGCATAGAGGAGCATAATGAAAAAAACAAGTCCGATCAATCCCGTCTCCGCCAGGACCCGGGGGTACTGAGCATCTACGAAAGGATAACCGGTGACGCCGTAACCCAGAAGGGGCTGTTTGATGAAATCTTTAGTCAGAATGACCTTCCAGGAGGTGAGACGGGCGGAGGTGGAGGTGTCGATCCGGGTGTTGCCCACCTGGATCTGACCCTCTTCTTTGGCCTGGGTAAAGGTGTATAAAGCCCGTTCCCGGACGGTTGGCGGCATGATCAGGGGACCGGCGAAAATTAACAGGACCAGGACCGTCAGGATGGTCTTCTTTTTTTCGCTGAAATAAAGAAGGGCCAGGGCCATCGGGCCGAGGGCCACCCAGGAGCTTCGGGAAAGAGTGGCGGCAAGCGCTACGGCGATGAAAAAGACAAGCACGGCGAGATACTTCTTGGGTTTTCTGTTTTTTAAACCCAAAAGAAGACCGAAGACAATGGAGAGCATGAGGACCAGGTAGCCACCCAGGGTGTTGGGCTCACCCTCCGGTCCTTCGAATGGGGCCGAGGGTCGGTGACCCTGCGGGATCTGGCTGAAGGCGAACAGACAGACCAGGAAACACACGATGAGCATGAAATAGGTGAACCGGCGGATTTGCGCCTCTTCCTTCAAATGATTCACCGCCATGAAATAGACGACGTAATACTCGAAATATTTGACAACGAAAAAAAAACCGGCGGTTCCCTTGACTCGTCCCATCATATAACCGATCATGGTGGCGAATACACAGGCCAGGAAATAGTAGGCGATGGGCTTGTTCAGGGGGGTCCGGAGAAACAGGCCGATTTCCTTCTGCACGGCGGTCTTGAGAAACCAGCTCAGGCCGATGATCGCCAGGAGAAAATCATCCACCCGGAGCGTCACCCCCCGGCCCCGGACAGCTTCACCGGCGGCCCCCTCCGTGCCGAACTGGGGACCCAAGAGCATGGCGGCGATGAGGATATACAGGGCGAATTCGGTATTGATAAAGGTGAGGGCGCCGATGATGAGGGAGATGATGATCGTGACGGCCAGGAAAGTCGGGGCCTTGGCCATGATCAAGGCGGCGACCAGGGTCAGGCCGCCGATCCAGAGCATCAACACGACGTTCTTATTTCCGGAGGCGATCATTTTGCCTGGGGGGTGGTGGTAGTCGGATTCACGGGTTGCTGCCTCCGCGTATCCTGCAATTCCCAATATTGACGTTCAATATCCCGGGGGAGATAATCATCGACTATGGTGAATTTGTCGATTATGACGGGGGTGAAATGGGCCAGGCCGATGATGAGGAGGGAAAAGACGGTAATGACCACCATCCAGATTATCGTCAGGCGTCTCCGGGCGCGGCGCTGGGCCACTCGGCGTTTGTGTTCCGCTTCTCTTGTTTTTGCCCGGGAATCGCCGTTCATCTGTTTGCCACGAATGCCCCGCGCCGCGCCTGGTCGAGGTTTCGCGCCTCCGTAAATTTTTGGGCCGTTGCTTCTGCGGTGGCATTGGCAACAACCGCCGAAGCGGGGAAGGTTTTATCTGCCGCCAAGCCGGCGGCGGCGAGAGGCGAGGGCGGCGGCTTAATGGGGATGGGTGCGGCGACGACAACGGAATTCGTCATGGGGCGCAGCGAAGACTTGGGCGCGGGAATGTCTTTGCCGCCGGGAAGAAAGGCCTTCAGGAAGCCTCCCTGGTACAGGATGCCCAACACGAGACAGAGGATCGCCAGGACCGTGACGATGATCCTTATCACCGGCAGGAATCTTTGCCGCCTACTGACCGCCTCTGCCTCTTTTACGGTGCCGTTCCTTCCATTTGGGGGCGCCGGGGCCTCGGTCGGAAGCCGTACCGAAGTTTCCGACCCCTCCGCCGCCGCGGCGGCCGCTCCGGTCTCCGGCCCTGATTTGTTCTCCACGCCGCTATCCTTCTTTTTTCGGTGCCGCTGATAGCGCTTTTTATAGGTCAAGCCGTAATTCACGATCCGGTCGAAGCTGATCTTCTCCAGGATCTCCTTGTACCAGGGCCGTTGCTTCTTTTTGCCGCTGCCGTAGCGATAGTGGTAATAGTAGTAGTCGTGATATGTGAAGTCGGTGCTGATCTCGGCCCGGATGCCGTTCAGGACCACCCCGATGATGTTGGTCTTGATGGCATCCAACTGCATCTTGGCCCGTTTCAGCGCCCCCCGGGCGATCTTGCCGACCTGATAGACCAGGACGGTGGCATCGACCTGGGAACTCCACAGGGCCGCATCCGTGGCGGCCAGGACCGGGGGGGCGTCCACCAGCACCATGTCGTACTCCGCCCGCACCTGGCGTATGAACTCGGCGATGCTCTTGGAACCGATGATTTCGGCCGGATTGGGGGCATGGGTGCCGCTGGTGATGATGTTGAGATTGTCCAGACCGGGGGTGAGCATCACCTCTTCCACGGTCATATGTCCCATCATGTAGTCGGAGATATTCTTGACCACGTTCCGCCATTCATAATTGCCCATGATCACGTCCGTCAGTCCCGGCGTCTGCTCGATCCCAAAGAGGCCGGCGATCACCGGGCGGCGCAGGTCACCGTCGATGAGGAGGACCTTGTGGCCCGTCTGGGCCATGGTCAGGGCCAGATTCACGATCGTCGAGGTCTTGCCTTCGCTGGGGGAGGAACTGGTCAAGACCAGGGTCTTGTAGTTATTCTCCATGCAGGCGAAGTTGAGGCTGGTCCGGAAGGCCTTGTAGCTCTCCGAGAGGGTGGACGAGGGGACGAAGTGGCATGCCATCCGGGTATAACGGGGCAGCTTGCTTTCATCCACCGTGAGCCGTCCCTGGTCATCGCTGAGGAGCAGGCGAACCTCCTCCGGGCTGACAAAGGGAATGACCCCCAGGACATGAACGCCCAGGAAATCCTCCACCTCTTCGATGGCCCCGATGGAGGTATCGAAGGTCTCGATGAGAAAGGCGAAGACCACCCCGAGGATGAGGCCCATGAGCGTCCCGATGGCGGCGTTGTTGCCGATCTTCGGCGGGTTGATCGGCCCTCCGGGTTCCAGGGCCGGCTTGACGATCTTTACCTCCTCGATCTTTTCCGCCTCGGCGATGAGGATTTCCTGATATTTCTTTTCCAGCAGGGTGTAAATTTCCCGGTTGATGGCCATCTCCCGTTCCAGTTTAGCCAGCTCCAGGCCCTTTTCCGGCAGTCGTTTGAACTGTTCCTCCAGAGCGGCGATCTCGCGTTTGAGGATCTGCTGGTTGTTGATCAGATTGTTTTTCTGGAGGCGCAACTGGGTGCGCATCCCGGCGATGGCGTCATTGACCTGACTGCGGATGGCCTGAATCTGGGGAAAATTGTCCGTGTAGGTGAGCAGCAGCGTGTCGCGATCCACCATATAACCCACGAGTTTGTCGTTGAGGGCCTTGTAGGGCGGGGATGCCTCCTCGAAATAGAAGCTGCTTTTCGAGGTCAGGGGTTGGGACTCCGCGTCTCGCAACGATCGTTCGGCGAGATGGAGCTTTTGCAGGACGATTTGATCTTGATTGTACTGGGACTTGAGGCGCTTCACCTCGTTCAGGGTGTAGGTAGATTCGGAATCCACGGAGGTCCATTTGTTGTCCTCCCGGAATTTCTTGATCGCCTCCTCAGATTTGGTCACCTTTTCCTTGGCGGCGGCGAACTGGCCCTCCACGAATTTCTTGCCCTCGATGGTCCGGCGGTTCAGCTCCAGGGTGTGCTGCCGCTGATAGACCTCCGCCAGGGCGTTGGCGAAACGGGTGGCGAATTTGGCATCGTTGGCGGTGATCTCGATATTGATCAGGTCGCTCCCGCCTTCCTGCTCCGCCTTGACCTTGCTTTTGAGATCGAGAATGATGCCGATGTATTTCGGATTGTTCCGGACATCTTCGGAAGAAAGGGTTTCCGGAATCATGCCCATCTTTTTGGCCGTCAACTCCAGGATATAATAACTTTTGATCATGATGGTCTGGGTTTCCAGATTGGCCCCCCCGTAGCTCGGGGCGTTAAAACCCATCAGGGACTGAGTCTTTTCCACCTTGACGGCGGCGGAGGTTCTGTAGATGGGGACGGGTTTGTTGAGGATCGCGGAGACGAGGCTGAAAACCCCCATGATCACGCAGGTAAACAGGATGATGAATTTCCGGCGCTTGATGATCCGCCAGTATTCCCGAAGATTGAGGTCGTATTTCAGCATGTGCCGGCTGCTCCCGGGGTTACCATTTCATGAAATTCTGATCCTTTACATATTTGTCACGATACGAGGCCGGGATCAGCAGATAATTGAGGAGCGGCGTGGTATTGGCGATGAATTCGTTGATATCCCCGATGAACATCCGGGGGACATAGACCACGTCGCCGCTCTGGAGCTTTATGTTCTGGGACAGGTCGCCCCGCTTGAGGATGTCGTTGTAATTGGCGGAAAGGATGATCGGCTTGCCCCCCCGTTCCCGGAATTCCCGGATGACCTTGATGTCCGACTTTACCGCCGTCGCGGTGACGCTGCCGGCCAGGGCCAGGGCGGCAAGGAGATCCGGGGCGTCCTGGAGGCGGTAGATGCCAACGCTGGCGACCTGTCCCATTACATAGACGCGGTCGGCGAAGAAGGGCAGGGCCGGGACAGTGATGATGTCGCCGTCGTCGATTACCGGGTTTTGTGTCTCATCGCCGTAAAACATGGCGCTGTAGAGGTTGACGGTGTATTTTTTGCCTTTGCGCACGAATTCCACGTTTTTGAGATCCGCGTTGGCGACGTTCTGCTGGCCCGCCGCCGCCACGCCCGGCAGGGACGAGTAGTCGCTCCGGCCGGTGATGGCCCCGCCGGCCTTGGAGATGAGGTCGATCATCGTCATCTTGCCGGTAAGGGGATACCGGCCGGGACCGGAGGTGCCCGTGGGCAGGACGTTGATCTGGCCGAAGAGGGTGGCGGTCTTGCTCTTGTATTCCTTGATCAGGACCTCGAGGCGGGGAGTGCGGAAATATTTTTTCAAATCGGCGCGGAGCAGTTCCTGGATCTCATAAACCGTCTTGCCGCTTACCGGGATGTCGTCGCCGTACATGTAAGAGATCTTGCCGTCCGGCCGGACTTCGACGTTGTAGGTGATCTGCTTGAATCCTTCGAAGGTCTGGGCGCCGGCGACGGCGATCGTCCAGAAATTGACGGTGAGGACGTCGCCGGGACCGACGATGTAGTCCGCCACGCCCCGTTTCTCCGTAAAGACGCTGTTGCTCTTTACCCGGGAGAGCCGGGCCAGTTCATCGCGGCGTTCCTGATGCTCCTTCTGGAGACGGGCCTCATCCTGGGGGGTTGTTTTCTTTGCCTCGTATTCCTTGACGGGGGTGCCGGTGTCTTCCAGGAAAGGGAAACAGGCCGCGATGGAACATGCAAGCAGGGCGATCATGAACGCCGACCATATCCGCCTGATTTTACCCTCCATTTGACCTCCGGGGAAGACTTTGCCGATTTGGCGAATTCTTCAATAAAAACGCATTAAAGTCAAGTATAATTATAATCTGAAAAGGGATATAATCGGCGCCGGCGCCCCAATATTCATGAATTCATCGTAAATACAACAAATTCAATACGGCCGGGGCCAGACTTTGAATGCCCTTGAACACAGTGCCAAGGAAATAAAATATCCCCGAAAAGCAAACTAACTATTGATTATTGATAAAAATAGTTGTACGCACCCAAATTGTTAGGGTCTGATGTAAAAAATGCGTTTAAACGAATGCCCCGGCAGGGGATGCGCGGAAGTTTTCATTGGATGTCAACTTATTAATATTTAAGGAAATATAGATATGCGTGCCTCGGATATTGTCAAGGGTAGAATGAAATCGTTTGGAAATGGGAACGGCGCCTACGGCAACAATCATACGCCGCCGCCAAAGGAAAAGATTGTCAGCGAAGAAACGGGTTCCTTGCGATTGAGCGACATCGATATCCTGAACTTCAAATCCCCAGCGAGAAAAGCTGCAATTGCGACGCCGGCGCCGGTCATGCCCGTGACAGTTGCCCCGGGAAACGACAAAGATCCTGCCAATTTGGAACGGCAAGAAACACCGGCGGTCGCCGGAGCGGCGCCGCCAGAGGGTTCCGAACAGGCGTTGAGGTCGGATGTTTCCGAACGGACTTTAGGTCCGGACGGCTCCGGCCGGACATTGGCGCCGGACGGCGCATCGGCATTGCCCGCTCATGAAGGAGCGGGCATTAGAAAGATATACCTGGCGGCAAAAGAATACATGGCCATGGTACGCCGGAGCATTCAGGCCGGCAAGAGCTTCCCCCTGGAGCAGGCGCTGGTTTATGTCAACAATATCCTGAATTGTTCGGTGGATGTCACTTCCCAGATTTACCAGTTGACAGTCGATTATGAACGGGAAGACGATTATTATCTCTCCTCCCCGGTCAACGTCATGGTTTACGGATTGAAGATGGCCCAGGGCATGGGCTACGAGAAGACCGGCCTCATCGAACTCGGACTGGCGACGCTCCTACACGACGTGGGAATGTTCAAAATCCCTGACGCCGTCCTCAACAAGGAGGGAAGGCTGACGGAAGAGGAGATGGACATGATCCGTAGACATCCGGAAGCGGCGGTGGAGATCCTTTCGGCCCACCGGGATGTCTATCCGAAGATGATCCGGGCGATTTACGAACATCAGGAACGGGCTAACGGCCAAGGCTATCCCCGGGGCCTCAAAGGCGGGGAAATATGCGACTATGCTCAGATTATCGGTATCTGCGACTCCTACGAAGCGATGACCCACCACCGCCCCCATAAAAAACCGCTGCTGCAAACGGATTCCATCAAGGAGTTGATCGGATCACGGAGCAATCTCTTTGATCCGCGGGTCATCAAGGCCTTCCTGGACGAGATCTCCATCTATCCCGTGGGCTCTTATGTCCGGATGAACAACCGCAATATCGGCCGGGTCGTGGCCACGAACCGGGGCAACCCGATGAAGCCGGTGCTGAAGCTGATAAGCGACGAAAAGGGAAAGCCCATCGACCCGGCCCGGATCATAGATTTGCGGAACTATCCCATCCTCAACATCGAGCGGAGCGTATCTTTCGACGAGATCGCTCCGTGACGACGCCTGCAGCGCCGGCCTCCCAGGGCTGGCCGGGTAGGCCTCCAACCCTTGTCTGGCCCGCGGCGCTGCCTGCCGACGCCTTCATCTCCGGGCTGCCTGCCGGGTGGGGCGCCTGGCCAGCCGGGTCAGCACGGCCATTGTCTCCCCAATCCTCCGCATATACAAAACCGCCGGGTGGGCCTCCACCCGTTGCCAAGACCGCTGGGCCAGGATCGGGCGGGGCGGGAAGAGGGTGCGAAAAATCAGCCGCCCCTTGCTGAAAGCCCCTTTGCTTGCCGCCAGATAAACGAGATAGCTGCTCCCCCGCAACCGGCGGCCTTTTAACTGCATGCGCAGAAAGAGGCGCTCCCAGACGGAAAGGGCAGGGGGGGCGAATTTTTCCATTGTTTCATCGCCCACCAATGTCTTTCCCCCGTAGGCCTGCACGATCTTCAGGCCCAAATAGACGAAATTCCGCAGCCCCAGTTCGTTCGCCTCGACGGCCATCAGTTCCCAGTCGAGTCGGGATCCTGGGCTCTTGATGGCGTAGTAGAGGTCACAGATCAGATTCAGGCGGTCGAAGGAGTGGCCGACCCGCAGCCCATGTTCACAAAGGTAGATGACCAGGTGCTCCGGGCGCAGGAGGAGCACTTCGACGCCCGCCACTTTTCCCACCCGGGATTGATTCCAGATCCTTTCCATATCGATGTGTTTGATGAAACCCCCGGCGGGGGTCGAGGTATTGACGAGATGCCAGTGCAGATGGAGGTAGGAAAAGACGCTGCCCGGCCGGTGGTATTCGAGGCTGGCTAGATAGCCGGGGGGGTTGAGAAGCGCCCGCCTGGGGGTGCTGTCCTGGGCGTGATAACCGGCCCGGACGAGGGCATCGTCGGCTCTCAGCAGGTCTTCCCGGCGGATGAGGATGTCCAGGTCCGAGGTCGTGCGCATGGCGAAGTGGGGATAAACATTCTCCGCCAGGGCGAGGCCTTTCAGGACGAGAAAGGGGACGTCCGCCCGGCGCAGCAGATGGAATACTTCCGTAGCCGCGGCGGCGCCGGCCATGTTCCGGGCGATCTGCAGGCGAAACCGTTCCTGAAGGGCGTCATAAACATCCTGCGGGGCCAGATCTTCGCGGCCGGACTTTTGGAGGGCCTGGAAAAACACCCCGGCGACGCCGTTTTTGTCCAGGCAGGGGAGTAATTCCGGGACGGCGAGAATTTCCCGGAGGTAGGGTGACGGCTCCCGGTTCATCAGGGAAAAGAGGACTCGTTCAATAGTTATTTCCATACTGTTGTCCCTTCCCCGTATCTCACCGCTCCTCTGCGCTTGGGGGCCATGATAACAGGGGCGTGGGAAAAAGCAAATAGATCTTGACTAACGCATGAAAACAAAGGTACTTCGAGTCGGCGGGGAAAATTGCCCCCGGCTTTTTTGGCTTTTCACCTGAAAATGAGTTCGTATTAGTTAGAGGTCACGCACTGATTATCATTCTCCCTTTCAAGGGGGGGAAGGAGGGGGGCGATATGGCGCCGGCGCCCTGCCGTTCCCGCTCCTAAAAGGGTAGGACTGGGGTGGGGTCGGGTTATATGCATCCTTGATCATTTGAATTGCCGGTTAATGGTAAAAAAAACGCTATGAACGACGAAAGAATAATGGCAGCCCCCGAGGATTTCCTGAAGCCCAACCCGGAGACGGTGTTCCGAAAGGAGGAAGACGGGGCCTTCCTCTTCGACCCGCAATCCGGCAGCCTCAAATACATAAACGGAACCGGCGTGCGGATTTACGAACTCTGTGACGGAGGGAACACGCGGGCGGAGATTGTGACGACATTGAAGGACGCCTATCCCGATGTGGATGAAGAGACAATCGCCGCGGATACGGTCTCGTTCTTGAAGGAACTGGCGGCGCTGGGGTTTTTGCGGAAAGATGGGGTCAATGAATCCTGACACGCCTTCTCTGGGCAGCCTGTATCTCTATCTTTCCGAGCGCTGCAATCTCCGGTGTCGGCATTGCTGGGTGGCGCCGGCCCCGCTGGGAGATGGAGGGGAGAAGACGGTGGATTTCACCGCCCTCACGGAGGCCATAGTCCGGGCGAAGGAACTGGGCCTGGGGACGGTGAAGCTTACCGGCGGCGAGCCCTTCCTCCGCGGGGACATCGCCGCCTTGCTGCGGTTTCTCCGCCGGGAAGATCTGATCATCGACATCGAGACCAACGGGACGATGATCGATGCGGACATGGCGCGGATTCTCGGGGAATGCAAGGTCCGCCAAGTCTCGATCAGCCTGGATGCGGCCCGGGCGGAACAACATGACCGGCTCCGCGGCATTCCGGGCTGCCACGGCCGGGCCGTCGAAGCCCTGCGCCTCCTCGGGTCGGAGGGGATTACCCGGCAGGTCATCATGAGCCTGTACGGGGAAAACATCGCGGAGATCGAACCGCTGGCTGCCCTCTGCGACGATCTCGAGGTGCCGTCGCTGAAAATAAACCCCATCATGCCCACGGGACGGGGGAAGATGGTCTTTCAGCGCGGGGAAAACGTGGCGATCGAGGAACTGATCCGCATCGATCGCCGGATCGATACGGAGCTTAACGACCGATACAAAACGGATATTTCCTTATGCATGCCCATCGGCTTGAAGTCCCTGGCAACCATCACCGGCGCCCCCCTCTATGAATGCCATATTCTCAATATCCTGGGAATTCTCGCCGACGGGACGGTGTCGCTCTGCGGCATAGGGCAGACGGAGACGGAACTCAACATGGGCAACATCGCCACGGATGACATCCGGGAGATCTGGCACCGTCATCCCCTCCTGCGGAAGCTAAGGGAGGACATGCCCTCCCGTCTCGACGGGATCTGCGGGCGCTGCATCTTCAAGTTTCGCTGTCTCGGCTCCTGCCGGGCCTGCGCCTATGCCGCCACCGGCGATCTAAGAAGCCCGTTTTTCATGTGCGAAGAGGCCGAGCGCAAAAATCTCTTTCCCCCGTCACGCCTCTATGATTCCCCCGGGGGGCCGCCCCCTCCATGAGGAAGACCGCCGTCAACGACGATCCGTGGCGCCCGTCATTCATTTGCCCGGAGGCGGGGCGGCCGCGACGGTTTCCCCCTTCCGGCCTCTATTCTCCACACCAAGGGCCGACCGCCCCATGAAGAGGATTTCCGTCGCGATTGCCGGGGTCCGCATCGACCTTGTCGCCCACGGAGCAGCCGCGGAGCATCTCCTTGATGAAATCGAACCGCTCTGGAGCGGATTTCTCGTCGCTTCGGGGAGGACGGCCGCGGTGGAATGCCGGGTCCATTACGATTGCGGGCGGATCTACCGGCGGCGCTTCGGCAGTGAACCCATAATTATCGATAGAAATTCAAGCCCATGGACAGAGGCCCTTGGGGACCGGATGGAGCAAATTTATCCGGGCTACATGGAGGCGGCGACGGCGGTGATCGGCTTTTTGAACGGTTGTCTGATCTTTGACAGGCGCGTCAACCGGGGGGCGATATACATCTTCTATACGAAAGGGGCGCTTCATGTACCGGCGACGCTCTGGAAGCTTGTCTTTATATTTGTCTGCCTGGTAATGGCGGGTAAAAACCGGCTCATGGTCCATGGGGCGGGGATCAAAAGGCGCCGGGGCGGGGGCGGCTATCTGTTTCTCGGCCGATCGGGGGCGGGAAAGTCAACGATCGCCGCCCTGTCCCCGGGGGAGATAGTGCTGTCCGACGACGCCCCGGTGATCGAGGCCGGGGAGGGAGGCTTTCGCATCCACGCCACCCCGTTCACCCAGACCGGCATCGACCGGCAAAGACCGAAGCGATGGAGCCTTCAGAAGGAAAGATTGCAGCGGATCGTTTTTCTCCACCAGGCCGACGGGACCTGGATGGCGCCCCGGGAGCGACACTACGCCTGCATGGAATTATTGACCGATCACGTGCACTGTTACGGACTGATGGAGGCGGCATTGAAGAGGCGGACATTCGATTTATGTCATCGCCTCTGCGGGGTGGTTCCTGCGGCCGATCTCTATTTCCGCCGGGACGGCGGTTTTTGGGAGCTGGTGGCGACGGCGGGAGGATGATTTGCGACTTACTATGAAAATGCCATTTTCATGCTTCGTGGCGCTCCACGGGCCACGGGGTATGAGGGTTTTTTGCGAGGCCGTCCAGGCTAAATCTAAAGACAATTTATCGGTCCCTCAAGAGTGACGACTTTTTGCGAGTCCCTCAAGAGTGGCCCAAGGGAAACATGTGGGAGTAAAGTAGTCTCCGTTCCGACCTTAATATGCTTCATCCGCACTGGAGCCGCCGCCCGGAGCACCGCCTTTTCGGCACCTATCGCCGCCCGGAGCACCGCCTTTTCGGCACCTATCGCCGGCGGCGCTTCCCGACTGGCACTCACCCCCCGCGGCGGCGCTGCCCGACCGGCACACCCCGATGGGGAAGTTCCCCGACTGGCATTTCCCCCCGGAGGGCGCGCTGCCGGGAGCGCATACCAGAGCAGCCGTGCTGCCGCTTTGGCATTTGCCGCCGGTAGCCGCTCCGCCCTGCTTGCACTCCTGAGCCGGAGAGCCGCCGACGGTACAGAAAGAGCCTATTCCCCCGCCCGCCGTACATTGCTTCGGACCCGCATCCGGGGCCCATGGATCCTGGGCATAGGCCGGGGAGGCGAAGAGGTCGAAAATCCGCGGCGGTTCATAGGGAAGTTTGGTCTTCGATTTTAAGTCCTCGCCCATATCCTCTCTCCTTTACATTTCGTGGCCTTCCGGGGCCGAAAGACTACGAAAGCAACAGACCCCGGTTCCGCAAATTCAATGCCGTCAGGAGGACGTCCCGGCCACACCGGGCGGGGGTGACGTCGAAGCGTCTGCTTACGTCGTAAACGATGTCCTGGAGCTTTCGCGATCCGTCGCACCGTGTCCAGATATACCCGGCGGTGGCGTTGAGTTTCAGGATGGCCGCTTCCCGGGACCGGGAATGAAGGATTGTATCCCCGCCCCTGTTTTCCGCCACGATATCCGGATTTCTTACCGGAGTGGCATGCATCCAGAGGCCATAGCGCATTTGCCGCCAGAGTCCCGTCAGGATGCCGCCTTCCTTTGTCAGGAAGGAGGCGCCGGTGATGCACAGCGCCGTCCCCGCCGCAAGCTTGAAAAGCGATCTTCTCTGGATGTCCATGATTCATTCCCCCCGTTGAGGCAAGTCTGACGGCATCGTAAAAAGTCCGGATGCTTCGTTGCGCTTCATCCCTCGTCACTGCGACGTACGTCCCAGTACGCCTCATTCCTCAGGATGCGCGCGCCTCGCCTGCGGATCTTTTTACGATGCCGTCCCAAATGGGACATTTTTTGACCTTTTACGATGTCGTCAAGTCTGTATATCCCGATGTCCCACCGAATTTACGAATGAACCACCCCGCCGAAAGCAGCGGGGTATCTCCGGGAGGTATCATTTATTCACCGCAAGCGGCGGGTAATTCGACCCGGAGAGATTAAATCTAAGGTCCGCAACCGGGTGACCGCGATGATTTTATCTCTGAAATATTAATAACCCGCGACTCCGTTTCGGTCAAGTGAAAAAATATCTAACCGGCGGCAATGTGATCACCGTCATCGGGCAGCCGCCCCCCCAGGGCAAGGAAATCTCTCAGGCAGGCATCGGGAGACGGATGATCGACCCGGCCGGTGAGGTTGTAGGCGATGGCCGGACAATTGCCCGTGCAATAGGGAATATATGGGCAATCCCGGCAAAACGGGAAGGAGGACAGCGGGATCTCGAAGCGTCGCCGGAAGTTTTGCAGTACCGGATGATCCCGCCATACCTCGCCGAGATCGTCATGGTTGATCCTGCCGAGGATCATGTGGGGCAACTGGGAGCAGGGGACGATATAGCCGTCGGAACGGATGGAAATGGTCTCCATGGGGCCGCTGCACCCCGTGAGGAAACCCCGGTCACCGGGCTGCTCCCGATGATCCCGCCGGGCCCGCTCCATCCCCAGCCATTGCCGCGCATTTGCCAGGGGGCCCGCCGTGGCATTGATCCGGTCTTGGTATTTGGCCCGGAGGGCCAGCAGGGTTTCCATGGCCAGGGAATGCTCGGCCACGGTGAGCTGGGTAAGAGCGGCATTTTTCCGACACAACCCCATGGGGGAGGCCGAATTGGTGGAGAAGGATGGTAGTTCCAGGTCTTCCAGAAGGAACCTGGCTATATCCTCCAGTTGCATGACATTTTTACGATGAATGGTGACCCGGACCGTGACGGAGATCTGGTGGGCCCGCAGGGCCTTGACGCCCCGCAGGGCCTTGAGAAAATTCCCTTCCCCGCGAAAGGCGTCGTGGGTGGTGTCGATCGCCCCGTCGATGGAAACCTGGACATGATCGCAGCGCCGGGTGGACGCCAGGAAAGAGGCCGCTGCATCGTCGATGAGGGTGCCGTTGCTCAGCAGGGAGAAACGCATGTGATTGGCCGTAATGGCAGCGATAATCTCCCGCAGGTCCGGGTAGCAGAACGGCTCCCCGCCGGACAGGATTACGTTCAGCACCCGGTGCCGACCCAACTCGGCGATGAATTGCAGCCAAGAATCCAACGGCAGGTCATCGTTCACGTCTCCCGGACCGGAAAAGAAGCTGCAATAGGCGCACCGGAGATTGCAGCGGGAGGTGATATCGATATTCACATTGCGGGGGGTTTTCATCACCGGGAAGTCCATGATTCCCTCATGGCTCGGCATGGCCGGCCAGCCCGAGCTCCAGGACGGCGCGGATAAACGCCTCGATATGGATCTTCGCCTCGGGGGGTGGCGATTCGCAATTCGCGACGACAATTTCGGTCAGGTCGTCGAGGTTGTGCCGCCCGTCGAGGTGGTTCCAGACGAGAACGCCGATGGCGTTGATGCCGAACATTGCCCCCGTATCGGGATCGAACAGGACGTGGGCATTGTCGAACTCTTCCCGCAATATCACCTGGGGGTTGGCATGGAGGCAGGTTTTTGTTTTTTGTTTCATGTGGCCTTACAGGGAATCCTTGACCACCTTCTGCACCAGATCCGCGTCGATTTCCTTAACTTTCATGCTGAAACCGATGAGTAAAGACAAATCGCAGGCATTGTTGATCTTCCGGGGGATGCCGCCGGAATAATCGAAAATGGCCTGATAGGCCTTTTCCAAGAACAGATCGTCCCGACCGCCCGCCTTTTGGAGGCGGAAGCGAACGTAATTAGCCGTCTCTTCTTCGGACAGGGGGTTCAGGTGATACCTGATGGCGATCCTCTGGTCGAGCTGTTTGTAGCCCCGGATCATGTCCCGCAGTTCCGGCTGGCCGATGAGGAGAAAGGTCATCAGGAAACGGTCGTTCATCTGAAAATTGAGCAGCAGCCTGATCTCCTCGAAGGTTTCCCCAAAGATGAGCTGCGCCTCGTCGATGATCAGGAGGGTGCTGCGGCCCTTGTTTATATTTTCCAGCAGGCGGTTGTTGAGGATGATCAGGAGATCGGACTTGGAATTGGATTTTGATTCCAGGCCCAACTGGTAATGGACTTCTTTGATGAAATCCAGGGCATTGAGGGAGGGGTTGGTGATGAGACCGATATCGAATTCGCTGTCCGGCAATTGCTGGATGAAGACGCGGCTCAAGGTGGTCTTGCCGCTGCCGATTTCACCGGTCAGAAGCGCGGCGCCCTTCATCCGCTTCACCGCATACAGGAGCCGGACCAGGGCCTCTTCATGTTCCGGAGAATAGTACATGAAATCGGGATCGGGTACGTTTTCGAAAGGAAAGGTGTTGAGTCCCCAATAATCTAAATACATGTCAGCATCCCCATAACGGACGTATAAATTTCGGCGAAGCAGAGTCGATAATGGTAAGGGGAAAGCCGGTAGGGATCCTTGATATCACCGGCGCTCCCGTCGTATTCCCGGGAAAATGTCTTCAGCAGCCGCAGCCTTTCCCCATACTGGGGATGATCCGCCATCAATCGCTCCTCCTGCGCCTTTTCCATGACGACAATCATATCCGCCTGAGACAGCAACGCCTCCGAATACGGTCTCGATATATGTCCGTAACCGTCAAAGTTATGCTCGGCGAGGATTTTCGCCGCGGTGGGATCGCCGGGGGCGCCGTGCATATCCAACATGCCCGCGGAGGTGACGATGACATCCCGACGCTTCATCTTCGCCAGCATGCCTTTCAGAATCCGCTCCGCCATGTAACTTCTGACGATATTGGCCGTGCAAATAAAAAGGATCGTCAATAATTTAGCTTCTCCTTATAACAAAAACGGTAAAATATTCAAGGTTGCATTTATTAATCATCTAAGGGTGACGAGGAGCAGCCTTTTCCCTTCTAAGGTCAGGCGGGCGAATTTGATTTCGAAATGCTGCGACGACGGTTCATCCTGAGGACGAATCAGTTTGAAATTCGCCTGCCTGGTGATGCCGATCCAGGCGTCACGAAGGGCCTCGATGAATTTTCCGCGGTCATGGGTGGCCAGGTAATCGGTCACGTTAGCCTCGATCATCTGGTTGCGGGAGAGCTTCATATACTCCAGCACCCGTTCGGTAATCCCCAATATCTGTCCTTCCCGATCAACGAGGAAGGCAAATTCCTCCTTGAACAGGTGTTTCCGCAAGGTGTCCAGGTTTTGTTTCATGTTGGCGTAAGCCTGGGCGAGTTGGGCGTTGGCTTCCTCGAGTTGCCTGTTGAGGCGGGATAGCTTTTCCTCCGCATGCTTCCGATCGGTGATGTCCCGGCCCACCGCCTGGTACTCCCGCAAACAGCCCGAAGCGTCATATATGGCCCGATAGGTCCAGTGTTGCCAGAACTCCTGACCCTCCGGGAAGATGACCCGGCTATCGTAGGTCGCTGTGGCGGAGGAGGGAGTAAGGTTGCCCAAGAGTTCATAGATCAGGCGTCGATCCTCGTCCGGGACAAAGGAGAGGAAATGCCGGCCGATCATCTCCTGGCGCCGATGGCTGAAAAAGCGATAGTAGGCATCGTTGACGAAGCTCAGTACCCCGTCCGCGCCGAATCTACAGATGAATTCCGTCTGATCCTCGATCACGGCACGGTATCTTTCCGCTTCGCCACGGATCCTCTGCTCGGATTCCTCCAGCTTGCCGAGCATATTGTTTATGTCGTTGCCGAGGTTGGCGATTTCATCCGTGCCCCCAAGATGGACGCGGCGGCTCATGTCACCGTCCGCTTCGATGGCCCGGATGTCGTGGCTGATATGCAACATCCGGCGGAGGACGGATTTTTCCAAAAGCGCCACCATGACCGAGGCAAAGACCAGGGCCGTAAGGAGCACGAAAACGATCACATAGGCAATGGTCTTCATCCCCTGTATGAAAATGACTCGCTTGTCTATGGTCTTCAATATCAGTGAGTATTTTCCGAAGGCATCCTTGATCAAGACGTATCCCGCAATAGTATGGCCGTTGATGGCCTTTATCAGCTCCCGGTGATGCGGGGACAATGCTTTCCGGACGGAGGCGATCTCCGCCGGCAGATCCTTTTGCCCCTCATGGTAAATCGACACTTCCGATTTCAGCGGGGCCCCCATTTGGTCGATCTCCCTGGCGTCGAGAAACCGGCCGACAATGTATGTACCCCGAGGAGTTCCCTTGCCGGACGTTTTCAAGATCGGCCGGGCGATCACAAGGGTCAAGCCCTCCGGAAGGGAAATGATTCCCGACAGATGTTTGATTTCGTCTCCCGAGAAGACATGTTTGTGGATGAGATTGCGGTGAGCGAGGATGCTCCTTAAAATCGGCACGGTGTGGCCGGTTTCCGGATTGAAGCCTTTGCTGTAGACGATGTTCCCTTGCAGATCGTTGATAATCAGAAAATTGAGTTTCAGATTGGTGATGCCGGACTGGGAATAATTGGAGGCGATGAATGATTCCCTGCGGGTTCCGATGTAATCATACATATCGTCCCAGGATGAGTAGTCCCGGGCCGTGGCGTCCATTGACGCGAGTTCCTGGTCCAGCAGCGCCAAGGCGCCGTACAGATTGCTGCGCACATCCTCTCTCTCGATGTCTTCAAAACCCTTGATGAGAATCGTATACGAGCAAAACGCCATGACCATCGTCAAGGCAAAAAATGTAAGGGCAACAACAAGATATATCTTCTGGCGCAGCGTCATTTCCCGGATGAGCCTCCGATCAAATCCGAAATTTACTATGGCAATCAAGAAGCAAATGCAAGTAAAAAATCATAATACGCGTCGTTGCAGACCACATTCATGAAGGATCATGGCGGCGATTTCCTCCACGGAGGCACTCGTGATGTTGATATGGGGGATGTGCTCGGAAAGGAAAAGAGATTCTGCCGCCGCAATCTCCGACCGGCATTGCTCCAGGGAGGAATAACGGCTGGCGGGAAGTCTCTCCGTGCGAATCCGGTGCAGTCGTTCGGGGTTGATGGTCAGCCCGTAGAGTTTCTTCCGGAAGTGGATGAGGACGCCGGGAAGTTCGTCGTATCTACCAAAGAGGTCCTCATCCGTAAGGGGATAGTTGGCGGCGTAGATTCCGAACTGCATGCCGAGGTAGAGGCAGGTGGGGGTTTTACCCGTTCGCGACACTCCGACGATGATGATGTCGGCCTTGTCGTAGTTCTTCGTGGACATCCCGTCGTCGTTCCCCAGGGCATAATTGACGGCGTCGATGCGCACGTCATAGATGCTGTTGCTGATGAAGCTGTGGTAGCGGCCGATGGTATGGGATGATTCCATGCTCAATTCCCGCTCCAGCCGGCCGATGAAGGTCTCGAAAAGATCGAAAAAGCTGCCTTGGCTTTTCATTACGGTGGCGCGGATATCGTGATTGATCAGGGTGCTGAAGACCAGCGGCGGGAGGCCTGATTGTCTTGCCGCCATATTGATCTGGTTGACCACCCGCTCCGCCTTGGCCTGGGTGTCGATAAAGGGCAGGGTGACCTGCTCGAAGAGGACATGGTCGAACTGGGTAAGCAGACTCTGCCCCAGGGCCTCCGCGGTGATGGCCGTGCTGTCGGAAATGAAGAAAACCGTTCTTCTGGAGGTAAGCATGGGTTCCCGAACGCTCAGATATAGGGGAAGATGTGGCGAATGACGGTCTGGAAATTTCTTTGGACGTTTTCCGTCCCGCCAATTATTTCCATATGGCCCGGCAGGAGCCATTCGACCTCCAGGCCGCTGAGGGACCGGATGCTCTGCTTTAAGAGCGCGCCGCTGCCGCCGGGAAAGTCCGTCCGGCCTACATTCTGATTGAAGATGACATCGCCGGGAAACAGGGCCTTCGCCCTTGGCCAGTAGAGGGCGATCGATCCGGGCGAATGTCCCGGGACATGGAATATCTGAAATTCTTCCCCGCCAAATTCCGCCGTTCCTTCCGACAACGCTAAATCTACGGCGACACTTGGCCGCGGCAGTCCGAACAATCCGTACAATTCCCCTCCGACGCCGGCCAGAAAGGAGAGCTCATCTTCGTGAAGGCCGATGGAGATGTCCCGCCCGTGGAAGTATTCCGATCCCTCGAAGTGATCCGGATGGGAATGGGTGTTGATGACATACCGTATGTCCTTTCCGTCGATGCCGTCGGCGGCCATCCGCTGCAAGAGATCGGGAACGTAGCTCTTCAAACCCGGGTCGATGACGGCGCCGACGCCGCCGCCGATAAAGAAACTGTTGCAATTGTTTTCGTAATAATTGGTCCACTCGTAACTATACAGACCGTCTGCTATCTTCATGAAGGCTCCTTTTTACGGCATGAAGAGGGAAGAGATACACGGTTCCTTCCCCCTGCATGCCGTCGCTGCGATCATATTGAACCATAGATACGGAAATCCACGGCCAAGGCACCCTGTTCATAGACCAGAACCGGATTGAGATCGATCTGGTCGATATCCCCATGATCCTGGACCATGCGGGCCAGGGACCGCATCAGGGCAACCAGCGCCTGCTCGTCCCGGGGTTTTTGCCCCCGCACCCCGGCCAGGAGGGGGTATCCCTTGATGCCGCGAATCATCGCGAGCAATTCCCGTTCGGTTGCCGGAAGCAGGCAAAAACGGACATCGCGATAGATTTCCGTGAAGATACCTCCCAGCCCGAACATCAGGGCATGGCCGTACTGGGGATCCCGTATGACGCCGACGATGGTCTCCAATCCTCCCGGGGGGGCCATGGGCGAGACAGTGATGCCGTCGATGCGGGCCTCCGGCAGGGCGGTCCGGACATTGGCCTGGATTTCTTCGTAGGCCTTGCGGACCGCGGCGGCACCGGTCACACCTAGCCGTACCCCGCCGACATCGGTCTTGTGGGCGGCATCGGGGGAGGAGATTTTCAGCGCCACGGGCCCGCCCATAGCCTTGGCTAGGGTGGCGGCGGCCGCGGCCGTAGCGGCCGGACGCGTCGCAACGAACGGCAGGCCGTATTTTTCCATGAGCGCGACGGCCGTATCCAGGGAAAGAGGCTGCCGCCCCTGGTGCTCCGGTTTTGCATCATCTTTCTTCTTTTTGACACTCCGGGGAGGATCGAAGCATACAAGCTGATGGAGGGCCCGGATGCCCCGCTCCGGCGTGGGATAGACCGGGATGCCCTTGGCATGCATGCGCCGGGATTCCTCCCGTTCCACGTCGGCGCCGCCGCAGAAGACGATCAATTCGCCTTCGCCCGATACGATATCCGCCGCCCCCTTGATGGGATCGCCAAAAATGACCACGCTAGTGTCGAAATCCTGTTTGGCCGCGTCGATAACCCGGGAATAAAGGCTGGGATCGGAGATGGCGTCACCGGTCAGGTCGATGGGATTGCTTACCCCGCAATGGGCAGGCAGGAAGGAGCGGAGTTTTTCCTTCAAGTTCTTGCCGGGAGCGGGATTTTTAAATCCCAGCTTCTCCGCCTCATCGATGGCGAGAATCGCCGCCCCGCCGGAGCTGGATATGTTCAGGAGCCGTCGGCCTTTGGGTTTTTTCATATAGGCCAGGGCCTTCGCAAAATCGTACAGCTCCTCGAGATTGTCCGCCCGGTGAACCCGGTACTTACTGAAGATGGCGTTATAGATCTCGTCGCTTCCCGCCAGGGATTTCGTGTGGCTTTCCGCGGCGACTTTGCCCCGGGCCGTCCGGCCGGCCTTGAGGATGACCACGGGCTTTTTCGCCTTGGCCAGGGATTCCAGAAAGTATTGGGGTCGCTTTACCCCTTCCATGTAGATGGCGATCACCCGGGTATGGGAATCCTTGTCGAAATAACGGATGCAGTCCGACTCATCGACGTCGGCGCGGTTTCCCAGGCTGACGAAGACGCTGACGCCGAGATTTTCCTCGCTCGCCCAGTCCATCAGGGCGGCGCCTACAGTGCCGCTCTGGGAGATGAAGGCCATGCCCCCTCTGTTGGTCAGCAGGGGCCAGGAGGCGCAGAGGTTGTGATGGGGATAATTGATCCCCTGACAGTTTGGTCCCACCACCCGGATGCCATACCGGGCGGCGGCGGCTGCCAGCTCCTGCTGGAGTTTTTCCCCTTCCACGCCGGCCTCGGCAAAGCCGCCGGTAACGATCACCGCCGCCCGGACGCCGCTGCGGCCGCACTTTTCTATCGTGCCGGTGACCATCCGGGAAGGAATCACGATCACAGCCAGGTCGGCGGGCGCCGGTGTCGCCTCGATGTCCGGATAGGCCTTCAGGCCCAGCAATTCATCCGCCTTGGGGTTGATGGGATAGATCGGTCCTTGGAAACCGGCGTGGATGAGGTTGTAGAGGATGTCGCAACCTAACTTTCCCGGGGTGCCGGAGGCGCCGATCAGGGCGACGCTGCGGGGTTTGAACAATGCATCCAGGTGATTCTTGGCCTTCATACTTTCCCTCCTCTTTGGGTTTAAAGTCAAAAAACCGCCTTGGTTTACACAAATGCCGGATGGCGACGATCGAACGGAAGCCGCCGGAGCTTCGCCACATATTGACATTACCAGAGTATCTTCCTATATTCAAAAAAATATCTTCTGGAAAGGAAAATCAAGATGCAAAATTTTATTTTCGAGAATCCAACGAAGATCATTTTCGGCCAGGGGCAAATCAGACGCATCGGCGCCGAGGCGGCGAGGTTCGGAGGGAAGATCCTTCTGGTTTACGGGCAGGGAAGCATCAAGAAAAACGGCGTCTATGAGCAGGTCATGGCGTCGCTTAAGGAAAATGGTCTCACCGTGGTGGAATTTTCTGGAGTCCGCTCCAATCCGGTGCTCTCCCATGCCGTCCGGGGGATTGAAATCGCGAAGCGGGAGGGGATCGAGGCGGTGCTGGCCGTGGGTGGCGGCAGCGCTATCGACACCGCCAAGACCATTGCCGCCGGAGCCCGTACCGACCATGACGTCTGGGATTTTTTTGTTTACCGACAGACCATCCAGGAAGCGCTTCCGGTTCTCACCGTGGTGACGGTGTCCGCCAGCGCCTCGGAGATGAATGCCGCGGCGGTGATCACCAAGGAAGAGGGACGCCGGAAGTACAGCATCCGCTCCCTCCATGTGCAGCCTAAGGTATCCGTCCTCGATCCGACCGTTCTGTTCAGCCTGGACAAAAAATACAGCGCCTACAGCGCCGTTGATGCCATCACCCATATGCTCGAGGGTTATTTCAACAATACGGAACCGGCTTTCAGCCGGTTGCAGGACCGCCTCGTGGAGGGGCTGATGAAGACCATCATGGAAGCCACGGAAAAGATTCTCGTGGCGCCGGATGATTACAACGCCCGAGCCGAGATGATGTGGGCAGCCACCCTGGCCTTCAACGGCCTGACGACGGCGGGCATGGGGCAGGTTGCCCTGCCGGTCCATATGATCGAGCATTCCCTGAGCGCCCTTTACGATGTCGCCCATGGCGCCGGGCTCTCCATCGTCCTGCCCGGCTGGATGAGCCGCCAGGTCCGGGAGAAGGCGGGGCGTTTCGCCCGTCTGGCCAGGGAGGTCTTCGGCATCAACACGGCCGACAACGATGAAGCCGCCCGGGCGGGCATCAATGTGTTAAGGAAGTGGTTTGCCGCCATCGGCTCCCCCGTATCCCTGGCCGAGGCGGGGATTCCCGCCGGTGATATCGATCGTATCGCCGAAAATGCCGCGGAACTGGCCCAGGTCTGGGGTCTGAAGGCTTACTCCCGTCAGGAGATCGGCGCGGTGCTGGAATTGTGCCGCTGAGATGACGATGGGGGCTTTGCATAACTGCGGGAAAATGGTTCCAAGCGGCGAATCAAATGTTTTTCGCCGTTTTCTTGATTGAACTTAACACCTGGTTATAAATAATATTTATACGTTACCCATTCAGAATCGAAAAAGATTTCTGAGCCGTGGCGATGCCATTTTTCAAAGATCTCACGATGCGAACCGTTGCACGGCCGTCCGCCCGCGGATGAATAGTAGCCGCCGCTTGGCGCTCCCGCGCCGATGATCCCGATCTTTCAGGATTTGTCGGCTCGGTCCACACAATAGACGTTCCGCTGGGCCGTGGGGGTGATGAGCATGTTCTGGACATTGACATGCGGCGGGGCATTGACGATGAAATATACGGCCTCGGCCACATCTTCGGCATAAAGAGGAGTATAACCCTCATAAACCCGGGCGGCTGCTTCCCGGTCGCCGTGGAAACGCACTTCGGAAAATTCCGTATTTACGGCCCCGGGGGAGATCATGGATACCCGGATCCCCGTCCCGGCCAGATCGATGTTCATTCCCTCGGAGAGGGCGCGGACGGCAAATTTAGTGGCGTTATAAACGTTTCCTTTAGGGTACACCTGATAGCCGGCGAGGCTGCCCACATTGACGATATGGCCCCGGCCGGCTGCAATCATGAGGGGGATGAGGCAACGGGACACGTTGAGAAGCCCCTTGATGTTCGTGTCGATCATCCGGTCCCAGTCATCCCAGTCGCCTTCCTGGAGTGAATTCAGCCCGGAGGCCAGCCCGGCGTTGTTGATGAGGATATCCGGCGTCAGTTTCCTGTCCGTGAGTTCCGCCGCAAATTTTCGCACTGCCTCGCGATCCCGGACGTCGAGGGAAAAGCAGTCGATGCCCACGGAATTTTCTCTGGAGAGTTCGGCCTGCAATTCCTTGATCCGGCCCAAACGCCTTGCGATCAGCAGGAGATTCGCTCCGGCGGCGGCGAAACGTTCGGCGCAGGCCTTGCCGATGCCGGCGCTGGCCCCGGTGATGAGTATCCTTTTGCCCTGAATGCGATTTTCCACGGTCCAACCCACCATTCGTCGTGATAAGGGCTTCAGCGCCCGTAATTGTAATCGATGTCGGCCTTTCGCAAGGGCGGCCAGGCGGCATCCTTGGGAGAAACCAGGGGGTCCGGAACCGACCAGGGAATCCCCAGTTCCGGGTCGCTGAAGATTATCCCCCGATCCAGCTCCGCGGCATATTCCCGCGTCACCTTATAGACGACGACGGCCTCGTTGCTTAAAACGGAGAAGCCGTGGGCAAATCCCGGCGGGATATAGAGCATGGCGCCGTTTTGAGTCGAGAGCTCCCTGCCGACCCAGTGGCCGAAGCTGGGCGAGCCGCGACGGATGTCCACGGCGACATCGAATATCGTTCCCGCCGCCACCATGACCAGTTTACCCTGCGCCATGGGGTTTTTTTGATAGTGCAGCCCCCGGACGGCGCCCCGGCGCGAATAGGAATAATTGTCCTGAACGAAATCTTCCGCGATGCCCGCAGCGACGAAATCGGATCGCTTGTAAGTTTCGGCAAAATAACCCCGGTCGTCGGCAAAACGCCGGTAATCGATACCGATGACCTCGGGGATGTCCAGGGGATAAAAACTGAAGGGCATTATACGCCTCTTTTCCTCTTCTTCATGAGTTGCGGGTTGACCAGATTCGGCGGTCTCTCCCCCCGGAGGCCCATCCGGAGGTTTTCCGCCGCCATCCAGGCCATCCGGGTCCTTGTCTCCAAAGTGGCGCTACCCACATGGGGGAGGAGGACGGCCTGGTCGATCTTTTCCAGACCGGTGGCAATGACCGGTTCGTGCTCATAGACGTCAATGCCGGCGCCGGCGATGATTCCTTCCCGAAGGGCGCTAAGGAGGGCCTGCTCATCCACCACGGGACCGCGGGAGGTATTGATGAGAAAAGCGGTCGGCTTCATCAGGGCCAGTTCGTCCCTGCCGATGAGATGCGTTGTTTCCTCGGAGAGGGGGACGTGGAGGGATACGAAATCGGCCTCCTTCAAAAGGGAAGTCAGGGGGAGAAAAGTGGCCCGGAGATTCTTTTCCACGGATTTCCGGAGTGGTGTCCGGCTGTGATAGAACACCGGCATATTGAAGCCCCGGGCCCGGCGCGCCACGGCCTGACCGATTCTGCCCATCCCCACGATCCCCAGGGTCTTGCCGGTTACCTCCCGTCCCAGAAAGTGAAACGGCGCCCAGAACTTGAAACGTCCTGACCGGACCATGCGGTCGCCTTCGACGACCCTTCGGGCCGCTGCCAAGAGGAGGGTGAAGGCGAGATCCGCCGTGGTTTCCGTAAGAACCCCGGGGGTGTTGGAGACGAGGATGCCCCGCCGGGTCGCCGCCACAACATCGATGTTGTTGTAACCCACGGCCATGTTGGCTACCATGGCCAGTCGCGGGGCGTGGTCAAACAGTTCCTCATCGATGTGGTCGGTGATCATGGCCAGCAGGCCCACCTTATCGTCCAGGAAGCGCAGGAGTTTGCGCCGGGGCATGGGCCGGTCCTCGGCATGGTACTCGACCTGGAAATCTTCCCTGAGGAAGTCCAGCACCGCCGCGGGAAGATTACCCGAAACGAGGATGGGCTTGTTGCCGCTCATGGTCAGATGCCCATCTTTTCCGGAGGACGTCGTTCTGGAACGTAGAGGTGTTCAATCCGCTCTTCATTCCATTCCCGGGAGACGTAGAGACTGCAATAGCAACTGCCGTATTCCTTTACATCCGCCTCGCGATAGGCGCAGGGGCAGACGATGTCCCGGTCCTGTTCCCGATTGCCCGAAGCCAGCCGGCAGGGGCAGGTCATGTATCCGTATCGTTCCTTGTTTACCAAGAGATCATTCAGGATTTCCATGACCCAGTTCTTGTCGCGGTTGAAAAGAAATCCCTTGGGCTCCTGAATCTTTTTCAGCGTTTCGTAAAGTCGCGCGGCGTCCATCAGATCCCCAGGGCCTCCCGGATAGCCTTTTCGTTGAAGCCGATAATTATCCTGTCGCCAATGATGATTGTCGGAAAGGAGCGATGGGGGTTGTACTTCATTACCTCGTCGATGGCCAGTTGTCTTTCATCACCGCTCAAGCGATCCACATCGGTGAAATCATAGGCGATGTTGCAATCGGTGAGGAACTTCTTCGTCGCCTTGCAGTGGCTGCAAGTACTCAGGGAAAATAGTTTTACAGGGGTGGGCATGACTGATTACCTCCAAGGGAAATAGTTTACGGCCAGGTAAAATCTGCCACGATGAGGGCATCGCAGAGACTTCTCACCAGTTGCAGCACCGGGACGTGATCGGGGTGAAGCTGATATGCCTTTAAACCATCCACGTTTTCAAAACTGGCCACCAGGGCGAAATCATAGGAACGATCGGTTCTGAGGATATCGGGACCGAATTCGAAACCCTTGATGACGGATATTTTTGGCGGCAGGGAACGCAGGGCCGCGGACATTTCTTCAATCTGGCGCTCTCCAACGCCCTCCTTGAACTTCATCAAGACGATATGTCTCAGCATGACGCCTCCTTTTCGTTGTTTACTGATCTTGTTGCCGCGGCGATTTTTTAATACAAATCTAAAAATATTTCAATAAAAATAGGTTCTATACTATCAGGGTCGCCACAACGGGCAGATCTCGACGGAGGCGGGCTTAAAGTTACGGCATACCGCCGGCCGGGTCTCGTAAATGGCACAGGTCGTGTGGACGCCTTCCCAAGTCAGGAAAGGGCACCCGTGGAGGTAGCGGCCGTCGGCGGCGGAAATGAGATGGTCGCCCGCCCAGACGGCATGCTCACGCGCTATGATCGCCAGGATATCCTCCCTCCCTTCGCGCCGCCATCTTTCCAGGTCTTCATCCTTCACATACGCCGCGAAGTCGGCCAGGCAGCACTTACCGCAACGCCGGCAGGTGAGATCGCCGCCGTCTTGGGCATGCTCGGTCTCGGTCTCCTTAGCCAGGAGCAGATATTCGTATTTGAAGAGATCCTCGAGAAAATAACGGACGATTTCGTCTTCGTCCCGCCAGGGAGAGGGGGCCTTGAGGATCGCCCGGACCCGCGGGGTGACGTGGAAAGGGATGAAATCGGCGATGGGCCCCCGGATCGTTCGATAGCCGTAACTTTCGGCCAGCTTTTCCAGATGGGAAAAGCGGATGGTGAATTCCTCGTGACCTTTCAGGACGATGCATTCGGGATTGCCTGAGGCGGGGACGTGAATCAGGTCCCGGTAGGGGATGGAGACCGAGGCCTCGCAACTGTGTTCGCTGAGAAATATATAGGGGACTTCGGCGCGGCAGAGCTTTTCCAGTGTCAAAAGGGCCCCGATGTTCACATGGAATCTCGCTTGATCCGGAACCGGCAACCCGTATCTATGGAACAACGCGCTCACTGCCCGCAGTTCCGGCGCCGGCGCTGCCTCGCGATTCTCCAGGCTTTCCCTGGTAAGGTCCGTAATGGTTGGGTAATCGCCCACATTTTCGTTCAGGATCACTAGATCGGCCCCGCGGAGCATCTCGTGCGGGGTATCCAGAAAGTCCTCCTCCCGGAAATCGATGACACCACGAATTCTCCCCAGCGTTTCTTTTTGAACGGCCAGGAGGGTAGGGCAGATATCGATCATCGTCACCTTAGGAAAGTGATGCCGGCGAAGCAGATCCCTCATGAGCCAGCCGTAGCCGCCGCCGACCTCCACAAGATGGGAGATGTCCGGGAAGGGGACATAGCGCCGGAGATAATCGCCCAGCAACTCCCCATAAGCGGCGTCGATGCCGAGGACCGTGCGGCAGGGACCATGAGGGTCGGCAATGGTGTTGCAGAGGGTCGTCTCCCAGCCCAGGCTCGTCAGTTCCCGTCGATGATAATCCGATGAGGTATGTACGGTAAAATTCATGCCCGACCTTGTAATAAGTGATGGGGCATATCAAACGTTCTTTTTTGACGGCTGTCAAGCACTTCCTGATCTTCCTGTTTTCTTTCGTTCATCTTCTTGGTGAAGACGGATTTTGTAAATAATGCTTGACAAACCTGTTGTGCTTCACTAAAAGACTCGTTTTTTCAGCGCATACAAGGTATAGGAAAATACTTATGAAGAGGGACTTGGCAAAAATAAGAAATATCGGCATCAGCGCCCACATCGACTCCGGCAAGACCACGCTCACGGAGCGGATCCTCTTTTACACCAAACGCATCCACGCCATTCACGAGGTAAAGGGCAAGGACGGTGTAGGCGCTACCATGGATTCCATGGAACTGGAAAAGGAACGGGGAATAACTATTGCTTCGGCGGCTACCTATTGTGAATGGAACGACCACGAAATCAACATCATCGACACCCCCGGTCATGTGGATTTCACCATCGAGGTGGAAAGGTCGCTCCGGGTCCTGGACGGCGCCGTGCTGGTTTTATGTTCCGTAGGCGGGGTCCAGTCCCAGTCCATAACTGTGGATCAGCAGATGAAACGCTACCGCGTCCCCTGCATCGCCTTTATCAATAAATGCGACCGCAGCGGGGCGAATCCCAAACGTGTGGTCGAGCAATTACGGGGCAAACTGGGCCACAACGCTGTATTGCTCCAGATGCCCATCGGTCTCGAATCAAATTTTCACGGCGTCGTCGATCTTATCGAGATGCGGGCCGTATATTTCGATGGCCCCCACGGAGAAAAACTTCGCTATGAGGAGATTCCCGCCGTCCTCCTCCCTGAGGCGTTGCGCCTCCGGGAGGAGATGATAGATCAGGCTTCCATATATTCCGATGACTTGACCGAGGCGATCCTCGAAGAGCGGGAGATAACGACGGCGATGATCTTTACCGCCCTCCGCTTCGGCACGCTGAAAAGGCGGATAACCCCCGTGGTCATCGGTTCGGCTTACAAGAACAAGGGGGTGCAGAAACTCCTCGATACCGTGACGAGTTTATTGCCCTGCCCGGCGGAGGTGGAAAACACCGCCTTGAATCTTGACGAAAACGAAGCGCCGGTAATCCTGAAAAATTCCCCGGATGAACCCATCGTCGCCCTGGCGTTCAAGCTTGAAGACGGCCCTTTCGGACAGTTGACCTACATCCGGGTCTATCAGGGAACAATCGCCAAGGGAACGACCATCGTGAACGTTCGCTCGGGGAAAAAGATCAAGGTCGGTCGTCTCGCCCGGATGCATGCCGATCAAATGGAAGACATCGACACCATTCCGGCGGGATATATCGGTGCCCTGTTCGGCGTCGAGTGCGCCTCCGGCGACACTTTTGTCTCCCCGGGCCTGAACTTGGCCATGACTTCCATGTATGTACCCGCACCGGTCATTTCCCTGGCCATCGCACCCAAGGATAATAAGGCCCAGATCAATATGTCCAAGGCCCTGTCCCGGTTCACCAAAGAAGACCCCACCTTCAAATGCCACGTGGACAGGGAAACCAACGAGACGATCATTGCCGGCATGGGGGAGTTGCATCTAGATGTGTACGTGGAGCGCATGCGAAGGGAATACGGCGCCGAGGTCACTACCGGCAATCCCCGGGTCGCTTATCGCGAAACGATTACCCAGCGGGCGGATTTCAACTACATCCACAAGAAACAGACCGGTGGCGCCGGGCAGTACGGCCGGATCGCCGGCTACATGGAGCCGACCTCGGAGGGTGATTTCATTTTCGAAAACGATATTGTCGGCGGCGCTATCCCGACCCAATACATCCCGGCATGTGAAAAGGGCTTCCGCCAGTCCCTGGAGAAGGGTCCCAAGCTCGAATTTCCCATTACCGGCATCAGGGTGGTGATCAACGACGGGGCCTATCATGCCGTCGATTCCTCTGACATGGCCTTTCAGGCCGCCGCCCGGGGCGCTTTTCGCGACGCATATCTTAGGGCCAGGCCGGTGGTCCATGAACCGATCATGAAGGTGGTTATCGAATCACCCACGGAATTTCAGGGCTCGGTCATGGCCCTCCTCAATCAGCGGCGGGGAATGATTGTCGGCGCCCAGGACGAAGGCGTGATGTGCATTGTGGAAGCCCAGGTTCCTCTCGCCGAGATGTTCGGTTTTTCCACGGTCCTGCGTTCCGCTACGCAGGGCAAGGCGCAGTTTACCATGGAGTTTTCCCTCTACCGCCAAGTTCCTAATTCAATAGCGGAAAAGATCGCCGAAGAGATCGCGGCCCGGAAGAAGAACGCTGCTTAGGCAGGCAGGTCATGGTGGATATTATCGATTTGAAGGACAGGAGCATGACGATGTTGAAAAAGGATCTTATTTTAAGGAACCCCCTGCGCCAGATGGGGTATGAGGACGACGACATCATCCCGGCGGGGGGATTCGGCGCCGTCCTCGCCCGGGCCGGAGTGGGAAAGACGGCGCTGCTGGTTCAGTTTGCCCTCAACACGATGCTGCGGGGCAAACGGGTGCTTCATGTCGGCCTCCATGACCCCGTCAACAAGGTCGATCTCTGGTACCGGGAGTTGTTCCGCCACCTTGCCGTCCAGTATCAGGTTGGC
>Ga0302253_1000187_pt1 | contig 60292 bp, 50 predicted proteins | sample AAG_RA_Trp_MG_FD_193537 | JGI IMG/M metagenome (GOLD analysis project Ga0302253, IMG submission 193537) | Enriched activated sludge microbial communities from anaerobic digester in WTTP, New Holstein, Wisconsin, United States - AAG_RA_Trp | ecosystem: Engineered > Bioreactor > Anaerobic >...
TGCAGCACTTTGTGCAGGCGCTCACTGGTGGTATACGGGCATTCTTGAGCCGCTGCACGCTCTCCGAGACGATGCGACGGACCTGGGAGAAGCGCTGGAAGACGCCAGGCAAGGATAAGGCTGAGTACATTCCGAAGTATGCGCTTGCATAAAATGGTTTCGGGAGTGAAGAAAGAAGGATGCGCTGGTCTCGCGCATCTGAAGGGAAGATGAGAAAGAGAGAGGTGCATGCTTGGTAGTGCGCGCTGTTCGCTTGGCACAAGGTTGGAAGCACTACAGAAATTATCCCAGCTCTTCGTTGAATCCGGATTCGAAAAGCGCCTTGATGGCTTCTGCTGCTTGCTGTTCGTCCGGTCCCTCGGTGATGATCTTGATTTTTGTGCCGAAGCTGGCGGCGAGCGTGATGATGCCCATTATGGATTTGGCATTGATTCGGTTGCCTGATTTTTCGAGATAGACGCGGGATGCAAACTTGATTGCGGTTTGCGCGATAAGTGCAGATGGGCGGGCATGAATGCCGGCACGATTTTTTATAGTTGTTTCAAGCTCTACCATACAGGCTCCCGGAATGAATTTAGGCAATATGATACTCTGGAAGTGCTGCCGCGTTCAATGAGGCATCCATTGCATAACGGTTAGGTTTTATGATGAGGCATCACGAGGAACGGATGTCTTTCAGAATTGAAGCTGCTGGATAACCGGTTCATTCTGCAAAATATGCTATATGCTCTCGATTTCCCTTACCACGTCGATAATGCTTCCGTCACGCCATTCGATCATCGCAACAACTCTATCCTTGAACCTAGGAAGCTCTGGCGCCCCAGTGATTTCTCGGACATCGTGGAGGAGCTCCGAAATTTTTATGCAGGGCAGGTCGGCCTTTTTTGCTCTTTCCAGGAGGTCTTCGCGACGGGGATTGATGGCAATGCCGCGCTCGGTCACAAGGACATCAACCACTTCGCCAGGACAGGTTACAGTGGTTACTTCTTCCCTGACGATTGGGATGCGCTTCCGGAAGGACGGCGCCGTGATGATGGTGCAACCGGCTGAGGCCGCGGCATCGCTGTGGCCGCCAGTTCCATGCAGCAGCAGGCCGTCTGAATGCGTGACAACGTTGACATTGAATCCAAGGTCGATCTCGGTGGCGCCTAGGATCGCCACATCGAGCATGCTGGCAACACAGCCCGCGGAGCGGGGTCCGTAGGAGATGAAAGGGTCCGAAGCGACATGCGAGGGATTCTCAGCGCAGGAGCGTACCGCGTCGAGATCGAAGCTCTGCAAGTCGACGATGGAGCTCAGCAAGCCTTCCTTGAGGAGATCGACGAGGACTTTCGTCGCTCCGCCGTGCGCGAAGGAAGCTTTCACACCAGCGCGCCGCATGCGCTCTGCAAGAAAGACCGTCGCAGCGAGCGAAATGCCGCCCGCTCCTGCCTGAAACGAAAAACCTTCATGCATGAGTCCGGCTGCTTCGATAAAGCGGGCAGTGAGGTCTGCGATGAGCAGCTGGGTGGGGCTCCTGGTCAGGCGTGTCGTGCCCGAGACAATCTTTGAGCTGTCACCAATGCTCTCTACCTGGAGCACGTAATCGACATTCGATCCGCAGATTGCCCATGGAAGGCAGGGATAGGACACAAGATTGTCGGTAATCACGGTGACTTTGTCTGCGTACTCGGAATCCGGTTTCGGATAGCCGAGCGGACCGCATGCCGATTTTCCGTAAAGGCCGTTTGCGTTCCCGAATGCGTCCGCGCAGGGCGCGGCGATAAAGGCGACATCGATTTTAAGGTCTCCATCCTGGATAGCGCGCTGGCGTCCGCCGTGGGAACGGAGCACGCAGGTCTTTGGCATTTCTCCGCGAGAGCAGGCTGCGCCGACCGCTCCATTCATTGAACCTTCTATTTTTGTTATGACACCTGCGCGGATATAGGGAACCAGTGCGTCGTGGACCGAAAAAAGGGCAGAAGGCGCGAGCGTGAGATTGCGAATCCCACGCTCTGCCAGTCGCTTGACTACCTCAAGCACTATCGCATCGCCATCGCGCAGATGATGATGAAAGGAAATCGTAGCTCCATCATGAATATCTAGCCGGTCGAACAGGTCATCCCAGCTTTTCGTCAACTTGTCTGGCTTGCCTCGCCAAGGGACAGGGCGCAATTTTTTCTTGCCCGATTGCGTGGAAATGTCTTTGCTTGCAGCAATTGCAGCACCTGTCGGATCAGCAAAAGCGCCAGCAAAGGGCACGAGTTTTCTGCCTTCTATTTTGAGCGGGATTGCGCGTCCGAGCGCATTGGTCTTCCATTCCATATCAGTCCCCGATCCTATAGTCATTCAATAGCCGCCAAGCTCTCTCGACGACCGGCACATCGATCATGGTGTCACCGAGCGCTGCAGTTCCCTTGCCCTCCACCACGGAGCGCTCGTAGGCTTCGACTATAGCCTTCGCCTGCATGATTTCTTCTTCCGAAGGGTGGAAGGCGCTCTTGACGGTAGGTATCTGCACTGGATAGATCACCGCCTTGCCCGACATGCCGAGCACACGAGCTTCTTCGCAGGAACTCCTAAGGGCTTCTTTGTCCTCGGTATCCGAAATTACGGAATCGAGCGGGTCTATTCCCGCTGCACGCGCTGCAAGCACAATCATCTGCTTTGCAAGGAGTGCCTCGGGCTGGGATGAGCTATGAGGCATTTCTCCATCATGATTTGCTGGCGTGCTGGCAGAGCGCAGGCTTCTTTCTCCAGCGCTTGAATGTATATCGCTTATAAAGTCCTCATAGCCGAAGCAGAGCGCTGCGTTGCGCGGCGAAGCTGCTGCTATTTCTTTTGCTGCCAGTACACCAGCAGCGGTCTCGATAAGCGGGAGAATAAGAATCGAGCCCAAAGGCAGGCCTTCGCGCGCTTCAAGCCTCGCGAGTTCTGCATCCAGTACCTGGATGTCGCGTGCGGACTCACACTTTGGCAGAACGATTGCCTGCGGCCGACTGTTAACGATTTCCTCGAGATCCTCTCTGCCGCAGGAGCTGTCGATTGGATTGATGCGGACAGCGAGCTCGCTCTCCCGGAAGAGGTGGGTATCGGAAAGCATATAGCGCACAAGGATGCGCGCTTCGAGTTTTCGCTCCGGAGGAACCGAGTCCTCGAGATCGAATATGAGGGTATCCGCACCGAACAAATCGGCATTAATCATAAGGTTCGGTTGATTGCCCGGAATATAGAGGCGGGCACGCCGCGGGAGCTGCTTGGCTGACGGTTCTCTTTGGATTTTGGCTGCGCTAAAGGTTCTGTCCCTTTCCGGCAGTGAGATATTCAGTTCGAATCCAGCCAGCCTCAGAGTGGTCTCTATCCTCGCCGAAAGCACAAGGTTGAGAGCACCATCATCGTCGATCTCGAGCAAACCGGTTTTGACACCGAAGACTCCGAGCATACTCTTCGCAGTGTCTTCGATTGACCTGCCGAACAGTCTACCGACGCTCGAGCGAACCGTAACAGAAACAGGCTCTTTAGAGGGCCTGTACACCGCAAGGCAATCCGACTTGGAAAGCGTGCCGGCTGTGGATGGTGTGTATTCCGTCATAGCTCTTCCACCGTGAATGGGCCATACAGCGCCCTTGAAGCGCGGAGCGTGCCGCAGCCGAGCATACCGTTGTCAAATCTGTCATCGTCAATTTCGAGCACCTTCTCCCCGTCAATGGACAAGCAGATCGATGAGCCAATTGCTTCGAGGGCCATCACATAGTCCCTGCCTGCCTGCCATGAATACTCGGCATTTGCGAGCCTTGTGAAACCAGCATCGTTCTTGTAGATGGCGACATGGCCTTGGCCATCGAATCCGGCCCAATACCCCCGCGTAGCGCCCTGTGTGCGCACTAAGAGCATGTGGCAATCACCGGCGATAGGGCGCACCTGTGCCGTTATCCGCTGATCACCGACCCGGTAGCCACCCGTGTAGGATGCAGCCTGGACTGGGGTCATAAGGTGCAGCCTGCCACTCTCGATGCTCCATGTGCCACCATCATGCGAAAAGGGGGTCACACAGCCGAACTCGACCGATTGCTTTGCCATATCGATTGTGTAGGAAGCCTTCCCCTCAATAGAGAAATGCCGGATGAAAAGCCTGCCGGAATCCCGTTTCCCCTTGCCCGAGAAGCTCGTGATTTTCAAGCCGATTTCATCAGGAAACGAGCCATCCAGCGAGGGAATCTGAAAATCGAGGCGACAGGGCTCGCCTTCCTGCGGGAAGATAGTGCCCGTCGCGATGATATCCTGCCGTGTGAAAGTATCGCGTACATAGCCTTCGACCCCGATGCTCTGTCCCTCCCATCGCTCGAGCATGAACTCGATCCGCACCTTCTGGCCGGGCCTGGCAATCGGAGAAAAGATAGGGCTGTATCGTTCGTCGTCAAAATCGTCCCTGCGGTAGAAAGGCTTGAAGAAGAGCTTCCCGCTCTCTTCCTTGACGAGCCGCTCGAACTGGAACTCAAGGGCGCCGCTCCTGTGGCGCGCCGCGAACCTGGTTGGATCCGAGACGCGCATACCGTGCGTCGAGCCTGGCAGAACGAAATCGAACCAGATCGCCCGCTCTCCATCGCCGCGTTGCAGGGCTTCAGTGATGGATGCCGGCACAGCCTCACCCGCGAGCATGTATCCAGCTTCCGCAACCCTTCTCGCGAAAGTCGGGATATCGAGGATATTGAGTGCGCCTGGCAGCCCGGAGAGCACGATGCTGTCGTTGACCGGCGCGCGGTAGTGTGCCGGCAGGGCATCAAGACCGTACAGAACTCCTGCAATGGTACCCACATTTCCCGCATTGCAGTCGGTATCCCAGCCGCACATTGTCGCAATTTCGACCGTCCGCGAGAAACTGCCCTTACCATAGAGCAGTGCGAGTACGCAAACGCCTGCGTTCGGGATGATATGGCAGAGGCCAGGCCATTTGTCATAACCCCATTCTGCTAGCAGGTATTCCTGGCAGGCACGCCAGTCGGAGGGATGCTGCGCATGAAAGCGCAGGACTGCATCTACCACAGCAGCGTAAGCAGAATCCGCTGGCAACATTGCCCTGCCTGCACCGACCACCGCTTCCACATCGGTTTCCCGGAATGCTGCGGCGATACAGCCTGCAATGAACCGCGCGCCATGCAAGCCTTCGCCATCATGTGACACTGACGCGGCGCGTACCGCATATTCAGCAGCCATTTCCGGGTTGCTCGGCCACACCAGCCCCCATGTATCGATGAAAATCTGGCCGCCGATCTGTTCGGCAGTCACCTTGCCGTTTCGTGCAATGGAGCCGGATTCGGGAGCCGGCACACCATGTTTGAGGTTGAGATAGGCAGTGTGCTCGGTACTCCGGCCATAGCCTCCCCACCAGAACATGCCAACGCCTTCGCGCGAATAATCGAGCCAGGCACGGGCGACCTCGGATGGCTCAATGGCAAGAGGCGCGACAGGATTCCCTTCTCCAGCACCAACGGCGCTCCCAGGCAGGCTCCCAAGCCAGCTCCCCTCTTTGTTCCTTAGGCGCTCCACCTTTTCAAGCAGCGGCCGCACGAAGTATACAGGCCCGTTCGAGTCGTCGTCCGCCGCGAAATTCCGGTAAGGTTTGATGTATGATGTGATGTCGCCATACACTTCGCGGATACGCTCGTAGGTCCAGATCGCCGGTTCGACAGGCGCGCCAAGGCGTATGCCAATGTTTTTTCCCAGCAGTCCCGCGTAGACTCGCTCGAGGTAATCAGAGGGGATAGTCGGCATAGTTGCTCCGCAATCGAAAGAGCGGCAGGGAGTACCGCGCTTTCGTCCTTTGATACGGACGCGGCACCCCTCCGCCTGGTTTTGATGGATCAGTCAGCACAGACAAGCATCACTTCAGCTTCGTCTGGGCATATTTCGTCAGCTCGGTCCCGCCCGCGCTGTACCACTTCTGCACAAACTCGTCGAATGCCGAAATGGGCTTCTTGCCGGTCACAATGTCCGCGTTGTATTCCTTGTAGAGGTTTGTCATTGCATCCCAGTTAGCAATGTACTGCTCGGGGATGAGGAATGTCTTGTCAGGCATCATGTACTTCACGGCGAGTTTTCCGGCTTCCACGGCGGCCTCGGTCATGATCGGCCTGCTCAGCGGCTTGTCGGGGACAAAGCCGTTGAAGGAATCGCCGAACCAGCCGTTGTACCACTCGGCGTACTTGTCTGTGAGCACATAGCGGTTGGGCTCTTCAATATAGTGGAGGCCCGGGATGCCCAGCTTCGCGATCTTGAGGCCAGCAGGGCTCCACATGAAATCGAGCACGGCAAAGGCTGCATCCTTCACCTTCGAGGTGACAGGAATCGCAAAACCGCGTGATTCCTTGATCACATCAACAAATGGGCCAAGTCCTTGCGCTTTCCCCGCAGGAGGCGGCAGCGGCACGAGCGTGGTGTTTTGGGTCTTCATCATCTTGTTGGCATACACGTCAATACTGCCGGGCGCCACACCGGCGATGATACCGGCCTTGCCCTCATAGAACACCTGTTCCTTGGTATCCCATTTCTTTGTCAGGTATTCAGGGTCCAGCAAGCCTTCCTTGTAGAGCTTTGCGTAGAATTCCAGCTTTTGCTTTTCGTTCGGCGTAACCCTGCAGTACACCCACTGGCCGTCCGCTCCTTTCATCCATGTCGAGGTGATGCCGAACGCGCCATCGAAAATCGAATCGAGCTCCTCGACGCCGTTTGTCGCGCCGGTAATGGAAATGCCGAACTTCGCTCCTTTCTTCTGGACCAGGTCCTTGAACAGCGCATAGTAGGTGTCGACCGTCGGATTCGTAGCGACAGCTTTCGCCGAAGGCAGCGTGTCAAACCAGTCCTTGCGGATTACCGGCGCGCGGACTCGTGGCGGCGCCACCCAGACAAGGTAGGGATAGCTCTCGAGCCTGGTTTTACTGTGAGGATCGAGAACATTCTTTATGTACTTCGACTTTGCGACGTAAGGGCGCAGGTCCTCGAGCAGGTTCTGCATCGCAATCTTGTCGTCGCCGCCCTGGAAATAGATGATGTCGGGAATATCGCCGGACATAATCATCAGGCTGATTTTCTCGGCATAGTTCCCAGACGGGACTTTGACGATCTCAATCTTCACCGGTGTGCCCGCAGCTGCCATGCCCTTCTCGATGAGCTGGATGAACTGAGCTGCATTCGGATCCGTATCGAGGTCTTTGAGGACGAGCCTCACCTTCGGCTGTGCGCCAGCCAGCGCGACACCAGTGACCAGCATCGCGACCATGAGCCACAGAACAATACTGTGCTTTTTCATAGATACCTCCTATTCTTTCACTCCGCCCTCCATCACACCTCGCGCATAGTATTTGAGGATGAGGGGGTAGACGATGAGAACCGGTAGAATCGCCACGATTATCGTGCTCGCCTGTAGAGCGTCATAGCTGAGGCGGGCCGCTTCATCGTAGCTGAAGAGCGTTCCCGACCCTATGAGCGATGCTGTATCGTCCAGCACCACGAACTGACGCAGGATGAGCTGCAGCGGATATTTCATGGGGTCCGTGAGATAGATGCTTGCCCTGAAGTACTCGTTCCAGTGGAACACGCCGTAGAATAGGCCGAGCGTGGCGAGCGCGGGCTTGGCAAGCGGCATGACAATCTTGCGCAGTACCGTCATGTTGCTTGCGCCGTCCACCTGCGCCGCATCGATGAGCGAAGGTGGTATTTCCTCGAAGTATCGCATGAGGATGATCAGGTAGTAGACATTGACGGTCTTGTAGAGGATAACCGCCCACAGGCTGTTCATGAGCCCGATCTTCTTGATCACCAGGTATTCGGTGACCAGGGCCGGCTCTAGGATCATGACGATGATGATCAGTACCATGAAGAAACGGCGGAACGGCAGCTTGGGCCGCGTCAGCGCGAAGGCTGCCATCGAGGTCACGAGCAGGTTCAGGGCCGTCCCGACGACGGTGATGAATACCGAGTTGAGAAAACTCCGTACGAAGAGGGGGTTGGCGGCGAGCACGCGGTAGTTGATGAGCGAGAAGCCTTTGGGGAAAACCGTGAGCCCGCGGACCTCGGGAACCCTTGCGGGATTCGAGAGCGAGAGCGCCAGCAGGTTGAGCATCGGCACGAGCACGATGACACAGACAAGAAGCAGCAGCGCCGTGAACAGCCAGCGCCAGAAGAGCTCGACGGCAGGGCTTTTCACTTTCTTTACCATAGGCCCTTCCCCGTGATCTTTCTTGAACCCTGGTGGGCTGCAAGGATCAGCACCAGTCCTATGACGCCCTTAAACAGGCTCGCCGCCGTGGAGAAGGAATACTGCATGTTCAGAAGGCCGATCCTATAGACGTAGGTATCAAGAATATCGACCACGCTGATCACCGAATCGTTCATCATGTTGAATACTTGGTCGAAGCCCGCATTGAGAAAAAACCCCATGTTGAGAATGAAGACTGTCACCATAGTGGGCAGCAGCTCGGGCAAGGTGATATACCGCATTTTCTGCAGGGCTCCAGCTCCGTCAAGATCAGCTGATTCGTACAGGCTGGGGCTGATCGACGCGAGAGCTGCGAGATAGATGATGGAATCCCATCCGAGGCTGCGCCATGTTTCCGAGGCGAAGAGCACCCAGCGAATCGCTCCCTTGTCCGTCATGTAATCCTTTGGTGCAAGGTTGAACATTTCGCGCAGCTGGTTCAGGCCGCCGTTGGCCGGCGAAAGGAAGGCAATCCATATGCCCGCGATGACAACCCAGGACAGGAAGTGCGGCAGGTAGGTTGTGGACTGGATGAACTTGCGCAGGATCGACGAGCGGACCTCGTTGAGCATGAGCGCGAAGATGATTGGCAGGGGGAAGAAAAGCACGATCTTCATGAAGCTGATGATCAGGGTGTTCCTTAGCACCTGCAGGAAAGCCGGCGACGCGAACAGTATCCTGAAGTGCTTGAACCCCACGAAGGGGCTCTTCCCGAAGATCCGGTAATCCTGGAATGCCATGACCATCCCCGAGATCGGGATGAAGTGGTAGATCAGAAAGTAAAGGAGGGCGGGCGCCAGCAGAAGGAGCAGCGACCATTCTTTCTTTTTCGCCAGTGCGACCATACTTCAGGCTCCCAGCTCGCATGAAAGCGCCACAAGTTCCGTGGCGAGCGAGACAATGTCCTCTTCTGCAGCGAAATCCAGGCAGGTGCCGGATGGCTTGCGCAGGCTCTCTGTCCATTCGGCCGGGAAGGCTTCCGCTCCATGCACCGCTCCCGATAGCGAGCACACCAGACCGCTGATCGTATCAGCGTCCCTTCCGAAGTTTGCGCTCCACAAAAGGCCGCGGCGTGGGTCTCCTGCGCACAGTCGGAAAATAGCGAACATCTGCGGGATCGCTTCCGGCGCTGCAGCATGTTCCGGTGTCCACAGCTTCGTGTGCAGTTCCTCGTAGGCTTCCTCGATGTCCGGGTGGCGGTCGCAGATGTCCATTGCGGTATTCATAGCGCTGGCGATCCAGCTTCCAGCGGGCAAGCATCGCCTGGCGGCTTCCACGATCTCATCTACCGAGCCGTTCGCTATCGCGATAGCAACCGCTGCCGCTGTGGCCTGGGCTGCCCAAATACCATCGGCATCATGGCTCACGCAGGCATCTGCAGCGGCTGACGCCGCCGCACGCTCCGGATCCCCCGCCCATAGAATCCCGTGAGGACTGGCGCGCATCGCCGCCCCGTCGTCGATATTCATGACATTGTATCTACCGGTCAGTGGCGGCTGCATGCCGCGGGACAGATTTTCAATTGCGCCGTAGAGCGGGCGACCGGCCCTTTTCTTTGCCCCGCCGCGATCAAGAATGTAGCGTCGCCACGCGGATGCAGCCGCATCTGGGGTAAGCGCACCATTTGTGTCCAGCAAAGCCCGTGCGGTCAGCACCCCGAACTCGGTGTCGTCGGTGCTTTTCCCGTCATCGAGGAGCTTAGTGATGAGTCCGTACTTGTTGCGATGCTCCTGGTTCCTGCCAAGGTCCCCGACTGCATCGCCAATCGCAAGGCCGATGAACGCGCCAATCGCTCTGGATTCGTATGTCGCTTTGTCCGACAGCACCTCTGCTCTTGTCTTCATTATCGCTTCCTTCTGTCGATGACACTGTCCCGTATAACCAGCTCACCCGGAAACAAGTGCTTTTCCGGCTGTCCCGCCGGGTTTTCCATGCGCTTGAGCAACAATTCCGCTGCCGCCTGGCCGATACGCTCTCTCGGCTTGCGTACCGTCGTCAGCGGAGGATAGGTCTGGGACGCTGCAGGCACGTCATCCATACCGATAATGGAAATGTCGATACCGGGAATGATGCCGAACTTTCTGAACTCGCTCATTGCGGCGATTGCAAGGATATCGTTGCCGCAGAAGAGACTGTCCGCACGGTTCCGCCAGTCGGGCATGGCGAGGAAGCGTTTTGCCAGTTCACGCCCGCCTTCCTCGTTCAGATTGACCGAAAAGACGAGGCTGGGATCAAACGGCAGGCCTTTTTCATGCAGGAAATCCTTGTACGCCCGCGCCCGCAGCGACAGGTAACGCTCGCTCCCGTGCTCACTTGTTGCCAAGGCTATCCTGCGATGCCCCATGTCATAGAGATACTGCATGCCGACCTTGGTGGCCTGCATCGTGTCGGTGCCCACGGTATCGATATTCTGCGCTGCAACACGTTCGCCAATGAGCACTGCCGGCACGCCGAGCTTTTTGATGAGTTCGATGTTGTCAGTGACGCTGTTGAGGATCACGCCGTCAAAGCGGGACATCTGAGCGAGCTCATAGTAGCGTGCTTCACGTTCCTCGCTCCAATACGTGCTTCCGATAACCACTGAATAGCTTTCTGGCTCGAGCTTGTCTTGTACTGCCCGTGCGATTTCGGACCAGAAGGGGTTCGCGACATCAGGAATCATGACGAGCACTATGTAGGTCTTCCGAGTTCTGAGTCCCGCCGCGATGCTGTTTTTCCGGTAGCCGAGTTGTTCGATCGCACGGTTTACCCGTTCCAGTGTTTCCGGGCTGACTGAACCGCCGCGGTCCGATATGACTCGAGACACTGTGCTTTTCGAGACGCCAGCGAGTCGTGCGACTTCGTAAATGCTGATCTTCGAATTCTTCATAATGGGAACGTTCCCAAAACAACTATAGCACTATTATTTGGAGAATGCAAGTGCAAAATGGGAACGTTCCCGAAAAATGTTCTGGCAGGAAACACGGGCTCGATCAGAAGGCGCAAAAGCTCTAAAACACGATGGGCTCAAGCTGAGGCAGCAGCAAATCAAGGCAGACTAGCGGGCGGAATCAGTAATCATCCCGCGAAAAATACATCGCGCGGGCACTTTCGCTCTCGAGCCAGCGCAGGATGTTCTGGTTGAATTCGCGGGCGCTGTGGTAGCCCATTTTTTTGAGGCGCTCGTTCATTGCGGCGGTTTCGATGATGATGGGGATGTTGCGGCCCGGTTTTACAGGGATTTCGAGCTTGGGCACTTTGACGCCGAGGATATCGATGGTGAGTTCGTCCATGCCGATACGGTCGTAGACTTTGTTTGGATCCCAGTCTTCGAGCTGGATGACGAGCTGGATTTGCTTTTTGTCGCGAATGGCGCCGACGCCGAAGAGGTGGGTTATATTGATAATGCCGAGGCCGCGGATTTCCATGTGGTGGCCGATGACTTTGTTCGTGCCCTGTCCCATGAGCAGCGTGCCATTGAGACAGCGGATTTCGACGACATCGTCAGCGACAAGCCTGTGCCCCCGCTCGATAAGAGCAAGCGCTGTCTCGCTCTTGCCTACGCCGGATTCGCCCAGAAGCAGAATGCCGATGCCAAAAACCTCGACCAGGACGCCATGCATGATAATTTTCGGGGCGAATATATCGTGCAAAATCCTGATGACACGAATCGAGAATTCCACCGAACTCAGCGTGGTGATAAGCACAGGGCAGCCTGCTGCATCCGCAGCCGCTGCGAAGTGCGCAGTAGGCTGAATATTATTGGTAAAAATGCAGCAGGGTATTTGATACGAAAACAGCTTTGCATAGATCGGCTCGTCGACTCCATCAGCTTCGATTTTATTGATGTAGGCGCTTTCGCCCCTGCCGAAGATCTGCAGGCGCTCCCATGCGAAGGAATCGTAAAAGCCTGCAAGCGCAAGACCTGGCCGATTTAGGTCCGGCACGGTGATCTCGCGAGACAGGCCAGCCCTTCCTGCGACACAGCGCAGCGAAAGGTCGTTCTGCTCTTTGAGCTCCAGGCTGAGCATGTCCAGAACGGTAAAATTGACCGGTTCTTGTTCTTTCACAACAATATTCTACACCATTTGTACATTGTGGTAAATCAAACAATAAATGCGGCGGTTCTCTGCTGGCTGCTATGGCAGTCTGGAAAGGCCTCATGCCATGCCCAAGCTTGTTTTGGCCTTATGGTGCAGAAAAAACCGCCGCCGATTGCTTACTTCTTTTCCTGAATTTTTTCTTTTTCTTTGACTATTTTCTGATCGAGCTTGTCAATCAGCACATCGATGCCAGGATTGAGTTCCAGGGAAGTCTCGACGATGTGCGCTTGCTTGCCCCACCGGAAGTTGGCGGTTACTTCGAGACGGAACTGCCCGGCGTCTTTAGTAAAAACAAAGAGGAGATCGACGATCATGTCCTTCGCGTAATCGATCCGGCTGATTTTTGTATCCAGATACTGCCTGCTCTGATCGCTAAGATCGAAATGCACGGAACGAACGTCGATATTCATGGTGACCTCCTGAAAAAATGCTGGCGCAACGGCTATGCCCTGCGCTTTCGCGGCGGCCCGGCATAATGAGCCGGCTCGATAACCAGGCTTATTTGCCAAGCTCGCTGCGATATTTCGCCACCGTCCGGCGAGCTACATTGATGCCACGCCGGGCGAGGATTTCCGCAATGATTCTGTCGGAGATTTTTTCTCCTCTCGAAGCAAGTTCATCGATTATCTGGGATATTTGCGCTTTTGCAGCCTCCTTTGATATATTTTCGCCGTTGTCATGGTTGACGGCGTTGGTGAAGAAACGGCGAAGCTCAAATGTGCCCCAGTCGGTCTGTACATATTTGCCATTCACGATCCGGGAAACCGTTGCTTCGTGAACCTCGATTTTCTGTGCAATTTCCTTAAGGGTGAGAGGCTTCAAAGCTTGCGGGCCTCCTACGAAGAAGGCTTTCTGGGCATCAGCGATGGCATAGGCGGTTTTGAGCAGTGTCTCGTTGCGCCTTTTTATGCTGTCGATAAAAAATCGCGCATTTTCGACTTTTTTGCGAGCAAATTTTTCGGCTTCCCCTCGTGAAGCGCGCGAAGCCAGTTCAGTATAGAGGCGGTTTATGCCGAGCTTGGGAACTATGTCGTCGTTCAGGCGCACTTTAATTTCGCCATCTTCGAGCCACATCGCAAGATCCGGAACAATATACCGTGGTCTGGCCCGTGAAAAAGAGCGGCCCGGGAAGGGATCGAGCGTTCGTATAAAATCGATAATATGATCGAGCTCGCGATCATTGAGACCAAGTGATTTTTTGATAGCGCTGCGATTGCGCGTCTGCAAATCCTCAAAATGACTGGTGAGCACTTCGATTGTCTTGCGCGGAGCATTGGCTGCGATTTGTGCTTGCACAATCAGGCTTTCGCGATAGCCTGAAGTGCAGGTGCCTGGAGGGTCCAGCCTCTGGAGGAGGGAGAGAATCCGCTCCAGAGTACCTGGTTCGCAATCCGGACAAATTTCCTGCGGCGGAAGAATATGGAAGCCATTTTCGTCAGTATTCTGGATGAGACGCTCAGCGACTTGGCGTTCCGCATCATTCAATGGCAGCAGACCTAGCTGGCCTGAAAGATGTTCCTGCAAGGATTCTTCTGTTGCGATGGTCTGTTCAATGATGGCGGTTCGGTCGTTTTCATCGTTATTGAATCCGAATGCTTCATCAGAGTATTCGGCTTCCCGGAGGGTTTCATCGTTGTCTCTGAATGTATCGAGGCTGTCTTCCATTACATCGAGCGAAAGCTCGGCATTATCGGTCAGAAGTTCGAGCGCGGGGTTTTCTTCAAGTTCCTGGCGGATTTGCTCTGAAAGTTCCTGGAGCGGGAGCGCGAGCAGACGAATTGCCTGAATCATCCGAGGGCTGAGTTTAAGCTGTTGCTGTTGTGCAAGGACCGGACGCTGTGTCTGCAAAGCTCATCCTCCTGTAATTAAATGTAAAGCACTTTGCGTGAAAGTCAAGGCGGAGGAAGAGAACAATGCTCATGATAAATTGTGACATTTTTTGAAAAATTATTGAGACTGGTTGAACAATTTGTATTGACGATCATTATTTTTCGTTATTATTTTCAACATACCAATACAATAGATCCATAGATCCATTACAGGGTGAAGAATGTCCAAACATAAACACGAACACGGCCAATCATCGAATACGATGAAACCGGAACAGACAATGTCTGCAGAGTCTCTCAGCTCGCTGCAGAACCAGCAGGCGGAAGGCCAGGCTGGTGTGCCTGAGGTGGAAATCCAGCCTGACGCTGAGCCCGATATGGCCGGGCAACCAGGCGCGCAACCAGGTGCAGTCACCACGCCTGAGGCACAGCTTGCAGCAGCCAAAGCAGAAATAGAATTGCTCAAGGTTCAGCTTGCAGAGCTGAACGATAAGTACCTGCGAGCGCTTGCGGAGCAGGTCAACTTCCGCAAACGGATGACAAAAGAAAAAGAAGAGTACCAGCAGTACGCGCTTTCGACGCTTCTTTTGGATCTCATTCCGGTACTCGATGATTTCGACAGGTCGCTGGAAGCTGCCGCGCAGTCGCAGAATGATGTGTCGAAAGTAATAGAAGGAATTTGCCTCGTTCAGAAGCGACTTCTGGATACGCTTGCGAACAAGTATGGGCTTGCGCGCTACGATGCCGAGGGCAGCATTTTTGATCCGCATATGCATGAGGCCATGTTCTCGGATCAGGGTGATGTTACCGAGCCAACAGTTACCCAGGAGTTCATGCCAGGATACAAGCTGCATGATCGCGTGATTCGTGCGGCAAAAGTAAAAGTCACTGTGCCCGCGAATAATGGAGCAGAGAAAGCGCCAGCACAGATGGAAGAAGCGCAGGGCCAGGCCCAAGATGAATCCAGTACCGCAAACAGCAGCTCTTCAGGTCAGAATGATGTCTGATTTGCTTTATAGCAGGTATTTTCGTTAATTTAGATAGTAAAGATAAGGAGAACACAATATGGGAAGGATTATTGGCATTGATTTGGGAACAACTAATTCCTGCGTCGCTGTCATGGAAGGTGGGGAACCGATCGTTATCGCGAATTCCGAAGGTCAGCGAACGACACCGTCCATCGTCGGCTTTACCGCAAAGGGCGAGCGAGTAGTCGGACAGCCAGCCAAGAACCAGATGATCACCAACGCGGAAAACACGATTTTCTCCATCAAGAGATTCATGGGGCGCCGCTATGCTGAAGTTCAGCAGGAAATCAAGATGGTGCCCTATAAGGTCATCGACAATGGCAACAATGTGCGCGTCGAGGCAGGTGGCAAGCTGTACAGCCCCCAGGAAATCAGTGCCTTCATTCTTCAGAAAATGAAGAAAACCGCTGAGGATTATCTCGGCGAACCGGTTACTGAAGCAGTTATCACCGTTCCTGCGTATTTCAACGATTCGCAGCGACAGGCGACCAAAGATGCAGGCCGCATCGCGGGGCTCGAGGTCAAGCGCATTATCAACGAGCCGACCGCAGCAAGCCTCGCGTACGGCTTCAACAAGGACCAGAAGAGAGAGAAGACCATCGCGGTGTACGACCTCGGCGGCGGCACATTCGATATTTCCATCCTCGAGCTTGGCGAAGGCGTGTTCGAGGTCAAGTCCACCAACGGCGATACGCACCTTGGCGGCGATGATTTCGACCGTCGCATCATGCAATGGCTCGTCGACGAGTTCAAAAACGACACCGGCATCGATCTGTCGCAGGACCGCATGGCGCTCCAGCGCCTCCGCGAGGCTTCCGAAAAGGCAAAGATCGAGCTTTCCAACATGCAGCAGACCGAAATCAATCTGCCGTTCATTACGGCGGATGCATCGGGGCCCAAGCACTTGCAGAAGACCCTCACGAGGGCTCGTTTCGAGCAGATGTGCATGGACCTTATCGAGCGTACGCGCGAGCCGTGCATGAAGGCGCTTGCTGATGCAGGTCTTACCGCTGCGCAGATCGACGAAGTCATTCTCGTCGGCGGCTCCACCAGGACTCCTCGCGTGCAGCAGATGGTGCGCGAGATTTTCGGCAAAGAGCCTTCCAAGGGAGTTAACCCTGACGAAGCGGTCGCTATTGGTGCTGCCATTCAGGGTGGTATCCTCGGCGGCGAAGTAAAAGACGTACTTCTTCTCGATGTAACGCCGCTTTCGCTCGGCATTGAGACTCTCGGCGGCGTCTTTACACGGCTTATTCCGCGCAATACAACGATTCCTTGCCGCAAGAGCCAGATTTTCTCCACGGCCGCTGATGGTCAGACCGCGGTTTCGATCCATGTGCTTCAGGGCGAGCGCGAGATGGCAAGCCAGAACCGGACCCTTGGGCGCTTCGATCTTGTCGGTATTCCGCCGGCTCCGAGAGGTGTGCCCCAGATCGAGGTAACCTTCGATATCGATGCGAACGGCATCGTGCACGTGTCCGCAAAGGATCTCGGCACGGGCAAAGAGCAGAAGATCCGAATCGAAGCATCGAGCGGCCTCAATGATGCCGAAATCGACCGCATGGTCAAAGAAGCCGAAGCCCATGCCGAGGAAGACCGCCGCGAGCGCGAGCGTATCGATGCGCGCAACGAAGCCGATTCGCTCATTTACACCACCGAAAAAGCCCTCAAGGAAGTCGGCGATAAGATCGGTGCAGGCGAAAAAGCTGCGGTAGAAAATGCAATCAAAGATCTCAAGTCAGTCATGGAAGGCAAAGATACCGAGCTCATCAAGCAGAAGACTGAAGCGCTCAAGCAGGCTTCATATAAGCTTTCCGAAGAGCTCTATCGCAATGCGTCGGCGCAAGGCGGCGGAGCAGCGGGCGGATCTGCGAGCGGCGCTGCGGGTGCGGCAAATGAATCCGCATCTTCGGAATCCAATGACCAAACCAAGAATGCGGACGATGTCGATTACAAAGTAGTCGACGACGATAAATAACACATTAAATTACGAATGGGCGGCTGGGCGCATGTTCAGCCGCCTTTTCGCTGATTGAGAGGGTGGTCGGAAGTGGCCAAACGCGATTATTACGAAGTGCTCGGGGTGCCAAAAACCGCCACGAAAGACGATATAAAAAAGGCATACCGCAAGCTTGCGATACAATATCATCCCGACAAAAATCCAGGCGACAAAAATGCCGAAGAGAAATTCAAGGAAGCGACCGAAGCCTACGAAATTCTTGGCGACGAGCAGAAGCGCCAGGCATATGATCAATTCGGCTTTGCGGGAGTGGAAGGCATGGCTGGTACCTCCCAGCAGGATTATGCCAATGTATTCCATGATTTCGAGGATCTCTTCAGCGGATTTGGCGATTTTTCCTCTATTTTTGGGTCATTTTTCGGAGAGGGAGCACAGCAGCGCGGAGGAAGTCGAGTCAATCGCGGCGCCAATCTGCGCTATGACATAGAACTGCCATTCGAAAAGGCTATTTTCGGGACCACAATCGAAATTTCGTACAGCAGGGACGATACCTGCAAGACATGCGGCGGCACAGGATCGCGCGACGGCCAGGGCCGAAAAATCTGTTCAATGTGCAAAGGCACAGGCCAAATTCGGCGCAGCTCGGGCTTTTTCGCGATTTCGCAGCCATGCCCGGTCTGTCATGGCGAAGGCACAGTTATAGAAAACCCATGCCCTGACTGCGGTGGCACTGGTGTTGTAAAGAAAAAGCAGAAAATTCGCGTCACAATCCCTGCGGGCGTCGAAGATGGCAAGCGCGTGACTGTGCCTGGACAGGGCAATGCGGGCCCCAATGGAGGGCCGCCCGGCGATCTGCATGTGTTCATCCATGTCCGTCCGCATGACATTTTCGAACGACAGGATGACGATCTCTATTGCGCAGCCTATGTCGATTTTGCGACTGCTGCATTGGGCGGCGAAATTATCATCCCGACGCTCGAAGGGCGCAAGATTTCTGTTCAGGTTCCTGCGGGCACGCAGAGCGGCAAACTGCTCAGGATCAAAGAAGAAGGCGTGCCGATATCCGGCAGCCGGCGAGGCGATCTCTATATCAAGATATTCGTAAAGGTGCCTGCGCGGCTTTCGCGGCGTGGCCGGGAGCTTCTTGAAGAATTCAGGACAGTTGAGGGCGAGACCAATCAGCCGGAGCTCTTGCGGCTTAAGGATGTGCCGCACTGAAGGCAAAAATAAAATAATAAGGCTGTCCCGCGCTCGCGAGGCAGCCTTTCTTGTTTGTGGAATATGCGCGCGACAAAAGTCAGCCTGTTCAGCACCAAGCCGCGGCGCTTCTCATTATGGAATAATCTGCACAACCCTGTACCCAGCATCGGCAACTGCGGCGCGCAGCGCCTGGTCGTCGAGGTTGTCGCCATCGACAATCGCTTCGCGCTCGAGAAGGTTCACTTTCGCGGATTTGACGCCAGGCACATCCTCGAGAGCCGACTGCACATGCATGACGCAATGGCCGCAGCTCATACCTTCGATTTTCAATAACTTCTTCATGGTTCGCTCCTCTCTGAAATATTGGATTAAGCCCGCCCGTCTGCAGCCTGCGCGGGCAAACACGCATTTCTATAATCAATTATATAACTTTTCAATGCCACAAGCAAAATTTTCTATTCACATGAAGCTTCGGGCTTGCGATACCCTTTGAGCCTGAGCGCGTTCGTCACAACCGAAACCGAGCTGAGGGACATTGCCGCTGCAGCAAAAACCGGCGAAAGCAGAGGCCCGCCAAACACGTACAAAAGCCCCGCTGCGATCGGAATTCCCAGCACATTGTAGCCAAAAGCCCAGAAAAGGTTCTGCCGGATTGTCTTGATGACGCGCCGCGACAGGTGAATCGCGGTTGCGACATCGCAGATGTTGTTGTGCATGAGCACGATATCCGCGCTCTCCATGGCAATGTCGGTACCGGCAGCAACTGCTATGCCGACATCTGCCTGCGCAAGTGCCGGCGCATCATTTATGCCGTCGCCGACCATCGCAATTTTTCGCCCCGATGCCTGAATGCGTTTGATTATCAATGCTTTTTCCGAGGGCAGAACCTCTGCATACACTTCGGAAATGCCGACCTGTGCGGCAATTGCATCTGCAGTGCAGCGGCTGTCGCCGGTGATCATCGCCACATCGATGCCGAGTTTTTTAAGCGCAGCAACAACCGCACGTGCTTCAGGCCGAGGCTGATCTGCTACGGCAATAAGCCCGACAGGCAGCGAATTTTTCATCACGAACATCGGCGTCTTGCCCATGCTCGCAAGCTGTGTCGCCTTTTCCTGCAGATCCGGCGCGTATTTCGGGATTGAAATTCCGAGCGACTCTGCGAGAGCCGAGTTGCCGACAGCGAGGGTTGCGTCGCGATCCATGAGAGCTGCGCTGCTGACACCAAGCTCCACGTTATCGGTATCGAGGGCCGCATTGCCGGCATCGAGAGCCGCATTGCCGGCATCGAGCGCTGCGCTGCCTGCGACTCCGCCAGATATCTTCGCGACAATTCCTTTTCCTGGAATGGTCTCTACGTGGTCCGGGCGGGAAATGGCAAGCCCTTTTTCGCGCGCCTGGGAGACAATAGCATCAGCAAGCGGGTGCCCCGAGGCGAGTTCGACCGAAGCGGCCAGGCCCAGCACCTCCTCTGTAGAATAGCCTTCTGCCGGCACCACATCGGTCAGGGCAGGCTTTCCTTTCGTGATGGTTCCTGTTTTATCGAACAGCACAGTGTGTATCTTGTGAACGGTTTCGAGCGCTTCTCCCGATTTGATGAGTATGCCCAATTCGGCGCCCTTGCCTGTGCCGACCATGACTGCTGTCGGGGTGGCAAGGCCAAGCGCGCAGGGGCATGCAATCGTAAGAACCGAAACAAATACGGTGAGTGCAAAGGTAATTGTGTGCCCGGCGATGAGCCAGCCGAATGCCGCGATTAGCGCAATGCCCATCACAACCGGCACAAAAACCGCCGAAACCTGATCCGCCAGCCGCGCGATCGGCGCCTTGCTGCTCTGCGCTTCTTCAACCAAGCGTATAATTCTTGCCAGCGCGGTATCCTCACCTACTTTTTCAGCAATCATCACCAGCGACCCGTTGAGGTTTATGGTACCGCTGTACACCGGGGCACCGCTTGCCTTCTCCACGGGCATGCTTTCGCCTGTGAGCATGGATTCGTCGACCGAGGAATTGCCGCTACGTACTTTTCCATCGACAGGGATCCGCTCGCCTGCGCGCACGAGCAGCAGGTTCCCGGGCTTCACATCATCGACAGACACTTTTCGTTCCTGTTCGCCTTCCAGAATCGTCGCGGTTGCAGGGCGCAATTTCATGAGCTTGCGCACTGCTTCGGACGTGCGGCGCTTCGAGCGCGATTCGAGGTTCTTGCCCAGCATGATGAGTGTGATGATGATCGCAGCGGTTTCGAAGTAGAGCTGCATACTGGCGCTATGGTCGCCGCTTGCAATGCGCCACATCGAAAAGAGGCTATAGAGAATCGCCGAGCTGGTTCCGATCGCGATCAGGCTGTCCATGTTCGGCGACAGATGGAACAAAGACTTGAATCCATGGATATAGAAGGATTTGCCCGCAACAAGAACGGGGATGAGAAGCACAAGCTGCACAAGCGCAAATGCGAGCGGCGCCGTGCGATGATCGATGAATACCGGCAAAGGAAGGCCAATCATCGAGCCCATCGCGATATAAAGAAGAATTGCAGCAAAAACTGCGGACACAGTAAAGCGAGTCCATCCATAGGCTTCATAGATCGGCGGCGGAGCGCTCGAAGGTTTTTCGAGCAGCTCGGCTTCGTATCCGGCTTTTTTGACTGCAGCCTGTATTTGCGCCACATCGACGGCAGTGGGGTCGAATTCGACTTCCATCCGCTCAGTGGCGAGATTCACTGATACGTGTGCAATGCCCGGCAGCTTGCCGACCGCGCGTTCATTCGCAGCTACGCACGCCGCGCATGTCATGCCCTTCAGCGCAAAGGTTTTGTAAACTGGCATGTAGTCACCTCTCTCTTCAAAGATACGATAAAATGAAATAGATGACTACTCCAGTATTTAATTATGCATTGCAGTGTAAGTCAGAATGAGAGATATTCACGGGTGACCATTGCGGATGCATTCACCGGGATACATGAACGCATCCGCGAATAGGCCAACTGCAATGAAAGATTATTTTTTGAGTGCTTTGGCGGCGACTTCCGCTGCCTTGATCAGAGGGAACGCGGCCGGCGACGCCGTAAGCAAGGGCTGAGTGCCGATCTGCATCATCAATAGATCATTGATGGTCATATGGTTCTGTACTGCAATGCCGATCGCGTTTATAAGCTCTCCTGCCCCCTTGCCGCCCATTACCTCTCCGCCAAGGACCACTCCGGAGTGTTTCGATACAATGAGCTTGACCGTTTCTTTGTGTGCATCGGGGATTTTGCCGGGGTGCCGATCGACGCCCGTGAAGGAGCCGACGACAATTTTGAAACCTTCTGCGGCAGCGGTCTTTTCGATCAACCCCGCCACTCCGAATGCGGTATCTCCTATGCAGGTCGAATAGATGCCGACGGTTCCTCTGAAGGTCGCGAAGGTATTCAGTTCATAAAGATTGAGGCCGGCGGTCCTTGCCTCGCTGCAGGCGGTGGATGCAAGCATGACCTTACTGATTTTTCCGGTCGAGAAATCGATTTTTTCTGCGCAATCGCCGGCTGCAAAGACATCCGGCATGCTGGTGCGGCGGTATTGATCTGCCTTGATAAATCCGAATGCATTGAGTTCGAGGCCCATTTTCTTTGCGAGTTCTGTATTTGGCTGGTATCCAAGCGAAAGAATGACTGCATCAGCATCGAGCAGTTCACCATTATTGAGCTTTACTTGTGCGACTTTTTTGTCGCCAAGTATTTCCTCGATGCCAATATTTGTCCTGAGTTTGACGCCGCGCTGAATAAGAAGCGCTTCGGCTTCCGCCGCAAATTCTTCGTCAAATGTCGCACCGAGCGCATGAGGCAGAATTTCGACAAGGGTCACCTCCTTGCCGGCCTTGTTGAGTTCGTCGGAGACTTCAACGCCTATAAAACCAGCTCCTACGACGACAATCTTTTTCATGGTCTGAAGCTTTTGCTGGAGCTGATCCAGATAGTCCTTGTTATTCGGGATGGTGAAGACATTTTCCAGATCGGCGCCTTTGAGCCATCGAGGAACCGAGGGCAAGGATCCGGTTCCCAGAATCAGTTTATCGTATGCGATTTCCAGACCAGTTTTTGTTGTGCATGTCTTTGCCTTGCCATTAATTTCGAGCACTTCATCTACAATGATTTCGACGCCGAGCTTTAAAAGGCCTTCGTCGGGAAGTATGTTGTTGTTGCTTGTTCCGACAGTGTTGAAAATGTAGGGGATGCCGCATGGAATCATGACTTTTTCTTCTTTTCGTATGACAGCGACGCTCTTTTCGGGGTAATTCGACTTTGCGGTTGTTGCGGCGACAAGGCCAGTTGCGCTTCCGCCGACTACCAGCACATCAACAGCTTTCATAGCTATACCTCCAGTTAGAAATTCAGATAATTAGCATAAGCCAGAAATATTCTCTTCCTTTTCAAGAATTTTGTCAATATTAAAATATCTATATAATATGATATATATTGAAAATCTGAAATTAATAATCAAATTCTGTCAGCCGGGCGTATTGTGTTTTTGGGGTGGCATTTTTATTTTCTGGGCTTTACAATCATTAGGTAGAGAGATATTCAATTTGAGCACAGGGAGTCAGTATCAGAGAACATGCAAGCCTTCCATGCAATTGTGAAAGGTGAAGTGCAAGGCGTCGGATTTCGCATGTCGGCGATAATCAGGGCGGAGCAGCTTGGACTTACGGGCTGGGTTCGGAATACTCCTGATGGCGATGTCGAAGTCTGGGCGGAAGGGAATACACAAGCTTTGGAACACTTCTATGCTTGGCTTCAGGTAGGCCCGTCCGCGGCACGCGTCGACGAAGTGATCAAAACCGATGAACAGCCTCGCGGGATCTATAAAAGGTTTTCGGTTGCATTTTGAATGATTCGGAATGCGGGCGCGCTGCTGCGGCGATGGCCCATCAGAACAGGAGGCGGATAAAATGGCATCTACCATGAAAGCAATGGTAATTCGACGCACGGGAGGACCGGATGTTTTCGAGGAGGCCGAGCTCCTGATTCCCGAACCGAAGGCGAGCCAAGTGTTGGTAAAAATTGCCGCAACCTCGGTCAATCCGATCGATTGCAAAGTGCGCTCGGGAGCGGTTGCCATTTTGCCGCCCTTCCCGGCGGTGCTGCATGGCGACCTGTCCGGCACGGTTGTCGAAGTCGGCCAGGATGCGCACAAATTCAAGGAAGGCGATGAGGTATACGGGCTTGTCGGGTGGACAGGGGGAGAAGGGGGTGCTCTTGCTGAATTCGCTGTTTGCGATGAACAGCTCCTGGCGCATGCACCCCGGTCGCTGCCGTTGGACGAAGCTGCGGTGCTCCCTGTCGTAGGGATTACCGCGTATCAAGGGCTCCGGCGCAAAATCAGGCTCGAAAAGGACCGGATGCTTCTTGTACAGGGCGGCTCAGGCGGTGTGGGACATATTGTCGTGCAGATGGGCAAGGCGTTTGGCGCACAGGTGGCTGCCACCGCCTCGAGCGATGAAAAAATCGCAGTTGTTGCTTCGGCTGGCGCGGATTGGACCATTCGCTATGATCAGGAAACAGCCGCGCAGTATGTTGAGCGAATCACCGGCGGCAAAGGCTTCGATGTTGTGTTCGATACAGCGGGAGGGGCCAACCTCCCGCTGTCGTTCGAAGCCGCGCGCCGCGGCGGCGATATTGTCACGATCGCTGCGCGGGCCATCGTCGATTTGAGCCTTATGCATTCAAAGGGCCTCAACCTGCATGTCGTCTTCAGCCTTTTGCCGATTCTCTACGGGGAGGGGCGCGCGCAGATGGGGCAGGATCTTGAGGCAATTGCCCGCCTGGTGGACGATGGCCTTATTCGTCCCATTATCTACCCGCGCACGTTCTCGCTCAGCAGCATTGCCAAGGCGCACAGATTCCTCGAAACAGAGAGCCATTACGGCAAAGTCCTTGTACGTGTATAGTAAAAGGGGCTTTTTCGAAAGGGAACGTCTGAGTGTGCGGCGCGCCGGCAAGAGCGAACGCTAATAAGTGCGAACCAGCAGTGAATTCACGATAAGCTCGAGGTCACGCTGCGGCTTTCCTTCAGGCAGGCGCGCAATTTCGGCATGAGCGAGGCGGGTATAGCGCTCGGCATCTTTTCGGGCGCGCTTGATGGCATCCGTTTCGTGCACAAGGTTGAGAACACTATCGACAGAATCGGGATGGGCGCGGATATCGGAGAGCAGAGGTCTGATTTTCTCGCCCTTTTCCTCCAGGGCATAGATGAGCGGCAGTGTGCAGAGACCCTCCCTTATGTCATTGCCAACCGGCTTTTTAAGTTCCTCAAGGCTGGACTCGTAGTCGAGAATATCGTCGATGATCTGGAATGCCATGCCAAGGTTGTAGCCGGTTCGTCTGAGGGCCTGCGTGGTGAAAGCCGAGCAGCCTGTTTCCGCCGCGCCGACATGAAGCGCAAGCGCGAAAAGCGCTGCGGTTTTTCCTGCGATTGTCTGGAGATACCGCCTTCTGCTCAGCGCAAACGTGTATTTTGTGAGGTCTTGATTGATTTCCGCCTTGCAGATGGCGCTCACGAATTCAGCCAGCAAGACAGCGCGGCTCGGGTGCACATATTGCGCGATAATTCGATAGCAGTGCGAAAGCAGCCAGTCACCGGCAAGGATTGCATTCGTCGTCCCGAGTGTCTGATGGAGCGTTGGAATGCCGCGGCGGTGGCTTGCCCTGTCGAGGATGTCATCATGGATAAGGGTTGCAGTGTGGAGCAGCTCAATGGCAGCAGCGATGTGCACGAGGCGCTCTTCTTGCTTTTTGCTCCACTTTTTTCGATCGGGGTTAAGCCCGAACTCGCCTCCTACATAGACAAGTGCAGGGCGGAGCATCTTTCCGCCTGATTCGACGAGCCTTCCTACTTCTTCCCTGAGGGGGAATGTGTTGTTTTCGAGAATCGAAAGAATAAGCGCTTCTGTTTCGCTGAGAAAATCTTTTATATCCGGGAAGTCATTCCAGTATTGCGTCATGATGCTCCTGCAAATAAAAGACGGCGGAGCGGCCTTGAAAGAGAGCCGTTTCCGCCGCCACCTTTTCGTTAATCGGTCAACGCTTTTCTAATACTCACTTCGTCGGGTCGTCCGCATAGAAATGCCATTTGCGGGCAAACCTGGTGCCGTTCCACCATCGCTTGATAGCAGGAATGAGCCAGTAGTCGATGCCGAACGAGCGGCCAAGGCCTCCAAGCATCAGAATCGCTGCGAACACGAACCACAGCTGGTTCCATGCAAACATGCCGGACAGCGTGAATACGATACACATGCCGATACTTGCCGCGGCGGCGAGCCATGTGAAACAGCCGCCAAAGAGCGCCAGACCGATGCCGATTTCCATGACCACTATCATGGCTTGGAAGAAGGTATATGGCAGATATGCGAAAATGCCGTCCATAAAGGTGTGACGGAACCAGGTTACGAGCCCGGAATTCGGGTCGAAGATAGGTTTCGTAAGGTCCCAGACGGCCTTGAAGGTTTGGGTTGCGGCTTCGGTACCACCGGTTGTTGCGACTGAGGCTGCGCTCGTGGCGGCCACAGCCGGTGCGGCGCTCGCGGCTGCCGCGGCACCCGTCGCGACAGTGGCCGCAGCCTGTCCTGCGCTCTCCCACGCGCTCGCGCCGCTCGTCGCTTCTGCAGCTTTTACACCTGCCTGCACCACGCCGGGCGAGAACATCCAGCCGGATTTCGAGCCGCTTTCAAACGCAAGCCAGCCCTCTCCAATCTTGTTGATGCCTTCAAAAACCCACATAAGCCCCAGCCACATTCTGAGCAGAAGCGGCCAGTATGGCCGGATTTTGTACGAAGCAAAATCGCCGATTATCGAGCGGCGGTTCTTCATGTCGAGGAATTCGTGCTTGAGATATTCCCACACCTGGTTGATGCCAGCAATGTTGAGCAAATACCACACGTTGATCAGGTGTTTGATCGCAAGCGCGATGAATCCCGAAGTTTTCATGCCGCCTGCGTTTGAAACGCCGTAGTGGCTGCCGATGGAAATCATGAAGCCATGGTAGTTCGGTTTGAACTGATGCCGCTCGCCGCCGTCGATGTCGGAGATAATGTTCTTAGCGGCCGCTTCCGCGGTGAAGTGCGCTGTTTCGACGATCTGCGCCAGGGGCTTGCTTTCCTGCATCAGGCCGGAGATGTCGCCGACGACATAGACGAATGGATATTTCGTGGATTTGAGTTCCATGTCGCAGTCGATGCGGTTGCGCTTGCCTGCGGGAAGCCCAAGCTGGCCCGCAAAACTCGAACCCTTGACACCGCATGTCCAGATGAATGTTTCGGTTTCGACGATCTGGCCGCTCTTGAGGAGTACCTTGCCGGGCTCGGCGCCGATAATCGCGGAGTTGAGCATGATTTCGCAGCGGCGTTTCTGTAGGTATTTTTCAGCTTTGGCGCGCAAGGGCTCTTCGAGAATAGGAAGAATCGAAGGCAGCGCCTCGATATTGAGAACGCGTACCTCTTTCGGATCGAGGAAGTATTTGCGGCACATGACATCTCGGTAATCGAGCAGCTCGCCGATCATTTCGATACCGGTAAAGCCCGCGCCCGCGACCACAAACGTCAGCAGCTTTTTTCGCTTTTCCGGATCGGTCTCGAGCGAAGCCTCGTAGAATTTTTCTTCTACATGCTTGCGCACTTTCATTGCATCTTCGAATGACCAGAGCGTGAACGCATTTTCCGCGACGCCTGGCGTGCCGAAGAATTCAGGCTCGGCGCCGACGCCTAGAATGATATAGTCGAAATCATAGGTGCGAACTTTGCCGGTAGCCTGTTTCGCCTCGAAATCGACTTTTTCGATTGTATCGAGCACGACATTGATGCGCTTTGCGCCGAAAATCTTCTTGAAGAGAACCTGAACGGATTCAGGTTCGGTTCTCCAGCCAGCGACTTCATGCAACTCTGTCATCAATGTATGGAAAGGACGCTTATCGACAAGCGTGATCTCTACATCCTCTCTCTTGCGGAAGTGCTTTTCGAGAATCTTTCCAGCCCAGACTCCTCCATAGCCACCGCCAAGAATGAGAATTTTCTTTGTTGCCATTTCTGTGACCCCGTTATTTCAAGATTCTGAAACCGTGCATTATTATAAACTATTATCTATATTTTGACTATAGTATTCTTTCTATTCACCAGATGCCGATTATTTATTATGATGCATCGTTCATGTTTATGATGAAACCGTGCAAGCGCGCACACTATATAGATTTTACAAGACAGGGAAGGACAGGAAATGGAAAGATTCTTGCAGCGCATCGGATGCGCAGAGGATCAGGTTATTGTATCATTCGCCCGCCTGATAGGCGATCAATTTTTCGCTCAAAAAAAAGATATCCTGGTAAACGACGAGAATGCGGAATATCGGGCTCCGTTGATTGCAGCGCTGGCGGGGAAGTGGCTTGAGGCTTCGGCGCAGGAAGGGATGGAACACCCGCGCGTGCTCCTTCTTGCGGAAAAAGGTGAGGTGCTTGCGCAGTTGCGCGGGCTTTTGGAACAGGCAGGAATCGAAAGCACGATCTGCGTTTCAAAAGAAGAAACAGAAAGCTCCGCGGAGCGACTTGCGACAGCCTCTTTTGTCGGGATTTCAGCGGATTTGTTCATGACTGCGGTTCTGGAACAAAGCTTCAAGCCTCGCGAATTCGGACTGTTTATAATCGAAGGTGCGGATCTGTTTGGCGAATTGCCAAGCGAGCTTCAGCGCAAGGTGTGGGGGTATCTGCTTCCGCCCTGGGAGCGGAGAGCGGTGCTCTTCGCTCAGCGGCTCGGGGTGCGAGCAAAAAACACAGCGATCGATTTTGCCAACAGTCCAGGAACCGTTACGCTCAAGAAGGCGCGGGCGAGCCTCGATGCAATCTCGACAGAATTTTATCGGGTTTTGTCTGAGAAGAAGTTCAAAGCCTTGCTGTCGCATCTTGCAGCAGCCGGAGCGCAGGGACATCACGCAGCAATCGTATTCTGCAATCTGCGCCAGACATCGCGCGAAGTCGAAGCGCGGCTGAGGCTCAATCATATTCCAGCAGAGCACGTATCTGCTGCTGCGCCGCCAGCAAAAAATGAAATGCTGTTCCAGCGATTCGCAAAGCTGCAGGAAATAGGGGATCAACAGGAAAACCGGGAACAGGGGGCCGAGCCTCTCGAAAGCCCAGAAAATCTGGAAAGCGCTCATATGCAGCTGGTTCTCGTCGTTTCCAATGACAATCTCGAGGCGCTGCCGGATGAGCTCGCGCTTTTTGCCATTCATTATGATATCCCGCTCGATGCAGACATATATCTAGAGCGGGTGCGCGCAATGCGATCGCGCGGTGCATCCATGCTGGGGCTTGTGTGCGAGCGCTACGAAGTCGGTTTGTCCGCGATTGAATCGCGATTTGGCATTCGTGTCGAATGCAAAGAAGCTGCTGATATGGCGAATATCAAGGATGCAAGCGAGGGTGTTCCCCTCGATCTCGAGCGCGGGCATGTGACCAAAAGAGCAGATTTTCCTCAGCAAACCGGCGTACCTGAAACCCGCGTATCTGAAAGGCGTGCGCCTGAAACCCGCGAGCCAGCGGCGAGACCGGATAGGCCGAGAAGTATCCAGGAACGCAAAATGCACACTCGGATTTCCGAGCGAGGCAAGTTCGAGCGAAAAAAAACCGATCGAAAAAAAGGTCGCCAGCAGCCAACTCGTGCTGGTTCAAAGAATTCGGATCGAAACCCATCGCTCTATTCCATGAGTACAGAGGAACGCCTTGCCTATTTTCGCAACAAATACAGGGGGATACTCAAAACACCCTCGAGCGAAGCCTCGCCTGCGCCCCAACACGGGGCTCAAGTTTCGCCACCCGATAGCACCAATCCTGAAAATGACGGTATAGTAAAGCGACTTATCGGAAAGTTCTTTTCCGGGGGCAAAGCCGCCGAATGAAATATCGGATGAAATACCGTATGAAAAAGAGGTGTCCATAAATGAGAATAGTTTCTCATACCATCAAGCCGGCGTTGAAAGGCCGCCTTGCCAGGCTCGATACCCTGGCGCGGAACCTGTGGCTCTCGTGGAATTTCGACGCGGTTTCGCTGTTTATCCGGATCGATAATGATCTATGGCTGGCAGCAGGCCAGAATCCTGTGAAAATGCTGGGCATGCTCAGCCAGGAAAAAATTGATGAACTGGCAGCGGATCAGTCTTTCTTGTCGGATCTGGACGAGGTGTATGCGCGCTTTCAGCGTTATCTGAAGAGCAAGCCGTGGTATCGCGGCCCAAGCGACAATATCATTGCGTATTTCTCGATGGAATATGGACTTGATGTTTCTCTGCCGACATATTCCGGCGGACTTGGGGTGCTCTCCGGCGACCATATGAAAACTGTGAGCGACCTGGGCCTGCCGCTTGTGGGTGTCGGGCTCTTGTACCGGCAGGGTTATTTCAAGCAGTACCTCAATGCTGATGGCTATCAGCAGGAAACCTATCCGGAAAACGACTGGTACAACATGCCTGTCGAGCGCTGTGTCGACCAGAGCGGTGCACCGATCCTCATCACTGTGGATATGGCTGGGCGGAGTATCAGCGCAGGTATCTGGCGTGTCGATATCGGGCGCGCTCAGCTGTATCTACTCGATACGAATATTCCGGAAAACCAGCCTGAAGACCGCACCATCACCGCGACGCTCTATGGCGGCGACAAAGAAATGCGCATCAAGCAGGAAATTTTGCTCGGAATCGGCGGTATTCGAGCCCTGAAGGCTCTTGGCATCAAGGTCGCTGCGACCCACATGAATGAAGGGCATTCCGCCTTTCTCGCGCTGGAGCGCATTCGTTCTTTAATGGAAGAATTTCATCTCGATTTTCACTCAGCAATGCAGGCGTTTATCCCTACCAATATTTTCACGACCCATACGCCGGTGCCCGCGGGCAATGAGCGCTTTGGCATCGATCTGATGGACAAGTATTTCCGCGCTTTTGTGTCGGGCTTGGGGCTGGATTGGAACGAATTTTTGAGCCTCGGGCGCGAAAATCCGTTCGACAACCAGGAAAGCTTCTGCATGACGGTGTTTGCGCTGCACCTTTCCGCCAAATCGAACGGAGTTTCGAAGCTGCATGGCGAAGTTTCGCGCAAGATGTGGCAGGGCTTGTGGCCCGAGCTCGAGCTCAAGGAGATTCCGATCGGGCATGTGACGAACGGCGTCTATCCGCGCACATGGATAAGCCACGACATGTTGAGCCTCCTCGATCGGTTCCTGGGGCCGAAGTTCTATTTCGAGCCCGATAATCCGGAAGTGTGGGCATCTGTCGATCGCATCTCCGATGAAGAGCTCTGGCGCACCCACGAACGAAGGCGCGAGCGCCTTGTCGCTACCTGCCGGCAAAAGCTTGCCGCTTCGTATGTGCGGCTTGGCATGCCTGACGGTGAAGTACTCCGTTCAAGCGATGTGCTTTCCCCATATGCGCTTACACTTAGCTTTGCGCGCCGGTTCGCGACCTACAAGCGTGGCACGCTTCTTCTCGAGGATCCGGACAGGCTCATTAAACTATTATCTAACAAAGATATGCCGCTTCAGCTGGTGATCGCGGGGAAAGCGCATCCGCACGATCAATCGGGGAAAGACCTCATTCGCGAGCTCGTGCATTTTTCGAGGCGGGAAGATGTGTTTGGCAGGATTGTCTTCATTGAGGATTATGACATGGCAATGGGCCGCTACATGACAAGCGGTTCCGATGTCTGGCTCAATACGCCGCGCAGGCCGCTCGAAGCATCGGGTACTTCAGGCATGAAGGCGGGCATGAACGGTGTGCTCAATTGTTCAGTGCTCGACGGCTGGTGGGCGGAGGCATACACGCCCGACATCGGCTGGGCAATCGGTTCGGGCGAAGAATATCAGGATCAGGATCTCCAGGACAAAATCGAAGCCCAAGACTTGTACGACCTTCTGGAGCATGAAATTCTGCCTCTCTTTTACAGTCGGGGCCGCGATAATACACCGCGCGCGTGGGTTGCAAAAATGCGCGCTTCGATGAAAGCGATCGGAAGCCAGTTCGCCACGCACCGCATGCTCAAGGAATATTACTCGCAGTACTACGAAGCGGCGCTCAATGAAAGCCGGGCGCTCGAGGCTGATGGTTACAAGGCGAGCGTTTCCCTTGCGGCGTATATCGACAAGGTGCGGCGTGCTTGGCAGGGCGTGCGAATTGTCGAATTCAAAGACGATGGCGCGCCTGTGGTCAGCAGAGGAACGACTATCACCGTGAGCGCGCTTGTCGATCTTGCAGGCCTTTCGCCCGATGATATGGCAGTGGAATGCTACAAGGGCAGGTTGTCTTCCAAAGGGGAAATTCTGGATGGCGCGCGCCTGCCGATGACGCTTGTCGGTCCCGAAGGCCACTATTTCAGATACCAATGCGCCATGCATGGAGAAATAACTGGCCAGATCGGGCATTCGGTGCGAGTCCTGCCCAGTCATCCAGCACTCGACGGCAGGTTTATCCCCGGGCTGGTGCGCTGGGCGCAGTGAGCTCGATTTGAGGCTGGAGCTGGGCGCTGACAGAAAACACAAGCACATGCGCTCCGTCCGCGATGTGAATAACAGGAAAAGGCTATGGAACAGTATGATGTAGCGATAATAGGAGCGGGCGTCTGCGGCGCGAACATAGCCCGCAAGCTCTCGCAGTATGAGCTCGATGTCGCGCTGCTTGAAAAGGAAATCGATGTATCCCTTGGTACCTCGAAAGCGAACTCGGGCATCGTGCATGGCGGATTTCATGATCATATCAGCACATTAAAGGCACGCCTCGAGCTGCAGGGCGCCCTCATGTTTGACCGCCTGCATGAGGAGCTCGATTTCCCCTTCGAGCGGTGTGGCATTCTGGTCGCTGCGTTGCACGAAGACGAGATGCGGGCGATCGAGCAGCTGTATCTTCAGGGCGTCGAGAACGGGGTTATCGGCATCGAGATGTGTTCGCGCGAGCGCATGATCGAGCTGGAGCCCAAGCTCAACCCCGATGTGGTTGGCGGCTTGTATGCGCCTTCGGGAGGTATTCTCGAGCCGTATCGCTTTGTGTTTTCGCTCGTGGAATCAGCACGTAAAAATGGCGTGCAGGTCAAAATCGAATTCGAGGTTGCCCAGGCCGAGCGCGATGGCGAATTCTGGCAGATCCAGTCCAAGGCTGGCGAGACGATCCGGGCGCGCTATGTGGTGAACTCGGCGGGCTTGCATGCCGACACTATTTCTGCAGCTTTCGGGGCGGAGCGCTTTACGATTGCCCCGCGCAAAGGCGAGTACTACCTCCTCGACCGGACCACCAAGGCCAAACCTTCGCGCGTCATTTTCCCCGTCCCCACCGAAGTCTCCAAAGGCATACTGGTCATCCCCACTGTGGAGGGCACCGTCCTCATCGGCCCTACCGCTTCGCCTGCACAGGACAAAGAAGACTTCGCCACCACCCGCGACCAGCTCGAACATATCTTGCATTCCGCCCGCATGATGGTGCCGTCGATCTCCGAAAACGACGTTATCACGAGCTTTGCCGGCTTGCGCGCTTCGTATGGAAATGATTTCTATATCGCGAATTCCGAAAAAGCGCCAGCCTTTGTGCAGGTCGCGGGCATACAGTCGCCGGGCCTGACCGCGAGTCCCGCAATCGGCGAGTACGTCAAGGACCTGCTGAAAAAAGCTGGGCTTCGCCTTGTCGAAAAGCCCAGCTGGGATCCCTATGTCCACAAAGTCCCCCGCGCGCGCGATGCCGACCCCTACACCCTCGACACCCTCGTCGCCCAGGACCCGGCGTACGGCGACATCGTCTGCCGCTGCGAGCGCGTCAGCGAAGCTGAAATTGTCAAGGCGATCCGCGCCGGCCATACGACGCTCGATGGGATCAAGTACTACACGCGCGCGCAGATGGGCCGCTGCCAGGGTGGATTCTGCACATACAAAATCATTCGGATACTCATGCGCGAAACAGGCATGAGCTGGGATCAGATCACCAAGCACGGCGGCAATTCCGCCATACTCAAGGGTAGTCTATGAAACAGCTTACATTTGATGCTGTGGTGGTTGGAGGCGGCGCGGCGGGCATGTCCGCGGCGCTTGAGCTCGATGCGCGCGGGCATTCGGTGCTTATTCTCGAGCGCGAAGACACGCTCGGCGGCATTCTCATGCAGTGCATCCACAATGGATTCGGGCTCATCGAATTCAACGAAGAGCTCACAGGCCCCGAGTTCGCCCAGCGCTTTGAAGAAAAAGTGAGCGCGCGCAATATCCAGGCCTCGCTTCGTACCACAGTCCTCGATATCCGCGAAGAAGAAGGCCGCAGAGTCGTGTACGCCGTCTCGCCCTCTCAGGGCATGATGCGCATCGAGGCGCGCGCGGTTGTTCTTGCGATGGGCTGCCGCGAGCGCAACCGCGGCAATATCCGCATACCAGGGACAAGGCCCGCAGGCATCTACACGGCGGGGCTCGCTCAGCGCCTTGTCAATATCGAAGGCTACATCCCCGGCAAGGATGTCGTGATAATCGGCTCAGGCGATATCGGGCTCATTATGGCAAGGCGAATGACCTGGTCGGGCTGCAAAGTCCACGCGGTCATCGAAATTCTGCCCTATCCGAGCGGGCTGACGCGTAATATTGTGCAGTGCCTCAATGATTTTGGAATTCCGCTGTATCTGTCGCACCTTGTAACCGATATCTACGGGAAGGACCGTGTCGAGGGCATTGAAGTGACGCCGATTGAGAGCGGAGCGCTTATGCACGAAAAGGCTTTCAAAATTGCCTGCGATACGGTGCTTTTGTCGGTTGGCCTCGTGCCGGAAAACGAGCTGTCGCGCAATGCGGGCATCGAGATCCAGCCCACGACGAACGGGCCGTGGGTCGATTCGATGCTCATGACGAGCTTGCCGGGAGTATTTGCCTGCGGCAATGTGCTCCATGTGCACGATCTTGTCGACTATGTGGTCGAGGAGGCGCAGCGCGCGGGCGCGAACGCGGCGGCCTGGCTTTCCGGTTACCGGCCTTCGCGCGAGATTCGCATCAAAACAGGCTCGAATATTCGCTATGTGCTGCCTGCGCGCCTCAATCCCGAGCGCGAGAACCGGCTCTATATGAGGAGCCTTGTGGTCAAAAACGATGTGCGGCTCGAAGTGCGCCTCGACGGCAATGTGGTGCGCTCGCGAAAACTCGCCCATGTCCAGCCTTCCGAAATGCTGAGCTTGACGCTGGGGCCAGAGGATGTGGCTGCGGCCGGGCGCGATTCGGTGGTGGAGATAGCACTAGTTTAAAAACGAAGGTCAGGGGAGAGGGCGCTGGGGTAGTCCCCCGATAGTGCTCCCAACCTTGTGCCAACTTGAGAGGTTCTGGAATATGCAGGAATTGATTTGCATCACCTGTCCGATGGGCTGCCATCTTTCAGTCGACATTGACGCACAGGGCGAAATGAAGGTGACCGGCAACCGCTGTGTCCGAGGCGAACAGTATGCGCGCGAGGAAATATTCAATCCCAGACGCGTGGTTACTTTTACGTGCACAGCAGTGCTGCCGGATGGAAGTCTGCCTGGGCCGAGCTCAAATCTGCCGCGGCGCGTTCCCGTGCGGACCACTGCTGCCTTCCCGAAAGAGAGGATTCCCGAACTGCTCGATGTACTCAGGGGGATCACCGTACGCCTGCCTGTCGCGCGCGGCTCGGTGGTTCTCGAGCGCGCTCTTGGCATGGAGGTAAATGTGGTGGTCTCGCGGAGCATTGGCGCATGAAAAAGCCGCCGGGCGGTCAGCCCGACGGCGCTGTCATTTAAAGTGAATCGCGCTCTAGAGAACGTGCGGCGCGGCTTTGATGGCGCTTACTCGCCTTCTTTGACGATTTCGATCTTGATGCCTTCGTTCGTGTCGACGACTTCTTTTGGCGGCACCGTCACTTTCAGAATTCCATTGCGGAACACCGCTTTTACTTTTTCCTGGTCGAATTTGTCGGCAGGCACATAATACTTCTGGCGGTCGATGTCTTTGAGTTTGAGCCGGCGCTTGAAGTAGCGGACTCCTTCCTCGGGCTGCTCCATCTCCATTTTGGCGGAGAATACCATGTAGTCGCCCTGGAACGAAAGGCTCATGTTCTTTTCGTCAAAGCCAGCCAGCGCAAATTCAAACACAAGGCTCTTGTCAGGGAGCATGTAGATATTCAGGGGCGGATACGAGTAGTTCGGGTAATAATCTACATTTTCGTCGCCATGCGCTTCGAACCATGCGCCTCCGCCCATCTCGTGGCAGCCCGGACCAGGCCTTGGTCCTTCGCAATTGTCTTCAGGGCCGGGGCCTTCGAACCCAGGCGCAAAATTCTTCATTTTTTCGCCAAAATCCTTGGCAGCCTCGAAAATGTCGTCGAAAATGGATCCGATATCCATGTACGGACGCTTGTTCATATGCTTCTCCTCGCGGAATTTTTTCCGCAGCCGCGGCGAATGCCCGTCGGCCAAATTTCGCCCCCCATGCGGGCAGGCGGTATTACTAACTCAAATATAGAAATAAGTCCGTTTGAAATCAAGAGAAAATCAGAAAAGAGCGCATGGCGACCAAGAATCTGAAAAATGCTGGCTCATTTAAAATGAGGACAGCATGAAAAAGGCTGCCCGGCACACACCAGGCAGCCTTATATGAAAGAACTTTTAATGCGTTGTGGCTTTGGGCAAAGATTGAAAGCCCTGCCGGACGCATCGATAATCTCTCACTTCGACGGATACAGAAGCGGGTAATCGGTTTTTGTTCCAAGCTCAGCGAGATCGGAAGGCACTACTTCCCAGTTGCCGATCGGCATGACCGTGACCGGCCCATCCTGTTTTTCGAACCACTTGAGCAGGAAGTAGCGCAGGTCTTTGGTGGTAGCGCCATTGACCAGCTTCATGGTGCGGATGGTTTCCTTGTCGAGGCCAGCACCAAGTTCGAGATGCCCGCCGCCGCCGGAGCCACGGTACGAGTTGATCGCGACTGTGTAGGTTGCATCCGGATTGAACGCGCGACCATCGGACATGCAGGAGATGGAGATACGGTTCCCCGGAGGCTGGGTCACATCGACGACATAGTTGATGCCGGCAGCTGAATCGTAGTTGTAGTAGCGGGTAGCGGTCATCGGCATGTTCGTGCGGTTGTCGAATACCAGCTTGCCTTCTTTGTCTTTCTGGAAATTGATGAGGTGGTTGCCCTCATTCGGCATGGTATCGAACCAGTACTTGTATGAGTACTCGAGGAAGTCTTTTACCTGTTTGCCGGTGAGCGTCATGGTGTAAAGGAAGTTCTCGTAGACATACAGATTGAACATGTCACGCACATAGAGCGTGCCGTCGGGGCTGGAAGGTATCTTCGAATCGGCCGAGAGCGGCGCGGCGAAGGAAATGTCCGCAGGCTTGAGCCCGAGGCTCGGATCATTGGAAAGATCAAGCTGAATGCGATGGATCAGGTCTACAAACGCCGAATCGCCGAACATCGAGTCGCGGGTCGTTATCACGCCGTCCATTTTGCCAATCGGGCGATCGACCCACTTCTTGATTTCATCGAAACCAGGCTGGAATTTCGCCATAAAATCGGGATCGGGCTGGTACTTCGTCATGTCGATAAGGCCGCCGCGCACGATCTTGTCCCAGCTCTGGGTCTGGTCGTTCCAGGTGAGGTTCATCTTCACTACCGCCACATTGCGGGCAGCGTTGAGCGAGCCATAGATCGGAACGACTTTGCCGTTCGGGTCTTTGACATCGATTTTTTTCTTGTTGACCGGATCCCATCCCTGGCCAGACCATCCCGCATGGTCATGTCCGACAAAAATGAGATCGAAACCGGGAACCATCTCGGCGACGAGCTGAGATGCGTTTTCGTTGTTAGGCGTGTCGCGGGTCACATTGCCATAGGTGTAGTCGACACCGGAATGGAACAGGCCAATCAGCAGATCGGGATGCTCTTTTTCCTTGATGATGGGAACCCATTTCTTTGCACTCTGGACCATATCCTCGAATTCCATTCCGGTCCAGAACTGCGGAGGCAGCCAGTCAGGGATTTTGGGTGAGGTAAGACCGAGAATTGCGATTTTTACTCCACCTTTATTGATAACTGTATAAGGCTGGAAGTAGGGCGTTCCATCCGGCTTTACTGCATTGGCGCACAGCACGGAGGCTTGCAGCTCTTCATACATTTTGTCATAGACTGCATGGCCTGCTTCGATGTCGTGATTGCCGACGCTTACTGCATCGTAGCCGAGGAAGTTGACAGCCTGCGACCAGATATGCGGACCGCTGGTTTTCTCGAAGTTATAGTAATACACAGTGGGCTGACCCTGAAGCGAGTCGCCGTTTTCGAGGAGCACAACTTCGGTACCAGGAACGGAGCGCTCTTCCTTGATGAGGCTGGCTACCTGGGCAAGAGATGTAGCAGCTGGTTTGGCTGTGATGAAATTGTACGGATAGATTGCGCCATGGATATCTGATGTCTCAATGAACGTCAGATCTACGGTTTTGCTCTGTGCTGCCAGCGACATGGTCATCGCGAGCAATGCGCACAGTATGACGAAAAACCTTTTCATACGACCTCCTTTTATGGAAATTTTGCAGCATATCAATGATACGCCTGTTTCTCTCCGAGCGCAATATAAATTTTGCAGTTTGCAGAGGCTGCAAAGTAACAAATAATTTGTTTTATTGTAAATTCTCGCTTATAATCGATATAACGTCAGTTGAGTTCAAAAAGAATAGACTCTGGAGGCTGAGCATGCGCAAAGGGCTTTTGGCAGCGGTTTTGGCAGTGCTGATATTGTTTGCGGGCATTTTCCCTGCAGGGGCACAGCCAGTAGTGAGCGCAAAGCAGGACATCGCAGTTTTTGCCCTGGGTTATTATGGATGGTTCATTCCTTCCCAGGCGCTCGGTACTATCGATCTTCGGATACAACAAGTGTTTTCGAATATTGGGCGCTTCACGGTGTTTGGCACAGCGCAGAGGCTGTCTTCGGCAGGTGTGCAGCAATTCATCGATGCGCTAAGGCAAGCCAAGCAGGCAAATTTTGTGCTTCCGGAAAAATATCAGTTTGGCGAGGCTTTTCTCACCAAAGCTGAATTCGAGCGGCTCACTGGTGCGTTCATTGTCGTTGTGCCGGTGGTGACGAATTTTGCGGTCTACTGGGATTCCAAGGCCGGAAGCTGGAACTGCAACATTACGACAGGCGTCACCTTCATCGATGCCACAGGCGGCACCGTTATTTCTATCGAATCCATCGATACATCCGGAAGTGACAAGATAAATCAGAACAACGCGGTTATGTCTGCAATCAACAGCATTCCATCCGAGCTTGAATACCGAATCCGCGCTATTCCCGCATTCCAGATCAGTACGCGAATTCTGGAAGCAAAAGGCTCCCGGGTCAAAATTCAGCTTGGAAGCAATATGGGGCTGAAAAAGGGCGATGAGTACGCAATTGTAACGAAGCAGACCATAGGCGGCATTGAGGACTCCAAAGAGACAGGTCTCATTCTCATCACCGATGTGAGCCAGCAGTTGTCCATGGGGCGAGTTCTCTATCGCAGCGGCGCATTGGATGGGAATACCCAGCTCAAGGAAATTGCGCGGCGCGGCACCGACCTGGATCTTTACTTCCATATGAGCGGCGGAGAATCGCTGCCGGGATTGAGGGCGACAGTGTCGCGGGGGTTCTACCCATTACGGCCATATGTCGGCATTCAGATGCCGGTGAGCCTTGTATTTGGCTTTCTAAGCGTAACGGTGATCCCTGTAAATGCAATATTCGGGGCCGAATTCATGCTGCCGATGGGCAGGTTGCATGTCGCGCCCTATGCAGGTGTCGGGTTTACCTATGCGCATCTGACCGAGGCGATTACTGGCTACGAAAATGATTATCTGTCGCATTTCGGCTTCCAGGCCGGCGGCAGAGTCGGTTATTTGCTGAGCCGCGATATGCGCGTTTTTGTCGATGCTGGGCTTGATTACTGGCTATCGCTTGGCTGGCCATTCAACGATTACGGCGGGGTGACGATTGGCGCGGGTGTGAGCTTCAAGCTGTAAGATCTGACTACATTCCGAAGGCTTGCCCGAAAATTGACACCAGAAACGAAATCACCCAGGCCAGGACAAGCGAATATACAACCTGAAATGCCAGCCACTTATCCCCTGCTTCCGCCCGAATAGTGGCAAGCGACGCAAAGCATGGCGGCATAACAAGGATAAAGACCATCAGCGCGAGCGCAATACGCGGCGACCAGTCAGGCGCCTCGCGCAGCGATTGTCTGAGCGAAAGGCTTTCGCTGTTTTCATCCACAGGCGCACCGTACAGCACCCCAAGCGTCGACACCACCAGTTCCTTTGCCGCCAGACCCGGTATGAGCGCGACTCCGACCTTCCAGTCAAAACCGATCGGAGCAATCACAGGCTCGATAATTTTGCCGAATTGGCCTGCGATGCTGTGCTCGAGTTGATACTGCCGCACCAGCACTTCGGCCCTCGCCGAAATAGCCGTCTCGCTCAGCCCCGGCTGCGCTGCCGCAACCGACTGGCGCGCATGTATCTCGTATTCCTGGATTCCCCTGGCTTTCGGATACGAGGTGATGAGCCACATCAGCACTGACACCGCAAGAATGATGGTGCCTGCTTTGCGCGCATAGCTCCAGGTCTTTTCCCATACATGCCAGAGCACCCCTTTGAGCGTCGGCATCCGGTAGGGCGGAAGCTCCATCACGAAGGGCATCGATTGGCCTTTGAGCACCGTCCGCCTGAGAAAAAAAGTAGACAGAACGCTGAGCACGACCCCGCTCGCATACATGACCATGACCACCGTCGAGGCGTTCCGCGCAAAAAACGCCCCTGCCAGCAGCACATAAATAGGCAGCTTCCCTCCGCATGAAATGAAGGGAATCGCCAAAATCGTCGCAATACGTTCCTTGGGGCTTTTGAGCGTGCGCGTAGCCATAATTGCAGGGACAGAGCATCCGAAGCCGAGCATGAGCGGCATGAACGATTGGCCATGCAGACCGATTGCATGCAGAAAATGATCGGTCAGAAATGCTGCTCGCGCGATATATCCTGTATCTTCCAGAATCGAAATGCAAAAAAAGAGAATAACGATCAGCGGCACGAACGAAAGTACGCCGCCTACACCATGAATGATACCGTTGATGAGCAAATCGCGCACTGCGCCGGGCAGCACGGAATTCTGCACAAGCCCTTCAAGGCTGCCGAAAAGCTGTTCGAGCCATGCCACCGGGTACTCCCCGAGCACAAATGTCAGCTTGAAAATTCCCCAAATGACAAAGAAAAAGAGCGGCAGGCCAACCAACGGGTGCATTACAAAGCGATCGAGCTGTTCGGTCAGCGAAATCCCCCGCAAGCGCTTTCGGTGCACAGCTTCTGCAACTGCGCCATGGATGTACCCATAGCGCTGTTCCGAGAGAATAATCTCCGCATCCTTGCCATAGTGAAGGGTAATCCAGTGCCATGCTGCTTCGAGGGCCGTATGGATCTCCGCCGCCCGCACATGCTGCTCGATGCGCCGCCTGGCATCCGGGTCTTTTTCGATGAGTTTGATTGCGATCCATCGCGGAGAATAGGCAGCGGCGAAGGCCTCATCCTGCTCAAGAAGGCGGACAAGCGCAGCGATATGGGCTTCGATATCTTCGCCATAGCTCGGCATGCGCGGCATCTTGTGGGTTTCGAATGTTTCGATCACCGCATCGAGCAACTCTGTGACTCCCTGGCCTCGCGAGCCGATCGTCGGGATCATCGGCACGCCGAGTGTTCTAGAGAGCGTTTTGTCATCGATGAGTATGCCTTTAGCGGCGGCTTCGTCTGCCATATTGAGCGCGGCGACCACTGGAAGGCCCAGTTCGATGAGCTGCAGCAAAAGATAGAGATTGCGTTCCAGGTTTGATGAATCGAGCACATCGACAATGATGTCGGGTTTTTCATTGAGAACGAAATCGCGTGCAACGACCTCGTCGAGCGAATAGGCGGTGAGGCTGTAAGTGCCCGGCAAATCGACCACATGGATGCGCCAGCCGTGATATTCGAGCGTGCCTTCACGCTTTTCGACTGTGACGCCGGGATAATTGCCTACTTTATGGTGTGCCCCTGTGATGGCATTGAAAATGCTGGTTTTGCCTGAATTCGGATTGCCGGCGAGCGCGATGGTGAGCGCTCTTTTTTCCTGCATGGATCACTCCTGAAAAGATACCTTGATTACGTTTACGGGCGGCCGAACCTGCCGTGATGAAAGCCTCGATTCAGATGGCGCATTCCCTTTGGACGCATGCCAATCGCATTCGGCCGTATGTCAATAACCGTATGGGCTTCGGATGCAGGTTCAGATACGGGTACGGGCTGTGGTAGCAGCTCGATTTCGACCAGTTTTGCTTCATGACGGCGCATGATGAGGTCGTAATCTGCAAGCCTGATCTGCATGGGGCCGTGAAACAGCGCAGCACGCACGACATGCCCTTCAGCCCCCGAAATAAAACCCAGATCGGCAAGCCTTTTCCCGATCTCGCCTCCAAAGGTGACGCGCAGTACCCTGAATTTCTGGCCTGGTCCCAGTTCTGCAAGCAGCATCTCACTCTCCCCTTTTTTGTTTCGCTTGGCATTCCGGGCAGAGTCCCAGAAGTTCCATCATGTGTCCACGCGGCAAGAATGCATATTGAGAAAATATTTTTTGCTGTTCTTTTTCGATGGCCGGGCTCAAGAATTCGATGATCTTGCCGCAGCCGACGCATAGGAGATGGTCGTGGTGCGGATGATCAGCGAGATGTTCGAATTTCCGCGCGCCATCATCCTGAAGCGCTTCGCGCGCTAGGCCGGCATCTGCGATGAGTCGTATTGTCCTGAAGACTGTTGCCTGGCCGATGCCGGGGTCGACCTTTTTTGCTTCGCGCAGGATGTCTTCGGTGGTCAGGTGGCCTTCAGTTTCGATAAACGCTTTGAGTATGATTCTTCGGGGCCGGGTCATTTTCTGGCCGTGCGTGCGGAGATATTGCTCGAATTTGACAAGTTCGTTCATGCAAAAGGCTCCTGGAGAAGTGATAACGAAATTTCCTGCTCATTGATAATGATAATCATTATCAATGAGGTATGTCAACCATGCGGATTGCAAGACGCCATATTGTCCCCGGGCGGCTCATGCCATAAAATCAGAATATGAATAAGCACCATTACACATACCAGGAAATTCACAGGCTTGCGCAATCCATAGCGAGCCGCGTCAACGAAAGCGGTTTCAACCCTGATGTCATTGTGGCAATCGGCTCAGGCGGATTCATCCCTGCGCGCATTCTCCGAACCTATCTCAGCAAACCCATTCTGGCCGTAGGCGTGGTCTACTATGATATGAACGATAAGCCAATGGAGTATCCCCGCAAAGTCCAATGGATCGAAGAAGCGGAAAAGCAGCTTGCGGGCAAACGCATTCTTCTTGTCGATGAGGTCGATGATTCGCGCGTAACTCTTGAATATTGCACTAGAGAGCTGCTTGCCTATCATCCTGCTGCGCTTGCGGTCGCAGTGCTGCATGACAAGCGGAAGGAAAAGCGCGGACAATTTCCGCCTGGCGTGGATCAGGTGTTTGTCGGCCAGACGCTCGATGATGTATGGATCGTCTATCCATGGGATGCGATCGATATCGATGAACACGACAGAAATGCGCGAGCAAGACCGAAGGAGGGGCTATGAATCTTAAAAAGAAGGCTGGGCGCCAGGTTTTGGCGCTCGTGATGGCTTTGATTTCAGTTTTGGCCATTCCTGGGCAACAGAGTTTGCCTCAAAGCCAGATCGGGGGAGCCGAGCTGAGTGCAGCGCCTGGTCTCATACAAAATGCCAAGCTTGAAAACGGGCTCGAGCTGTTTGTCGTCGAGAATCATTCTGTGCCGCTTGTAACCGTATGTGTCGCTTTCAGGGGCGGGGCACTTGCCCAGACACCGCAGACGGCTGGGCTTTTTCATCTTTATGAACATATGATGTTCAACGGGAACGACAAGTATCCGACCAAAGACGCGTTTACTGCGGCCTTGAATCGCATGGGCACCACGAACTGGAACGGAGCTACCGGAAAAGAATACATCAATTATTATATTACCGTGCCTTCGGACAAGCTTGCGGATGCTGTCGATTTCTGGGCACATGCCGTAATGAACCCGACGCTGAACTATGCAGTGCTGGAAAATGAAAAACAGGTGGTGTTGAACGAAATCCGCGGCTACCATAGCGATCCTGCGCAAATTGCTTCGAATGCGCTGGAATCGCGCATGTTCCCGCAATTCCCGTGGCGGAAGAATATTGACGGGCCCGAATCCAATGTCGCGCAGGCAACGGTTGCCGACCTCCGCGACATGCAGCATACCTACTATGTGCCAACAAACATGGCGCTGATGGTAGGCGGCGATACGACGATAGACCAGGTCCGCGCGCTAGCAGAAGCCTCGTTCGGAAAATGGACATGGGCTCCCGAGCCTGTGCTCGGCGAGCCGCCGCAAGGGCCGATTCCGCAAGGGATCCGACTGGTGACATCAGAAGATCAGTTCTATCGAGGCATTGCGCAGGTGCAGTTTCGTTGGCGCGGTCCCGATGCAACCCGACAGACATTCGATACCTATGTTTCCGATGTCCTGCTCTTTTTGCTTTCCTCGCCGTCAGGGCCATTCAAATCGGCGATCATGCGGAAAGTTTTCGGCCTCTATGATGCCGAGTACATCGACTTTACCTATCCAACGGCGCGCGATGGCGGCAATTATATTTTTTCTACCTATATGCTGGTGCAGAAGCCAGCCGCGGAGGAGCCGGTCCTTCAGCGAGTGGAAAACATGCGGCAGACAGTGCTGAGTGAATTTGAGCAGATTGCGAAGGACCCGAAAGCATATTTCGGTGAAGGCGCACTTGAGGAAGCCAAGACAAAGCTTGTCGATCAAAATATCTACGCGCTTGAGTCTGCAGGTTCCTTTGTGACCGATACGCTCACATTCTGGTGGTCAACCGCGGGCACCGATTATTTCTTCGATTACGAAGCAAACTGCCGGAAAGTGACCTGGGAAGATATTTCTTCGTTGATTAGGAAATATCTGATCGGCGAGACGAGTGCGGCAAGCGGAACCGCAGACAGCAGTCCAGCGGCCAGCGCCCGTCCGCCGGCGGCGACGCTCGTGCGCCTGCGCTCGAGTACATTCAGCGCTGATCCCAGAATGGATTCGAAAATAATCGAACTCGGATATACCAGAGTAACCGCCGACAATGCCTTCTGGTGGCAGAAATAAGGAGGCTTCAATGAAATTTGCAATATGTGAGCGATACAGCAGGCTGTCTCGACTATTTGCTGCGGTTATGTTCGTTTTTTTGATTGTTGCTTCTGCCGGCGCACAGACTTCTTTTATTCGCGAAAACGCGCCGACATTCATGAAGACCGTACTCTCGAATGGCATTCCCGTCTATATGAAAGTACAAGATGCCAATCGGGTGTTCCATGTGTCGCTCGTGCTGCAGGGCGGCTCGCTCGTCACACCTCCCGAGCAAGCTGGTTGGGAAAATATCGCGCTCAAGACAATGGCTCGAAGCTCGCAGAATTATCCTTACGAAAAAGCAGCTGCGATTCTTGACCGGACTTCATCGAGCATCGGAACGGCAGTGCAATTCGAATATTCGACGTTCAGCCTTACGACCCTGGACAAGTACCGCGACGAACTTCTGGCGCTCTGGGGCGATATGCTTACAGCGCCCTCGTTTTCCGCGAACGATTTCGGCAAGGCAAAGGATGAAGTATCGCTCTCGCTCCAAAGTGTAGAACAGAACCCATGGTCGACCACGCAGAAGGTCATGAATCAGGCGTATTTCAAGGGGCACCCCTATGCGGTAAATCCGGAAGGCACTGAAGAGAGCATTTCGCCGATGACCGCGGCAGACGCGCGCAAGTGGTACACAGAGCATTTCTCGGCGGACAGGATATTTGTGGTCGCTGTCGGTGACTTCAATCCTGCGGAGCTGGCGAAGAAGCTTGAGGCTCTTTTGGGGCAAGTTTCCGGGCCGAAGCTTGGTGCGGTATCGCGCCCTTCGCCATTTCCAATGGGCCCGTCAGGCTCCCTCATCATGCAGGAACATGAGCAGGCGAAAGGAACGCTCTATCTTAGGGGCGACTTTGCGGCTCCCGCGCCGGGCAGCGATGATTATTTTGCGATGGCGCTCGCGGCGCGCATGTTCTCGGATTTGTTGTTTTCGGTTGTGCGCGACAAATACGGCGCTGTGTACACGCCTTCCGCCATGATCCGGTCATTCTCGGCAAATTATGGCTCAATAATGATATACAAAACAAGCGCGCCGGATAAAATCAAGCAGTATATCGACGAAGCAGCCGGTTTGCTTGCGCGCGGCCGGGTCGTCTCCGTAGATCCTGCAAAAACCGAAGCGGATGGCTATATGCCGATCGGCGAAGCCATCGATACCTACAAACAGCTCTATATGAATGAATATTTTGAGGCGGTTCGCAGCAATGCAGCGATTGCTTCGCTCATAATACGCTCGGTTCTGCGGACAGGGGACCCCGCGGATTGGCTCAAGGATCAGAAGCGGATTGACATGCTCGATGCGGATGCGGTTCAGCGCGCGTTCAATACGTATGTGCTTGGCGGAGCGTTCTTGTGGGTGGCCGTGGGCGATCAGACCCTGCTGGACAAGCTCGATCCGCGCGCATTCGACGCGATCCGGTTCTGAGCCGGGGCTCATAAACCGGGTGCTGGCGGTGAAATTGGGGGCGCGGGCGCATGCAAAAGCCGGCCCGGCTCACGTAAAAGCCGGCCTGGCCCCCTCCGCTGTTGCATCAGTACATCGAAAGACGCTCGACCGGCGCAGGAAGCGCGGGCAGAGCTTGTTCGATTCTGTCAGGCGCGCCGAGTACACCAGTCATCGATGTTCCCAGAGCCTCTTCGATGAGCGCGCCCAGGTGCCTGAAGTCATCCAGCGAAGCTGCAAGAATGCTGTTGCGGATTTGCTGGCGCGCTTCCTGGGTGTAGCCGGTGAGCGTGTTCATAAGGGCGTTGAAGCCTTTCGCGTCTGGCAGCTGGTAGGCGTCGATGTCGCCAATCGTTCCGATTATCGATTTCTGGATTTCCTCGGGAGGCACTGAGCAGGTCTTGAGAAATGCCGCGACGTTGCGGTAGACATCGAGCGTCCTTTCGATGTTCGGATCGCGGTACGAGAGCAGCAGCAAAAGCCCTGATGCCAAATCGAGGTTCGAATAGCCGCCATATGCGCCGCCGATGACTCTGACCTGTTCCCAGAGGTAGGTGGTATCGAGAAACTTTGTCACGACGAGCCAGGCGCCCGCCGGGACTTTGCTATTCCAAAGCGGCAGAATCATGCCGACACTGTTGACCTGTGCCGGCAGTTCGAGTGTCTCAGCGGCTGGCTTGGATACAGAAGCTGGATCGCAGGCTGAGATGGCTTCATGAATCCAGGAATTCCGGGCAATGCGCGTGCCGCTCGTAACGCGCGCGCGTTCAGGAGACAGGGCTTTGACGATGCGGCGAAGCGCGGGAATGCAGGAATTCAAGGTTGCGCGGTCAGTTGTCACATTGACGATCAGATTATCCCGCACAAGGATGGCGCGCCGCACCTCTTCGATATCTGCAAGCACGCCCGGCCAGTCGCTTTCGATTTTCTGAGCGAGCGAACGCAGGAAGAAAAGGTGCTCGATACCGTAAAGCCGCTCCGATGCCCAATCCGCCGGATTGAAGCGCGACCGCAGCCTCAAACTGACCATGCGTGTGGCTGCTGGAACAAGCATAGCTTCCGCTTGAGCTTTTTCTTCCAGTACGATCTGGCGCAGCCGTTCAGGGTTATCGAAGCGCGCTCCTGCAAGAATATCGATGAGAATATCGGCGAGCGATTCGGCTTTTTCTGGCAGAGCTTTTGCGCGCAAAAAGAACCAGGGGCTGGGTTCGCGCGAATCCCAGCGCGAGGCTGACACTGATGTGCTTCGAATTCCTCCGGTGTTGATGCCAATTCGTTGTATAAGCTGGACATAGCTTTCTTTGTCAGTGCCCATTTCGAGAAGGAGGCGTCCCAGAAGGCTCACATATGGCAGAAGGCGGCTCTCGAGCTTTGCAAAACTGAAGCCCAGATCGAGGTATACAATGCCGCCTGTGGCCAGCTCGTGGTAGAAGGCTGGGGCAGATGGTTTGCCGGTTTTGATGGATGACTGCCTGTCCAGGGCGCTCTCGGGCGAACCTTGCGGCGTTTCTGCAAGTACAAGCGGCTCGGAAGGCAGCACAGGCGCTTCTTTCGGAATATCTTCGAGAGAAAGAACCGGGATAGTGGCGAGCGCTGCCGGGCTATCGGGTGTGTCCTGAAGGCGCCTGAGCTCGTCAGTGGCGCGCATAATTTGCGCAAGCTCATCGTCGCTGAAAGCCATTCGGGCTTTGTCGAGCATGGCTTTTTCGGCTTCCTCACGCGCTTTATTCGCGTCGGGAGAGGGGAGCAGCACAACTGTGGTTCGGTGCGTATTGCCTACAAGAAGTTCATCGATTAGTTCGCTGAACAGCCGCGGATTATCAGCATAGGCTTTTTTGGTTTTTTCGAGAGGCCCGGCAAAGGCGAGCGCCTCTATAGGGTCTTGATTGTAAAGCCACTCATTCAGCGCTTCGAGCATGACCGCGAGTCCGCGCGGATAGCGACCCGTATTTTTTTCCCGCAAAGCAAATTCAATTGTATTGAGCGAAGCTTCGATCGCGTCTTTTTCGATACCCTCGCGAGCAAGCGCCTCGAGCGTCGAAAAAATGAGCTTTTCGACTTCGCGGACATTAGTCGGCTCGACACCCTTGAGTCCGACCGAAAATGCCGTCTGCAAAAGCTCTTCAGAGTAGCCGAACCCGGCTAGGTCCTCGCCGAGGCCGGATTCGATCAGAGCCTTGCGCAAGGGCGAAGCGGATGTTCCTGTCAGAATATGAAAGAGAATCGAGGCTTGCATGGCGTGCAGAACATCGCCATGGCCGCGCAGAGCCCAATTGACTGCAGCATATGCTTTGGGTTGGTCCTGCTCGCCGGCCTGGTACATGTATTCGATATAGCGCGGCTCGTCAAAGCGCATCTGCGCTTGAGGGAGCGAATCGATCGAAGCCAGCCCAAAAGGAGCAAGCCATTCTTCCAAAAGCGCAAGGCGCCTTTCCGGCTCGTCATCGCCATAGAAAAAAATAAACGAATTCGAGGGGTGATAATACTTTTTATGAAAATCGAGGAATTCCTGATAGCTGAGCGTCGGAATTTCGAGCGGATCTCCTCCTGAATCGAGCCCGTAGGAAGTATCTGGATACAGACTGCGGCGACAAAGGTCATCATGCATGTCCTCGGGGTCGGAATAGGCGCCTTTCATTTCATTGAACACGACGCCTTTATAGCTGAATTCCTTGGTCTGAGGGTCCACTTCGTAATGCCAGCCTTCCTGCAGAAAGGTGTACTCGGTCAGATTGGGATAGAACACCGCATCCAGATAGACATCGACGAGGTTATAGAAATCCTTGAGGTTTGTGCTGGCGACGGGATAGCAGGTCTTGTCGGGGTAGGTCATCGCATTGAGAAAGGTGTTGAGTGAGCCTTTCATGAGCTCAACGAAGGGCTCTTTGACAGGATATTTGCGGGAACCGCAGAGCACGGAATGTTCCAGGATGTGTGCGACGCCATCGCTGCGGCGCGGCGGCGTTCTGAAGGTAATACCGAAAACCTTGTTTTCGTCTTTGTTGATGACCGATAGAATACGAGCGCCTGTTGGCTCGTGGCGATAGAGGCGAAGCAGTGAATCGAGTTCGGGGACAGCAGTTTCTTTCTGGAGAATGAAGGACATGAACAACTCCTCGTTTGATTGCTGAAATCAAGAGAGTGGCAATTCCGGCTGAAGCGGAACATTCTTCAGACTCTCTTTTTTCTTATACAGTAACGAATCGAGCGTCTGAAGGAAAGAGTCAATGGATGGATGCGTGGATTGGTCGAAGACAGCGTGCGCACTTGAGACAGTAATTTCCTGATCGATACCGGCAATGACAATCTCGCGAACCTGAGCGAGTATCTGCGACTCAAGATCTTCGAGCGCTGGTGCGCCAGCAGGGCTAAGCACGATGAACTCATCTGCTCCAACCCGGGCAGCGATATCGCGGGGGCCCAATACCGATTTGATCGCATATCCTGTCGCGAGCAGGACTTCATTGCCTTTTTCGTAGCCACTATCAAAATTAATGCGCTTGAAATTGTCGATATCGAAAAGTATCGCGCCGAAATTATCGGAATTTCCAGAATTGCCGGAATTTCCTGAATTCAGCGAATTGGCGGCCCAGTTCTGAAGCATCTCCATAAATGCAGCCTGATTGTACAGGCCAGAAATCGCATCGATATTCAAACTGCGCTGCTGGATCGTGATATGCACAAGAAGCAGCGAAACTGTTGCTGCGGGCCAGAGCATCGCGGAGCCTTCTCTATAGAACTGGAAAAGGCCGCCAACAACGATCGGGATGGGATAGAGCGCGAGCAGGCGGAAAATCCGCTTTGGCATGTTTCTGCGCCGCGCAAACAAGATGCATTCAGGTATAAACCCGATCAGAAAACTGGCGGTTACGAGCGCATTGAACAACCTGCCCCGCACATAGTGATTCGTTGCATCCAGATCATAGAATGCTTCGGTCCAAGGCGAAGTGAACGCTGCTGCAGCAAACAGCGTGATTATAACGAGCGCCAGAGCATGCAGCATACCGCCGCCCGGGAAGGTGCCTTGCCGCGAAATGTGATCTATGAACAGTGTAAATATGACGAGCGGAACAAGATACAGCATGTAGTACAGGGTATTTGTCAAATGCAGCGCAAACCGCGCCCCGCTTCCCGGAACGCCGTCCAACGCCCAGGAAAGCGCATCGAGCACGAGGATGAAGGCGATGCTTCCTGCAATCAGGGGAAAATAGCGCTCAAGAGGGGTCGCTTCCCGCAAAGGGCGCCGCGATAGCGAAATCATCATCACCGCATCGAGAAGAAGTGCGTAGATATCGAGCTCGATCCGCAGCAGATTTTCCATGATTTTGGCACTCTTTGGTTCAAGTATAAACCTGGCGGCCGGATTTTTGCAATGAAAAATATGCGGCATGGAGAGTACATTGCATATTTTTAAACGCTGTGCCCTTTATGGCTCAAAGCATAAAGTATGCCCGGCTCGAGGTTGAGCTGGGCATACTCGCACAAACGGGAACGAAATTGTCAGCGCTTGGGACCATTTCCGCTAGAACCGGCACCATTCGCGCTGCCATGGCCTGCCGCACCGCCGCCGGCGCCACCACCAGCATCCCCTGCACCATTCGCGCCGCTCTTGCCGCTGCTGGCACCATGTGCATTGCCCTGTTCAGCGCCAGTTTGCGCGCGATTCTGAGTCTGCTGCTGCATCATAACGCGGTTGCCATGTTCAGCAGCAACTTCTGAAGCCATTGTTCGCGTGCGAATCTGCAATTTTTCTTTGAGGGCGAAGAATTCCTGCGAGCCAGGATCGATGCCGAGCGCTTGCGCGAGTACTCCCCAGCCATGACCTGATGTATTCATGCTGGCAGCCTGAACGACTGCATCGGTGAGGGGCTTGCCCGATTGCAATGAAATTTCCAGTGCAAGCCATATCTGCCCTGTGGTATATCCCTGGGCATTCAAATCCTGCAGTACCGCAAGATCGACCTGGAACTGTGCGCTCAGTTTTGTCAGCAGCGCGGTATTGTCAATCTGGGCCGCCTCGTCCACTGCTGCAATTTCGTCCTGCAAGTCGGTCGAGTCGGTTGTCGTCGCCGGAGTTGTTTCGGCTGTCTGGGCAGCTGCGCTGTACAGACTTCCAAACCCCACAGCCAGAACCAATACAAAAACAAGAAGCTTTTGTTTCGGGATCATCATGTAACCTCCGTCCCTTTTTCAGAATTGATGTTCGATTCCAGGAATCGATTGTCAATAAAGGATACGCAGCCAGAGCGGCTTTGGTTGCATGGAATTGTGCTGGATAAAAAACTTTGGCGGCGTTATGCTTTGATGCTATGGAGAAAGAGGCAGCGAGCTCTGTGCAGTCTACGATGAGCAAGGCAAAAGCCAATCAAGGGAGCTTCGACGAAAAAGCCGTAGTCGAGGAAATACTTGCAGGAAACTCGAATGCCTATCGCCGGATTGTCGAAAAATACAGCGCGCGCGTCCTGGCATTTTGCCGATCGCGAATGCACTCGGAGGAAGATGCTCGCGATGCGGCGCAGGAAGTCTTTATTCGCGCCTATGCATCGCTTGCTTCTTTTCGGAGCAATGAAAATTTCGCTTCGTGGCTGTTTGCAATCGCCGCAAACAATGTGCGGACGCACTTCAGGCTTTTTTTATCCAGGAAACATAAAGAAGAGGCCTTTGCAAAAGAGATCGCCGTCGCACCGATTCCGGATCCCGCAGAAGAGGCCGAGCAAAACCTTCGCGCCGAAGCGCTCAGGCAGGCTGTTGCATCCTTGCCGCTCGATTTGAGAAAGCCTGTGGAGCTGTACTATTTTGCCGAGCTTTCCGTGGAGGAAACGGCGAGTGTTCTGAAGCTTGGGCAAGAAGCGGTAAAGTCGAGATTGTTCCGGGCGCGGAAGGCCTTGCGGCAAGCAATTGAAAAAAGCAAAGCTTCATCGCATCCATTCGCTGAACCAGAACCCGCAGCACATCAACGCGCCGATCATGTGCAACCAAAACAGTCTTCGTGAGGTATATGTATATGATGAATTGTACAACGGCACATGCATTTGTTGACTCATGGGAAAAAGGCCAGGCTCCGGAAGGCAGCGTTGCCGAATTCAAGGCGCACCTTGAGCAGTGCCAGGAATGTGCGCAGCAATTCAGCATATTGCTGCCGCTGATCGAACGGGATACAGCAGCCTTGCAGGGACAGGAGTATACAGCAGGAATGCGCATCGCCTCTGGCCAGGATCAGTTCGTAGATAATGTGATGGCCGCGATCGCCACGCGCAATCCGAGCATTGAGCCCGCGCACCGGGCACCAGTACGCCGGGCGCTGACCCGCCAGGCGCGCGTGCTGCGTTTTTCTCCTGCGCTGGCTGCAGCGGCAGCTGCAATTTTCATTGTCGGTCTTGGGCTAGGCTTGTTTTTCGGGACAAGAAATGCCGGGACGGTCACTGTCAGGTTTGTGCTCAATGCGCCGGATGCTCAGTCCGTTCAGCTGGCAGGCGACTTCACTTCCTGGAGCCCCGAAGGGTATGCGCTCAAGAAAATTGGGGCTGAAGGTACGTGGGAAATAACCGTACCTCTCAAAAAAGGGCGTGTCTATGTCTATAATTTTGTCATCAATGGAACTACATGGATTGCGGATCCCAAAGTACCCGCTATGGTTGATGACGGATTCGGCGGCTCGAGCAGTCTGCTACGGCTATGAGAATGGTGGTGGTATGGCAAAAGTGACAGCGAAAAGAATCTGGCATAAAAAGACAATGACCATCAGCACTTCGTTTTTTGCATGCATCGCCACGGCGGTGTTGATGCTGAGCGCTCCCTCGCTGCTGTATGCGCAAGAGGTCGAGGCATGGTTTAAAAAGCCAGCGAATGCAGCCCTCTACAGCCAGGTTCGTGAAGATGTTATCGCAATGGCTTCCCAAATGCAGGCATTGGGACTCTCCGATTCCATTTTGGCTTCGCGACTCGAAGAAGGAGCGCGAAAAAAAGTTTCACCGAACATACTACAAGCGAGCCTGCAAGGAGATCTGCAGCGCGCTATCGCAGCTGCTTTAATACTAAAAGAAAATGGTCTCTTCCCTTCCGACAAAAAGAAAGCCACTGCCGCGGTTGAGCAAATACTCATTCTGATGCGCGCAGGCACAAGCGAGGACGAATTTCGAATTTCGCTGAAAGCTGCCATCGCAAAGAGCGGGAAGCGAGAAAGCGCTCTTTCCCGGGCGATTTCCGCACTCTCGGTGGTGGTAGAGGCGCAGGCCACATATCAGCTGAATGGAACCGATCGTGAGCGCCTTGCACTCGCGCTCATAGCGAGCGATATGAACGAGAAGCGCTTTGATTCGATTCTTGCATCAATGAATGCATTTGCTCAAGCTGGTTACCGCGGCTCCGAAGCGCTGACAAAAGCGCTTGAAAAAGCATCGCTTGGGGCTTCTGGCGGGCATGAAAGCGCGGATGAAGGCGCAGCAGGCTCTGTCCCCGGCACCCAAAACGGTTCTCAGGGCATGCCTCAAGGGAATCAAGGCGGTGGAGCTCAAGAAGGAAAAACTCAGGGATCGCAGCATGCACCTACGGAAAAACCGCAGCCTCCTGCCAGCACGAACCAGGGCAGCCACGGCAAAACTGGGGGTAGCCCTGGCTCAAACAGCAGATAGCTTCTGGTTGGTGGCGCTCATGAAGTGAAAAATTTTTGGAACCAAACTCCTTTTCCCTGCGACATCTTAGTGAACAACAAATTACCTTCTAGGGAGGAAGGACATGAGAACATCGAGAAAAGCGATTGTGTTTCTGATGGTGGGCGCAATGCTCGTCGCCGTAACTGCTGGCGCATTTGCGCAGGGTTTCGGCAGAATGGGCGGCCCGGGTGTCGCAGTTCCTGGCTATGGATTTAACCGAGCAACGCCGGTCGCTCCTTCATATGGATATGGAGCAAGAGGCTGGGCAACTGTTCCTGGTACCGCAGTTCCCAGAACATGGAACAATAAATCTTTCAACCCCAGCCTCGGCTTTATGGGCCGCATGGGCATGATGGGTTCCAGCGGATATGGCGCTCTGCACTACTTCCAGTATCAGAAGCTTTCAACAGAAGACAAGGCAAAAGTGGACAAGCTCGTCCAGGACACTGCCGAGCAGATTCTACCCTTGCAGAATGAGCTTCGTTCGCTCAAACTTGCACTCAATGGCTATGTCTGGGACACCAACCCCGACAAAGCCAAGATTGACGAGACAATAGCAAAGATCGCAGATCTCCAGAAGAAAATTCAGGAGCTCCGCACCAACAGCATTCTCGAGATCAACAAAATCTTCCAGACTGCCCAGTAATTGCTCAAGCTCAGCAGTAATTGCTCAAGCTCAGATTGAACTCTGAAGCGCAAATGATTAAGCCGCCCGGCCACACGCGCCGCGCGGCTTTTCTATTTGTGCTATAATTCTTGGAACCATATGGCGCCAGCGTGCGACAATTATATGAAGAGTGGAGGAGTGTATGAAATCGAACCGGGCGAAACTGCTCGTTATGCTGTTTCTGATCGCGGCTGTTGCGCTGGTGAGTGCGCAGGGCGGGCCGGGTATGGGCATGCAAGGTGTGATGGGCCCATCTGCAGTGCGTGAATGGTTCAAGAGCCTCAATTTGACCAACGATGACCTGGACAAGCTCGAAAAGACCCTCGCGGCGCGCGAGCTCGAGCTTGTGAAAGCGCAGAATGAAATAAAGATCTTGCAGACAAAGGTCGCCAACATGCTGCTCGAACCGAACCCTGATATGGCGCAGATCGAAGATGCAGTTGCCAAAAGTCTCGAATGGGAAAAAACGGTGAGGATGATCCAGATCGAGCGCCAGGTGGAAATTCGCAAGATTCTCGGCGAGCAGCGCTGGCAGTCGGTACTGCTTCTTGTGCGAGAGGCGAGAATGTCGGAAAAGGCCGGCAAGTTTGCTAATTCATTCAGCGCGAAGGGATTGAGCCCTGATGAAGCTGATCGCTATACCAGGCTTCTGAAAGTGCTGCGGAGGATTATGTGAGTGCGACGGTGCGATTGCGCATGGCAGCCGCGCTGCGCGTATCAAAAAGCATTATATTATGAACAGCAATGAATTATTGGTGCGTGCAATGAGCGCAGAAAAAAAAGAATTCGGCCGTCTCAAGCCGGACGATAGCGCCGCTACGGCACAGGTTTCTCTGCCCGCAGGCGATGATCCTGTCGACCTTTCGCTCGCGGAACACGCGGCAAAAGGTGACAAAGGCGCATTCGAGCGCCTCATGTGGCGCTGGTGGGATCGGATTCGTGGATATTGTGCAACTTTTGTGGCATTCGATCCGGAGCTCGCTGAGGAAGCAGCGCAGGAGTCGCTGATCCGGATTTACAAAGCGCTTCCCCGCTGGCGAAAAGAAAGCCCTCTTGGGGGCTATCTCTACGGCATCTGCAGGACTGCGAGCCTTGATGTGATCCGTTCCCGCGCGCGGCATAGTGCGCGTTCGATGTCGGTGGAAGATTTTGATTCGCTCTCTCTTGAGAGCCCGCATTCTACTGGAGAAGCGAATGTCCTTCAGGAAGAAGCAAACCAGATGCTTGCAAAGGCGATGCAACGCCTCGATCCGGAAGATCGCTCGATGCTCTACCTCCATGAAGTAGAAGGAAAAGGGCTTGCAGAGCTGGGCGCAATGTACAATTTGCCGGTTGGAACAGTAAAATCGCGCCTGTTCCGCGTGCGGGACAAGCTGAGCGTGATGCTCAAGGAGATGGGGTATGAGCTCCGCTGAAAAGAAAAAAATCTATCTCAAAGACGCGCTGAAAGACGCAGCGATGTCGTCTGCTCCCTCTTTCCCGGACTTTGCTGATGTGTATCGCAAGGCTGAGCAACGCCCACGAAAAGTTCGGCGTATCGCCTTTTCTGCGGCTATCACCGCAGTTGCAGCAGCGGCGAGTTTCTGGATCGGCATCGCGTGGAACAGCCAGACTTCGCGCGATATCGCGCTGATCGATTCGTGGACTGTAAGCGCTGCTCCCGTTGCAGTGAGCGTGAGCACAACGCAGGGCGCTCAGAATGAAATAGTGCTCACCGCGTATCAAACCAGCCCGGTTAACCTTTTTGTGCAAGACCTCTGGGAAAGCTCGGCTGGAACAGGGCTGTAATCAAGGCTGGACGACTCAGTAGTTCCGTGCGAAAATCGCGCGGTGCTTTGCGGGCGCGCCGCAAATCGCACATTTCCCTTCGATATGGTCTTGTTTGCCAAGCGGGATACACCGCAGCGTCGCTTTGGTTTTTTCTTTGAGCGATGCTTCGCATTCAGCAGAACCGCACCACAGCGCTTCGGCAAAGCCGCCCTTTGCGCCGGATGTCCCTGCGGTTTCCACACCGAAGAACTCGATGAGTTCGCCGAGCGTGCTCACCGGCACCGTATTGGCGTCGCGGAATGCCTTTGCGCGCTCATAGAGCGAAGCCTGAATCTGCGTCTGCAGTTCCCTGAGCCTTGCGCCCGCTTCTCCGACTGGCACAAATAGTTTTTCGCCCGTGTCCCTGCGAACCATAACGACCTGCCCGGCCTGCATGTCGCGTGGGCCAATTTCGATGCGCACCGGCGTGCCGCGCATTTCCCACTCCGCGAATTTCCAGCCCGGGCTCGAGGAATCATCGATATCGAGCACGATTTTGAAGCCCGCTGCGTGCAGCTCGGCCTGCAGCTTTTCCGCGAAGGCGGTCACCGCAGCTTTCGTGTCGTTGCGATAAATAGGAATGATCACCGCATCCTCCGGCGAGAGGGTAGGCGGCAGCACAAGGCCTTTATCGTCCGAATGCGTCATGATGACCGCGCCGACGAGCCGGGTCGACACGCCCCAACTGGTTGCCCATACGTACTCGAGCTCACCCTGCCTGTTCTGGAACTTCACGTCGAAAGCTTTGGCGAAATTCTGACCGAGGAAATGGCTTGTGCCGGCCTGGAGCGCCTTTTTGTCCTGCATCATTGCTTCGATTGAATAGGTGTCGACTGCGCCTGCGAATTTTTCGCTCTCACTCTTGAGCCCGGGGACTACAGGGACCGCCAGATAGCGTTCGACGACATCGCGGTACACTTCGAGCATGCGCAGGGTCTCCTCGCGGGCTTCCTGTTCGGTCTCGTGAGCAGTATGTCCTTCCTGCCAAAGGAATTCCGACGTGCGCAAAAAGAGCCTGGTGCGCTTTTCCCAGCGCACAACATTCGCCCACTGGTTGATGAGAAGCGGCAGATCGCGCCAGGACTGGATCCAATTGCGATACATAGCCCAGATAATGGTTTCGCTGGTCGGGCGAATGCAGTACGGCTCCTCGAGCTTCTCGCCGCCGCCGTGCGTCACGACCGCAAGCTCCGGTGCAAAACCGTGGACATGTTCGGCTTCCTTCTCCAGAAAGCTCATCGGGATAAGAAGAGGGAAATATGCATTTTCATGGCCGGTTTCCTTGAAACGCCGGTCGAATTCGTCGCGAATTTTTTCCCAGATCGCATAGCCACGCGGCCGGATCACCATGCTGCCTTTCACCGGCGAATAGTCTGCCAGTTTCGCATTCAGGATGATGTCGATGTACCATTGGGAATAATCGACTTCGCGCGGTGTAATCTTTTCTGCCATACTGCACCTCAAGTAGTGGGAATTCGCCATACTATAGTGAAAAGCGATGCTTCAATCAATCGCCGGAATAAAGTAGGATAAGGATGTGACAACGCGGAATTTTCGTTTTGCATACTGGATTTTCTCGATTGTCAGTGTTCTTGCGCTCGCTGGCTCGATCCTGCTCGCGATTCGCACAGGAACCGATAAATGGCTTCCGTTCTTTCTTGCTGATGCAAAGCTGTATACCGAATACTTTTTCTTCGGAGCGCCGGTGGGCATCCAGCTGGCGGCAGCTCTGCAAATTTGCTTTTTGCTGCTCTGCTCAAGTGCGGTGCTCATCATCATTTTTTTTACGTTTCAAAAAACGGTGTCGGCTGAGGTATATTTAATCGCTCTCTGGGCATTTCTGGTCGATGCAGAGGCGCTCAGGCTTGTCATGCTCATCATTTCCCAGCGAAGCACATCGATTGGACCGCTTGTTTCGCTGACACGGGTGGTGTACGGTGCCCGATTTACAGGCTTGATATCGCTTTTCATCTCGGGGCTGTACGCTGTCGGCATCGGACATGAGCGACCTCAGACCGGATACCTCCTTGCAATTCTGTTCGGTGCGATGATAGCCATGCTCATACCCATCAGTATCGATCGTTTTCAGTCGTCTTTCATGCTCGCGGCGGGATATCGCGACATTACCATGATTGTCACCATCTCGCTCATTGTGATCAACTTTATAGACTATGTCGTGGCAGCGCGGCTCAAAGAAGATTCTTCGTATGTGTTTGCGGGAATCGGTTTGACCATTGCTGCGGGCTCCTGGGTGTGGCTGTGGAATACGCGTCCGCTCACGGGGGGAATTGGAATTGCATTGCTTTTTGCAGCGGGCTTGTTCGGGGTGATCGAGAGGCTTCACAAAATCTATATCTGGAAATGAGGGAGAGAGCACGCAGGCGGCATGGAAGACCGAGCTCGATTTTTTGGGCTGGAGCGCGCTAGAGCACAATAGAAGCGATGATTCCCGCTGCAAGCGGAATCAATATATTGTCCCAATCCTTTGTCGGCCAGAACTCCACAGACGCAGTTGCGGCAGCAATGATAAGCGCGGGAATGAATTTGCCCGTAAAAACAAAGACAGCGACAAGCACAGTCAGAAAACAGAAAACAGATCCTTCGAAAGATTTTCCGCCGGAGAGAGGCATCGGGATGCGTCCGAACGATTTCCCTATCAAACTGGAGAAGCTGTCGCCGATTGCAAGCGCAAGAATAGCCACTTTGGCTTGCAGCGGATCGAAGATAATGATTGCGAGCAACGCGCCAAGCGCAAGGGTAATGGGCCCTATGACAAATCGATTGCCATCGCGGCGCCGTGCTGCGTGTTCGGTAATTGGCGCGATGATTGGAACGATGATTTCCCTGTGCCGGAGCCATTCACTCGTGGAATACACAAGCATTCCGATCAGCAAGGCTACAATCGGAACAGCCGGAGAAATGTCGAGGAGGGGAATGCAGATGATGATAAGAAGATGAAGCGACTTCCGCGTCAGTTCGATTTTTATTTCTTCAGCTGGAGATTGAAAATGTATCCGCCTGTTTTGTTCATGATCTATGCGATCAGCACGGGTCACTACATGATCAATTCTCACATCCAGCCTCTTTCAGGTCTATCCTTGACATGGCAAGGCATCGTTTGCTAGGATGCCGCTCGAGAGTGCTGAGCGGGCGATTAACTCAGTGGGAGAGTGCCACCTTCACACGGTGGAAGTCATTGGTTCAAATCCAATATCGCCCATCCAGCGCTCTTCTTGTATACATCGGCAAAAAAGATACCTGAAAAAAGAACATATCGCATTGAAAGCGCCGAATATTCTATAGCATACGACTATTCGCGGAGAAATACAACATATTGTATCAATTGATGAATCGGTTGGGCGCCTGAGACCGGCACAAGGCCACTAAAAAGCTGGCGAAATGCCGCTTACATAGCGCGCGCCTTGCCCAATTTTCTTCCTGGCCTGTTTTCGATAATCCCAAGATACCAGATGCCGATGCATGCCAGCGCAGCGATAAGGCCCAAGTATGGCCATGCAGTCTTCAGCCCGAAGCGATCCGTAAACCAGCCTACAACCGGAGGGCTCACGCTCCAGCCCAATCCTCCAATCAGAGGAAGAACAGCCTGGAATCGGCCCCTGTGCGAAATCGGAGTGTGGTTCGCGACGTACGTGCCTTCATTTGTCGCGTTCACAATCTCGCCAAGCGTCCAGATAGCCGTCGTCAGATACATGAGCAAAACTGAGGGAGCGAGGCCGATGAGCCCGAAGCCAAGCGCGAACAAGATGCCCGCAAGCGCAACTGCGTTGATTGGCTTCCATCGCTGCGTAAGGGCCATTATTGGGGTCGACAGCACAATCACCATCGTCGCGTTGAGCGTCATGAGGGTACCATAGATCACCGATCCCCGGGCACCGAAAAATTCTTTTGTTTGTAGAGGCAGCGCAAAACGGTGCTGGGCGTAGACAAAGCCATACAGCCCGGTAAGAATAGTGAAGATAACAAGATACGGTCTCGAAAGGAGGTCTGATAAAAAAGTCCAACCGGGACGTGGTGGGTAGTGATACACTGACCGCGAGAGCGGGACAGGAAATCTAGGTTACTGTTCGGCATTTTGCATGGTCTACGAGACCGAAAAGGAG
>Ga0302253_1000189_pt1 | contig 59989 bp, 50 predicted proteins | sample AAG_RA_Trp_MG_FD_193537 | JGI IMG/M metagenome (GOLD analysis project Ga0302253, IMG submission 193537) | Enriched activated sludge microbial communities from anaerobic digester in WTTP, New Holstein, Wisconsin, United States - AAG_RA_Trp | ecosystem: Engineered > Bioreactor > Anaerobic >...
TGTGCGAATCAAATGCGATATACTGCATATCGCTGCACCTCCTATGCGCTATGGCTTTGTTTGTTTGTGAGGCAATTTTACCTCACATGGCGCGCTGGTGCAGCGCTCTCATATCATCAGACCCCAAAATTTTACTTTAGATACAGCGGCCGCTCCTTGTACTGCGTGTGCAAAAGCTCGTGCGCCTTGTGGCTGGCAGGCTTTTCGAGGAATTCCGCGTAGATCTGCTTGATGTACGGGTTGTCGTGCGAGCAGCGGTATTCCTGCTTTTCATCGTTGTCGTAAATGCCGCGCATGCGGAGTTTGCGCACTTCGTCAGTGGCGCCGTAGGGCTGGCCGCCGCCGCCGATGCAGCCGCCGCGGCACGCCATGACTTCGATGAAGTGCCACGGGGTCTCGCGGCCTTCCTCGCGCGCTTTGCGAACCTGATCGAGCACCGTGGCGATGTTGCCCATCTGGTGGGCCGCGGCCACGCGCAGCTCAATCCCGTTGATGTGGACAGTCGCTTCCTTGATGCCCGAAAGCCCGCGCACCGCGGTAAAATTGACATCTTTGAGTTCTTCTTTTGTTACAAGGAAATACGCTGTCCTGAGCGCTGCTTCCATGACACCGCCGGTCGCGCCGAAAATGACGCCCGCACCGGAATACGGCCCCAGCGGGCTGTCGGGCTCGGACTCGGGCAAGTTGAGAAAATCGATGCCCGCCTGCTTGATCATGCGCGCAAGTTCGCGGGTAGTCAGGGTGACATCGACATCCTTGTAGCCTGAGGAATACATGCTCTCGTCGCGGCTGTTTTCGAATTTCTTGGCGGTGCAGGGCATTATGGAGACCGAGTAAATCTTTGCCGGATCGACCTTTGCCTTTGCGGCCCAGTAGGTCTTGATCATGGCGCCCATCATCTGCTGAGGGCTCTTGGCTGTCGAGAAATTGGGGATCATGTCGGGGTAGTATTTCTCCATGTAGTCGACCCATGCCGGGCAGCACGAGGTGATGAGCGGCATGCTCTTGTCTGTGGTGGCTTGCTGCATGCCCGCTTTGAGCGCGCCCGTCAGGCGATGCACAAATTCGGTGCCCTCTTCCATGATGGTGAGGTCGGCGGAGAAGTTCGTGTCAAACACAGCATCGAAGCCGAGGCGGCGCAGGGCGGTGTAAATCTTGCCAGTGAGGTCGGTGCCAGGGGGCAAGCCGAAGGACTCGGCGAGTGCGACGCGGACTGCCGGGGCAATCTGGACTGCGCAGGTTTTGGCTTCGGGGCCTTCTTTCATGAGGGCGTCCCAGACGAGCTTGGTCTGGTCGTTTTCGTAGATGGCGCCGACGGGGCAGTGCGCGGAGCACTGGCCGCACTTGATGCACGGGCTGTCGCCAAGTTTGACATCAGCGGCCGGCGCGATGCGGATGGACTCGCCGCGGCCGAGAAATTCGACGGCCCAGACGCCCTGCATCTCCTGGCAGACCTCGACGCAGCGCCCGCAACGTATGCATTTGGAAGGATTGAGGATGAGAGAGCCTGTCGATGTATCCTGGGGGATATCGCGCACCATTTTCTTGTACGGCTGTTCGCGAATGCCGAATTCCTGCGCGAGGGTTTGCAGCTCGCAGGCTTGGTTGCGCGGGCAGGCGAGGCAGTCGTCCGGATGTGTCGAGAGAATGAGCTCGATCACGGTTTTTCTCGTCTGCACAAGGTCGGGGTCATTCGAGATAATGCTCATGCCTTCGCTTACCGGCGTGCAGCACGAGCGCAGCATTTTGTTCGACCCTTCGACTTTCACGACGCATATGCCGCAGGAGGCCCAGGGCGAAAGATCGGGATTATAGCAGAGCGTCGGAATTTTCACATTCGCTTTTTTTGCCGCTTCGAGCACGGTCGAACCTTCGGCAACCTGCACGGGGATTCCGTTAACCTTTACGTTTACCATAGTCGTTTCTCCCTGCCTTTAGCGCTTGATGACCGCACCGAACTTGCAGGCGGTATAGCATTCGCCGCACTTGATGCACTTCGAGCCATCGATGACGTGCGGCTTTTTCTTTTCGCCCGTGATACAGGGCACAGGGCAACGGCGCGCGCAGAGGCCGCAGCCGATACACTTCGCAGGATCGATTTCGTAGACGACGAGGTCCTTGCACTTGCCGGCGCGGCACTTCTTGTCGCGGATATGTTCGAGGTATTCGGCGCGGAAATGCCGGATTGTGGAGAGCGTCGGATTGGCCGCCGAGCCGCCGAGCATGCAGAGGGAGGCTTTGGTCATGGCCCTGCCGATCTGCTCGAGCTTGTCGAGATCGGCTTCTTCTCCCTGTCCTTTCGAAATCTTGTCCAGTAGGCCGTACATCTGCTTGGTGCCAATGCGGCAGGGCGCGCATTTCCCGCAGGATTCGTCGACGCAGAACGCCATGTAGAACTTCGACACATCGACGACGCAGTCGTCTTCGCTCATGACAATCATACCGCCCGAGCCCATCATCGAGCCGAGCGCGGTCAGGCTTTCGTACGAAATCGGGGTGTCGAGGTCTTTTTCGACAATGATGCCGCCGGATGGCCCGCCGGTCTGTACACCCTTGAACTTTCGCCCGCCTTTTATGCCGCCGCCGATATCGAAAATGATCTCGCGCAGGGTTGTGCCCATCGGCACTTCGATAAGGCCCGAATTGTTGATTTTGCCCGTGAGCGCGAATACTTTTGTGCCCTTGGATTTTTCGGTTCCGATCGCGGCGAACCACTGAGCGCCCCGGGTGAGCGCGACAGGGATATTTGCGAGCGTTTCGACATTGTTGATGACTGTGGGCTTGCCCCAGAGACCCTTGACCGCCGGGAAGGGAGGTTTCGGCCTGGGCATGCCGCGCTTGCCTTCGATGGACTGCAGGAGCGCCGTCTCTTCGCCGCACACAAAGGCGCCTGCGCCAAGGCGAATTTCTATATCGAAATCGAAGCCCGAACCGAGGATATCCTTGCCCAAAAGCCCGTATTCCTTTGCCTGCGCAATGGCAATCTTAAGACGCTCGATCGCGAGCGGGTATTCGGCGCGGATATAGATGTAGCCGAAATTCGCGCCGACTGCGCGCCCCGCAATCACCATGGCCTCAAGAATGCTGTGCGGATCGCCTTCGATGGTTGAGCGGTCCATGTAGGCGCCAGGATCGCCTTCGTCCGCATTGCAGACAATGTATTTCACATCACCCGGGGATTTGCGCGCCGCTTCCCACTTGAGCCCTGTGGGGAATCCTGCGCCGCCGCGCCCGCGCAAGCCCGAGGCCTTGACCTCGGCGATGATCTCTTCGGGCGTCATCTCGAAGAGCGCCTTTTCGAGTGCCTTGTAGCCGTCGCGCGCGATGTACTCGTCGATGCTTTCCGGGTTGATGACGCCGCAGTTGCGCAGGACAATGCGGAACTGCTTCTGGTAAAATTCGATATCTTCGAGCTTTGCGGTATCGCTCTTTTTATCCTTGCGATAGAGAAGGCGAGTGACTTCGCGTCCCTTCACGACCTGCTCCGCGATGATTTCGTGCGCATCCTCGGGCTTTACTTCCACATAGAAGGACTCGCTGGGAAGCACTTTGACGATTGGGCCTTTTTCGCAGAAGCCGAAACAACCAGTTTTGACCACCTGCACATCGTGGCTCACGCCCAGCGCTTCAGCTTCCTTGATTAGATTGCGATAAATTTCTTCACTGTGAGAGGATTCGCATCCTGTTCCGCCGCAGACCAGAATGAAATTCTTGTATGCCATACCATCCCCCCGCTTCAGTGCGCCACAATATCGACTGCCGGCCTGTCAAAAATATGGTTATCGAGCAGGCTGTGCTCCACAAGGTGCTTGACCACAAGCTCCTCGGCCACATCGCTCGTCATTTTGCCGTAGATGACGGGCGGCATGCCGGGCATGACGACTTCGACCGTCGGCTCGACATAGCAAAGGCCCATGCAGCCCGTCTGGCGCACTACCACCTTGTCGGCCATGTTGTGCTTTTCGAGCGCCGCAACAATGGCGTCGAAGGTCAGCTTCGCCCCGGCGGCGATCCCGCAGGTCCCCATGCCGACAATAACCTGGATGTCCTTTCCCTCTACATTCCGTTTTTCAAGCTCCTGCCGCTTTCCTTCGCGGAACGCACGGAGTTGCTCGAGGGTCATTTTCGCCATATCTTCTATCCCTCCTCCTGAGATGCGAGAAACTGCCGCACGAGCGACAGCGACGAGGCAGATGCCAGTTCCCCGACCGCCTCGGCTAGCTCGCTTTTTTTCACTTCATACGAAAGCCCGTCCCGAGCCCTCGTCCTTCGTATCTTCAATTCACTTTTTTCAGCCATGCTCAGCAATGCCGTGAACAATGCAACCGGGTCGCCAAGAGGCGGGCTGTCCACGCTCTTCCCTGGAAAGAAAAACTGCACTTCCGTGCCTTTTCCCTTTTCCGACTTCAGGCTGAACCAGCCGCCCGCAAGCGTAACTGCCTGCTGCACAAACGGAAGCCCAAGCCCGACCTTTCGTCCCGGATGCTTCGCTCCACCCGAGCGAAAAGGATCAAGCGCCCTTGCCTTCTCGTGCTCATCCATGCCGCAGCCATCATCCGCAATCCGAACCCGAAACCCATCCGGAGCCTCATCGATATCGACTTTAATTGATTGCGCTCCGGCTTCCACGGAATTCTGGACCAGATCGAGCACAAAATCCGCGATTGCATAGTGCATGTGCGCTGCCTGCCTGCCTTCCCCTTTGCCTTAAAGCGCTCTGTACTTTGCGATAATGTCAGGCAGCTGCTCTTTTGTAAGCTTGCCGTACACTTCATCATCGATCATCATTACCGGCGCAAGCCCGCAGCAACCCAGACAGCGCACTTCGTCGATGCTGAAAAGCCCGTCATCAGTGACTTCGTCCGGCTCGATGGAAAGAATCGAGCGCGTCTCTTCGAGCAGATCCTGCCCGCCCTTGAGATAACATGCCGTTCCCATGCACACCGCAATGCGGTGCTTGCCAGGTTTTGTCGTCTTGAAGAAATGATAAAACGTGATGACCCCGTAGATCTTCGCGAGCGGAATCCCCGATATGCGCGAGAGTTTTTCCGCCGCCGCTCTCGGGATATAGCCGAATTCATGCTGAATGCGGTGGAGCATCATCACGAGGCCACCTTCCTTTTTGCACCACTCGTCGATATACGCTTGAAGCTCAGTGGAAAACTCGATATCGCCTGCAACCATTCTGCAGCCCCCTGTATTCATAAAATTGAATATAGTAATATCGATAAAATAATAACGAAAGAATACTACCTTTTCTATAAAAAAAGCTCAAGTACCCTGCGGCGCTCGCCGCCCTGATGACGAAACTGCATATTTCAATTATCTTTCATCTGGAGGCATTTGCAATGGCAAATTCCGAAAAAAACAAATTGATCGCCGACCTCAACAACCAGGCGGTATTGCTCATCGATGCGGGCCGCTACCAGGAAGCCATAAACCTCCTCGACAAGGCGCTTGTCCTCGACCCATCCCGAACCGGTGTTCTTTTCAATCGCGCCGAGGCACATCGTTTGGCCGGAAATTTCGATGCAGCGCGCAACGATCTTCTGTCGGAACTGCAAATGGAACCAGATTCGCCCGAAGTTTTGCACGCCCTCGGGCTTCTTGCCTACGAACAGGATGATTTTGCCCAGGCCTCGGAATTCTATCGCAAAGCGCTCGACAAAGATCCATTGTATGCCTCCGCATGGAATGACCTGGGCGTTGTGGCTTTTCGCTCCGAGAAATACGATGAAGCCCGCGCGGCTTTCGAAAAAGCGACCTCGCTGGACCCCGATTTCAGCGATGCATGGTTCAACCTGGCGGATACGTATGATGAATTGGGTCTGGCCGACAAGCGCGCATATGCGCTGAAAAAGCTGCACGCCGCAAGAATGAGAACTGGCGAAAAACCTGATAGTGAGGATAGAGCGTGAATCCCGGTGACATTATCGGCACATATGTACTCGACCGGAGGCTGGGTAAGGGTGTCACCGCATCTACCTGGCTTGCGCACCTCGCACAGGACACTCCTTCTGCAGCTGCAGGAAATGAGCGTTCCGAAAATGGCGCTGCTGAAAGCCAGCCAGAGCGCATCTCCGCCACGCATCCCGAAAGCCCGCCAGACAACCCGCCAACGTCCCCGCCTGTCGTGCTCAAAATCTTTGATCTAGCGGAGACGAGCTCATGGAAGCCGCTGGATCAATTCAAGCGCGAAGCAGAAATTTTACGCACGCTGAACCATCCCCGAATTCCCAAGTACATTGAAAGCTTTGACCTTGCACAGGGAGGGCATTTTGAATTCGTGCTCGTGATGCAGTACATCGAGGGCGAAACTATCGAATCCCATGTGTCTTCAGGGAAAAAATTCACCGAGGCGCACATCGAACAGATGCTGGCCGAACTTGCCGATATTCTCGCCTATATCGGAAGCCTCAGGCCCCCTATCGTCCACCGCGACATAAACCCGCGGAACCTCATACTGCAGCCGGACGGCCATATTGCGCTTGTCGATTTTTCTGGTGTGCAGGATGCAATTCGTTCCGCTCTCTATCCTGGCGCGACGCTTGTAGGAACTGCGGGCTATATCCCTGTCGAACAGGTTTCGGGCCGGGCTACCCATCGTTCGGATCTCTACGGCGCAGCGGCAACAGCTGTCTTTATGCTCACAGGGCGCAATCCAGCGGAACTGCCGATGCGCAACCTGAAAATCGATCTCTCTGAGCTTCTGTATCTTTCTCCTGGCTTGGCTTACGTGCTTGGCAATTGGCTCGATCCTGACCAGGACCGGCGATTTCTCTCCGCGGCCAAAGCCGCTGCAATCCTCAGGGGAGAAGAACCGGTTCCGACCGCCGCGCTGGCTTCCAGCCCGAGCAATGCCCGCAGCTCCGAAAACACTCGCAATGTCGAAAGCCTGCAGTCTTCGCGCCGCGCGCTCATTTCCCATATTTTGAGTGAGCCCGATGCCGGCCGCGAATCCGTCGACTACCCTGCCGAACTGCCATCGGACAGCAAGCTTGAAATACAGCCGCTCGATCCGGGGCTCTACATCAAGCTGCCAAGAGGCAAGCGAGCCGGGAGCTCTTCGGGCTTTGCGTTCTTCCCCATAGTGTGGCTCGGCTTTGTATTCTTCTGGACGACCATGACACTCCGTATGCGAGCGCCGATGTTCTTTCCGCTCTTCAGCATTCCGTTCTGGATTGCTGGCGTGGCTATGCTCAAGTCTTTCTTGAAACCTTCCATAACCGACACAGAGCTCTTTATTACGCCGGACGGGCTTCTTAAGAAGAGCTCGAGCTTTATCTCGAATTCGGCGCAGCAGTATGCCATTTCCGATGTTGGCACCGCGAAAGTGCAGCGATCTTCCGTACAGCTCAACAATCGCTATCTCAAGGAACTCGCCATCGATGCGGGAACTGGAACGCTCACCTTCGGCCTGGGGCTCTCCGATCGGGAATTGTACTATCTCGAGAAGCGCATCAACGAAGAATTGGAAAAGCTGAAAAAATTGCCGCGCGAATAATAAGAATCAGCGCGCGGGCTGATACCAGCCCCTGTTTTTTGCACGCGCGCAATTCATGTATAAAAGCGTTATTCATACATAAAGGCGCGCCACTGAGAAGGCGCGATGCCCGTTTTTTTCTTGAAAAGCCGCGAGAAGTGGTATTGATCCTCAAAACCGAGCCGGTACGCCACTTCCTTAACCGACAGATCCCCCTGTTCAAGCAAGCTTTTTGCCGCATGTATCTTGATATGGATATAGTACTGGTAGGGGGTCATCGAGGTGTAGGTTTTGAAGATATCGTTGAGCCTTGATGCGCTGATTCCCAATGCCGTTGCGATGCTGTTGATATCGATATCGCCGTAGATTTTTTCGACCATCATGCACTTGGCGGCTTCGACAACCTGCGCTGCATGGCTGGCTTGAGCCCTGCGCCGTGCGCATGCGTTGATTTCAGCGATGAGCGCAAGAATTTTGGACGAGGCAACAATCTGGTAAAGCGGCTTTTGGTCCCGCACTTCAGCAATAATTTCGTTGTACAGGTCGAGTACATTGTTCTGCAAGCCAATTTCGATGAAAGGCTCTTGAGGATTCAGAAAGCCCCGTTCCCGCAGAAGCTCGAAATGCCCCCCCTTGAAGCCAACCCAGTATTCCATCCATCCAATTTCGTAGATCGGTTTGTAAAAATGCCGCACGCCAGGGAAGACCATAATGATGGAACCCGGCTTGACATCGTAGTGCCTCCCGGATGTCTCAAATACGCCTTCTCCCTTGGTGATGTATATAATCTGGTATTCGTTGAGCGTCCTGCCGACCGCTACGCGCTGGAAAATGCGGGGGTGGCCTTCTTTGTTCGGAGGATAGATCGTGTAGGGGGGAACTTCGGTATAGCCTGCGTCAGTGCATACCATTTCCCATTGCTCATCCTCGTCCGAGTAGGTGAGGTAGCGGAAAAATGTGTGCTGGACCGGGTTCTCCATAGCGCTCCTATTCTCTTATATCGCCGATTGCGCGCATGGACAAGCCTGCGTGTACATGCATATGCACGCAAGAAATATCTATCACAAATGCAAGAATATCCATTGCGCCCTGGGGGAGAGGCCTTATACTTGATGGTATATGAAAGAGAATTCTGCACATATTCCGACTGTCGGATTATTCGGCATCGGGCTCGACACCTACTGGGCACAATTCCCCGGGCTCAGAGAACGACTTCTTTCATATCAGGCAGAAACCGCAGCGCTGCTTGAGGGCGCGGGAGCGATGGTCGTCGATGCCGGCCTTGTCGATACAGTGGACAAGGCGCGCGCGGCAGGCGCCCTTTTCAGAGAAAAGAAGGTTTCGCTTGTGTTTCTGTACATCACGACCTATGCGCTTTCGCAGACGGTGCTGCCTGTGGCGCGGGAAGCAGGCGCGCCCATAGTCATTATCAATGCCCAGCCGGAAAAGAACATCGACTACGAGTGGTTCAACAGCCTTGGCGACCGCGCGCTCATGACCGGCGAGTGGCTTGCGAATTGTCAGTCATGCTGCGTGCCGGAAATTGCAAATGTATTCAACCGGAACGGCATTCCGTATCATATAATCACAGGGTACCGCGGCGAGCCCTTTGTCGAGGCTGAGCTTGCCCAGTGGGTGCGCGCCGCCCGCGTCGCCGAAGCGCTCAGAAAGACCAATATCGGCATTCTCGGCCACTACTACGAAGGCATGCTCGACGTCTATACCGATGTAACGCGCATGGCAGGAGTTTTTGGCAGCCAGTTCAACCTTATCGAAATGGATTACCTCGCCCAGCTGCGCGAAAAGGTGAGCCCCGCCCAGATCGAGGCAAAAATCGCCCAATTCAGAAGCGAATTCGAGGTAGTCTCCGAGTGCGAGGAAAGCGAGCTTGTGCGCGCCGCAAGGACATCCTGTGCCCTTGACGCTCTGGTGGAAGAAAAATCCCTTGGCGCCCTCGCCTACTACTACGAAGGAACCGCAGGCAATGTCCATCAAGACGTTGTCACTTCAGTTATTGCGGGAAACACCCTTCTCACCGCCCACCATGTTCCCGTCGCTGGCGAATGCGAAGTCAAGAATGCTCTCGCCATGAAAATTATGGACCTTTTGGATGCAGGCGGCTCGTTCTCGGAATTCTACCTTATCGATTACGAAGACGATGTGGTTCTCTGGGGACATGATGGTCCCGCCCACTCCGCAATCGCGGAAGGCAAGGTCAAACTTGTGCCGCTTCCTCTCTATCACGGCAAGCCCGGCAAAGGCCTTTCGATACAAATGAGCGTGCGCCATGGACCAGTCACCTTGCTGTCGGTCGTCGAGGGCGCAAGCGGCAAAGTCTTCCTGCTCACTGCCGAGGGCGAATCGGTGCCCGGCCCCACGCTCCAAATCGGCAATACCAACAGCCGCTACCGCTTCCCACTTCCTGCGAGGGACTTTTCGGAAGCGTGGTCGAAAGAAGGCCCTGCGCATCACTGCGCGATCGGCGTCGGCCATATCGCGGCGGAAATTGAAAAAACAGCAGCACTATTCGGCATCGAGTGCCATAGAATTTGCTGAGGCGCGCGACCATGTGTCGAGCCCGGCAGAACCAAGGACGGTTGAATGGCTGAGTATATATTGGAGTTGCGGCATATCTCGAAATATTTCCCGGGCGTGCAAGCCCTCAAGGATGTGCATTTCCAGCTGAAGCCCGCCGAAATCCACGCCATCATGGGCGAGAACGGCGCCGGCAAGTCCACCCTCATCAAGATCATCACCGGCGTCTACCAGCCCGACGAAGGCGAAATCTACTTCAATGGCGAGCGGATTCACTTCAAGAGCCCGCTCGATGCCCAGCGCCTCGGCATTGCGGCGGTTTACCAGCATGTCGCCTGTTTCCCCGATCTTTCCGTGCTCGAAAATATTTTCCTGGGCCACGAGAGCTTCGACCCTGTTACCCGCAAAATCCGCTGGCGCGAGCTGCGGAAAAAAGCCGAAATCCTCTTGCAGAGCCTCGACGCGGATTTCAGCCCGTCGACGACCATGGGCAATCTTTCCATCGCCCAGCAGCAAATCGTCGAAATTGCAAAAGCGCTCTCAGTGGATGCTAAAATTCTCATCATGGACGAGCCGACAGCGCCGTTGTCCCGCCGCGAGTGCGAAGACCTCTACCACATCGTCGAAACCCTGCGCGACAAAGGCGTATCGATCATCTTCATTTCCCATAGAATCGAAGACATGTACCGCCTCGCCGAGCGCGTCACCGTGCTGCGCGATGGCAATTATATCGCGACATGGGATGTCCCGGGCCTTGAGCAATCGCGCTTGGTGCAGGGAATGGTTGGCCGAGAAATCACGCAATATTTCCCGTCGCGGCATGCCACGATCGGCGAAGAAATTTTCCGCGTCGAGGGGCTTTCAAGAACCGGTTTTTTCAAAAATATTTCGTTCTCTGTACGGCGCGGCGAGATTGTCGCGCTCACCGGCCTTGTAGGCGCAGGACGCACCGAAATCTGCGAAAGCATCTATGGCATCGCTCCCCGCGATTCGGGAAGATTCTTCCTTGAAGGAAAAGAAATTACGATAAATACCCCCGCGGAAGCTCTCATACAGGGCATCGGCTACCTTCCCGAAGACCGCATGAAACAGGGCCTTGTGCTCGACTGGGACCTCATCCGCAATATCACACTGGCTTCCCTGCGCTCGTTCTGCAAGAACGGTTTCATGCAGCCATCAAAAGAACGCGACATGGCGCTGAGCCTGGCCGACAACCTCAAGGTCAAAGCGTCGAATATTTACGCAAAAGCCGCGACTCTATCCGGCGGCAACCAGCAGAAACTCATCGTCGCCAAGCTGCTCACTTCGAAACTCAAGCTCATCATTCTCGATGAGCCCACAAAGGGCGTCGATGTCGGAGCCAAGACCGAAATCTACCGCATCATGAACCAGCTCGCCGAAGAAGGATACGGCATCATTATGATTTCGAGCGAAATGCCTGAAGTGCTCGGCATGAGCGATCGCATTGTCGTAATCCGCGAAGGCAGAAAATCGGCGGAATTCGAGACGCCGAACGCCAGCCAGCAAGCCATTCTCGAATCTGCAATGACCGCAAACGGGAGAGAAGCTCATGCAATCGCAGGATAAAATGCAAACCGGACAGAGCGCGGACGGCCAGACCAAGGCCGCGAGCCGCCCGGACGCCATAAGCAGCCGCGCAGAAAGTACAAGCCGCGCCGAAACACTTGCCCGTAACACCGAAACCTACCGGGAACTCGGGCTGGCGATATTTATTGTCATCCTATCGGTCATTTTCCAGATCAGAAATCCGAAATTCTTGAGCCTTTCGAACATCAAGGACATGCTGGCAAATACCGCTATCTTGTCCATTCTCACGGTTGGCATGATGATGGTTATTATCACGCGCGGCATCGATCTTTCGATTGGTTCGACAATGGCACTGGCCGGCATGATCACTTCGCTCACGGTCAGCGCAAATCCGGGCATTTCGCCATTCCTGTCGCTGGCGCAGGGCATGGCTGTGGGACTGGCCGCAGGCCTCACCATTGGCGTGCTTGTGGCATATTTCAATATATTGCCAATAATTGCAACGCTTGGGCTTATGAACATCCTGCGCGGCATGACCTACCTGATCAGTAAGGGCAAATGGGTCAGCGCCTACCAGATGTCCGCCGGCTTCAAGAACCTCAGCACAGGAACGACCTTCGGCATCAACAATCTTATTATTTTTGCGATAGTTATTTACATCATTTATGCATATTTCATCAACCAGACAAAAACTGGGCGGTACATCTATGCCGTAGGTTCGAGCCCGGATACCGCGGAGCTTATCGGCATCAAGCGAAGGCGGATAATCCTGCTCGTATATGCGCTCATGGGGCTGCTGGCAGGGCTCGCCGGCGTTCTGTGGGTAAGCAAATTCGCCTCTGCACAAGGAGATACTGCAGTTGGCTATGAACTCAATGTCATCGCAGCGACAGTGCTAGGCGGCGCGAGCGTGGCGGGCGGTCGGGGCAAAGTTTCGGGCATTCTGCTCGGTTCGATTCTGTTCGGAATTCTTGCGAATGCCCTGCCGCTTATCAATATCTCGCCATTCTGGCAGCAGTTCATCCAGGGGCTCGTTATCCTCGCGGCAATTATTTCGAATGTGTTGCTGCAGCGGCGGAATGACAGGCTCGCGCTCAAAAAGCGCGTGATTTGAGACGGAGTATGCATATGACTGAAAAAACAAGCACCATCGATGTCAACAAACCGCGCGGCCTTCGCAAGTATCAATGGGAGATATTCCTCGTTGTCCTCTTTCTCGCGGTCAATGTGGTCAACTCTTTCCTAAGTCCGTATTATCTGACCTTGGACACCTTCGTGAGCACTCCGATGAACTTCCTCGACAAGGCATTCCTCGTGCTCCCGATGACAATGATCATTATCCTTGGGAACATCGATGTGTCGGTGGGGTCGATTGTTGCGCTCACTTCGGTGCTGATGGCAGTGTCGTATAACGCAGGCCTTCCTATGCCGCTCGCGATGGTGCTCGCGCTTGTGATAAGCACCACATGCGGGCTCATCAACGGCCTTCTGCAGATCAAGTTCCGCGAACTTTCGGCGACCATCATCACGCTCAGCACGATGACTGTCTATCGCGGCATTGCCTATGTCATTCTCGAAGACAGGTCTGCAGGGCGCTTCCCCTCCTGGTTCAGTTTCCTCGCGTGGGGATACATCGGAAAGGTGCCATTCATCTTGATTGTGTTTGTTCTGGCGGCGATCGTGTTCGCGATTCTTTTGCATACAACGCGATTCGGGCGCATGGTGTTCGCGGTCGGCAACAACAAGACTGCGTGCGAATACTCAGGAATCAGAACAGGGCGGATCATCCTTGGGGTGAGCGTGATCACGGGGCTTATGGCGGGTTTTACCTCGCTCTTTCTCACCTCGCGCATGGGGAGCACGCGCCCGAATGTCGCGCTCGGCTATGAGCTCGATGTCATCGCCATGACAGTGCTCGGCGGCATCAGCACGAGCGGCGGCAAGGGAAGAATTGCGGGGCCGCTTATTTCGATATTCCTTATAGGATTTTTAAACTATGGACTTGGCCTGCGGAATGTTTCCGCGCAAGTTTTGCTCATTATTCTCGGTTTTCTGCTCATTCTGTCGGTGCTTGTACAGAATTTCACCGACAGGCCGAGGCAGAAGTCTTCTTCAAAATCGGGGAAATCGGCCGCTCCAACGCATCGGTCTGATGCAGGAAGCGGATCAGATATTCACGGAAATTCAGCTCAAGGAGGCTGACATGAAAAAAACATTCACAGTGGTAGCGCTGGTGCTGATCGCACTGGCACTGGTCATGCCTGCATCGGTGTTTGCCGCAGAAAAGGCGAAATATGCCATTGTGTTCAAAAACACTGGCAACCCCTACGGCGAAAAACAGATGGAAGGCTTCAAAAACGGCATCGAGGAACAAGGCTTCGAGGCGATTCTCCGCGCTCCGGATCTGCCCACCGCTGAGGCGCAGATTCAGATCATCGAGCAGCTGATTGCCCAGAAAGTCGCCGCGATCTGCATCGTCGGCAACGACTACGATGCCCTCGTCCCGGTCCTCAAAAAAGCGACCGCGCAGGGAATCAAAGTCTTCTCGCTCGATTCCTCGGTCAATCCCCAGGCACGCCTTACCCACGTCAACCAGGCGGACTCCGAGAAGATCGGCCAGACCCTCATCAAGGCTGCGTATGACATGGCAGGCGGTAAAGGCGAAATCGCCATTCTCTCCGCGACGAGCCAGGCTTCCAATCAGAACATCTGGATCGACTTCATGAAGAAAGAGCTGGCAAAGCCCGAATACAAAGACCTCAAGCTCGTCAAGGTCGCCTATGGCGATGACCTGCGCGACAAGTCCGTATCCGAGACCGAAGGCCTTCTGCGCTCCTATCCGAACCTGAAAGTCATCATCGCCCCGACCACCGTCGGCATTGCGGCAGCTGGAAAAGTCCTCACCGACAAGGGCCTCAAGGGCAAAGTGATGCTCACCGGCCTCGGCCTGCCTTCGGAAATGGCTGAGTACATCGAAAACGGCGTGTGCCCCTACATGTTCCTGTGGAACCCGATCGATGTCGGCTATCTCGGTGCCTATGTTGGCACCGCGCTTGTAAGCGGCAAGATCAAAGGTGCCGTGGGCGACAAGTTCAGCGCAGGACGGCTTGGCAACTACACCATTACCAAGGCACCCGATGGCGGAACAGAAGTTCTGCTCGGACCGCCGTTCAAATTCGACAAGAGCAACATCAACGATTGGAAGAAAGTGTACTAAAGCGATGCAGCAGGTGCGCAGGCCGGCTTTCGGGCTGGCCTGCGCTATGAAAGAAAGCGGCGCGCCGCTTCAAAAGCGGAAGCGGCAGCCGTACGTGCACCCTATTTCAGGAGCAAGTCATGAAGAGAAATGCATTTGCGATGCAGCTCAAACCCGGAAACGAAGCCGAGTACAAGCGCCGCCACGACCAGATCTGGCCCGAGCTCAAGGCCGAACTCAGAAAAGCAGGCGTTTCGGACTATTCGATTTATCTCGACCCTGAAACCCTGCGCTTGTTCGCAATCCAGAGCCTTGCGGATGATGAAACAAGCAGCACGCTCCCGGAAAGCCCCATTGTTCGCAAATGGTGGGACTCGATGAAAGACCTCATGGAAACGAATCCGGACAATTCTCCCAAGGTGTGGCCGCTCACCGAAATGTTCCATATGGATTGAGCTGGCGCGAATTGTGTGGCAGCAAAAAGGCAAATAATGAACCTTGAAACATTGATTGAGATTTCGCGCCGCTATGGCGCAGACCCCGACTACGTCCTCGCGGGCGGCGGCAACACCTCTCTGAAAGATGGAGACGTGATTGCTGTCAAAGCTTCGGGTGCGCTGCTCGGGACAATTGACGAAAATGGCTTTGTGCAGCTTTCTCTTTCCAAGCTGCGTGCGTTATTCGATATGGCGCTGCCTTTTGATTCTGAGGCACGAGAAAAAATCGTGCTTGAAAAATTGCTTGGGGCACGGCTTCCGGGGCAGACGCGCAGGCCGAGTGTGGAAACCCTGCTGCATGCGCTGTTCCCGTATCGATTTGTAATCCATTTGCATCCTGCGCTTGTCAATGGCATGCTGTGTTCGCGCCAAGCGCTGAGCGCAGCGGAAACGCTCTTCAGGAATGAGGCGTCGGTCCTTCCTTATATTACGCCCGGCTATATCCTTGCGGATGCTGTGCGCCGGGTTTTTGAACATCGAACATCATCGGGCATGAGCCCACCAAAAATATTGTTTTTGCAGAACCACGGCGTGTTTGTCGCGGCGGATTCGGTCGAGGAAATTGAGGCGCTGTATGCGCATATCTTTGAAACATTGAAGGCGAAGGTGCAGCCGCTTCCGGAGGAAGGCCTGAGAGGTGGGCCTGCGCGCGGGTATGAGGCTGCGATTGCTGCGGTTGCCGAAAAGGCTGTCGAAACAACAGCCACGAAATTTAACGTACGATTTTTCTTTACGTCAAATTCGCTGATTGGCCATTTCCTGGCCAGCCCCGAGGCATTCGTGCCCCTGTCTAGTCCATTCACCCCCGACCACATCGTCTATGCCGGCGCCTGGCCTCTCTTTGTGAATATCTCCAAGGCACAATCTTCGGAGCACATAATTTCCAAAATCGACGAATTCCGTATCCGCCACCAGGAAATGCCGAAAATCATTGCAGTCCAGAATCTCGGCATTTTCGGACTCGGACAGGACGAGAGCGCAGCCAAACGCGCCTGTGAGCTTTTTGGCGATGCAGCAAAAATCGCCTGGTATGCGCGCTCATTTGGGGGCGTGCATCCTATGCAACCTGCAGATATCGAATTCATACGAAGCTGGGAAGTCGAAAAATACCGCGCATCCATTGCAGCGAGCTCGAATCCCGCTTCCTGAAATATTGCAGTAGAGAGAAGGGAGGATCACCTTTATGTCCAGAATAGAGCAAGAATACAAATCAGCACGCGAAACCTATGCCGATCTCGGAGTGGATACCGATCAGGCAATCAAAACACTTTCTTCGATCCCTCTCTCTATCCATTGCTGGCAAGGTGACGATGTCATCGGATTCGACGGTGCGACATCCCTGAGCGGCGGAATCCTCGCTACCGGCAGTTATCCTGGCCGTGCTCGCAACGCCGAAGAGCTCAGAGCCGACGCCGCATTCGCCTTTGCGCATATTCCCGGACAGAAACGCTTCAATCTTCATGCCATGTATGCCGAGACAGGCGGCACTAAAGTCGAGCGCTCTGCCCTTCAGCCCCGCCATTTCGATGCCTGGGTTGCCTGGGCAAAAGAACAGAAAATCGGCCTCGACTTCAACCCGACATTTTTCTCCCACTCCCTCGCTGCGAGCGGCTGGACCCTGGCCCATCCCGATGAAAATATCCGCAAATACTGGATCGAGCACGGCAAGGCAAGCAGGCGCATCGCCCAGGCCATTGCCGACAGCCTCAAGGATGTCGTCGTCAATAACCTCTGGGTACCCGACGGCTCGAAAGACATGCCCGCCGACAGGCTCGGCCCACGCCTCAGGCTCAAGGAATCCCTCGACGCCATCTACGCCGAGAAACTGCCCAACGACCGCGTCCTGGACGCTGTCGAATCCAAATTGTTCGGCATAGGCTCCGAATCCTATGTCCCCGGCTCGCATGAGTTCTATTTTGGATATGCTTCCCAAAAAGCCATCGGCCTCTGCTACGACATGGGCCATTTCCATCCAAACGAAAGCGTGGCAGACAAAATTTCGGCCACCCTGCTCTATGTGCCTTACCTCATCATCCATCTGAGCCGCGGTCTGCATTGGGACTCCGACCATATCGTCATCTGGAACGATGCAATAACCGATGTCTGCCGCGAAATCATCCGCATGCGCGTGTGGGACAGAATTCACCTCGCGCTCGATTACTTCGATTCCTCAGTCAACCGCATTTCCGCCTGGATTATCGGTGCGCGCAGTGCCCAGCGAGCCCTCCTCTATGCCCTCCTCGAACCCGTGGAAGCTATGCGAACCGAAGAAGAGCGCGGCGATTTCGGAAGCAGACTCGCCCTCATCGAAGAATCGCGCTCCCTGCCCTTTGCCGCAGTCTGGCGCCATTACTGCGAAATGCAGGAAATCCCGTCCGGTCCGGCATGGATCGAAAACGTCAAGGAATACGAAAAGAAGGTGCTAGAGGAGCGAGGTTGATGAGGGAAAGAAAGATAGAGCTTGACTTTTGATTTCCCATGAGATATTGAGAAACATGTAAGCCGGAGTTGCTATATATCTGCCAGAATTTCCTTTGCACCAAGAAATTTCGGTCCGGTCTCCTTTTCTTTTGCCTCGAATTCCTCGATAAGCTTGTTGTCAATATAGTTTTCGTACAGCTCGTTGAGAGAATACTTGATGAGACTGGACTTGTCTTTTGCGAACTGTTTTTCGAGGAAAGCGAGCATCTTTTCTTCTTCCTCATTCAGGCGAATTGAAATCACCGCCATTTCTTGTATACCTCCTCGCGTTTGTCCAGAGCGATTACATATATATCATCATGCTCAATATAAAAAATGAATCTCTTCTCTGCAACACAAGCACTTTGCCCGGGCGATTCTTTTCGACTACACTGGAAGCATGGAGAATTCTCTGCTAGGAAATGAGTTCAGAAAAGGAAGAGCAGCGCGCCATATGTATCGCTCAATCGCTCTCGCCTGGGATGTGCGCTGAGGCCGCGCTGCTGAACCTCACCCTTCCAGATCAGTCCCATGCGAAGCCCGTTCGCGCTCCCTGATGGCGCGGATAAGGCTTTCCACATACTGGCGCGCCATGTCCTTGCAGCCAAGCCCGATCGCAATCGCGATTCCCAGCGCAATCGAACCAATCAGCAGCAGAAGCAGAATACTCACAATCGACTGCCCGAGGCCGAGCTGGTCGACGACCATCACAACCACGATGATATATCCGACCGCGCGGATGAGCCTCTGGACAAGCGTCGCGGAGCCCATCCCCGCATTATTCATGATGGTCAGCACAAAATTCGAAAGAAAATTGACAATCAGCACCCCGATCGCAGCCGTGATTCCAGCTGCTAGAATTGTCGGAATCGCGCCAAAAAGCCACGACCAGATGGACTCAGCCGCGCGCTGATCGAGCACCGAAGCTGCCATCGCCAGCACGAGGAGCATCACAACCCAGTACAGAAAAACCCCGATCAGCTTCGATGGCGCATACTGCACGTGACCTTTGCGCAAGAACTCGTTCACCCCGATCTTGCCTGCAAGCACATCGAATTTGAGCACCGCAAGTATTTTCGGCATAATGAGTTTCAAGATTTTTGCGATCGCCCAGCCCACCAGGAGGATAAGCGGAGCCCCGAGAGCCGATGGAAGGTCGCTCACCCATCGCCATATATTGTTCACAAATTCTGTCATTTTTCCCCTCCTTGATTTTCAGCCTTCAGTGACGAGCCGATGGAGCTCTTCCACAGAGAGCCCTTCGATTCCCAAGGTATGGACTGTTCTGCCATTTGCGCGATAATCCACCCCATGCATGAGGTTTGCAAGATCGATCGTGAGATTGATAGCCGGCGTTTCGACTCCGTACATTGCCGCAATGCTTGCCATGGGCACAAGGCTCATTGGCACATCTTCCCAAATGTAGCGATGATTGATCGTTTTTGGTGCCTTGATGCCCGCATAGCTGATCGTCGCACGTATCGCACTGCAGAGGTCCGCACCCACTGAATCATAGGTAAGATAGAGCCATTCGCGGGCGGAAACCGTCCGGATGCCCAGCGCGCGGGCGAGCGCAAGCCGCTCATCGTCGATTGCCTGCAGCACCCTCGCCACGGAAGGCGAAATGCCCTGAAGATAGTATTCGAAATCGCCGCCCGTGGACTCGATCCACGCAGCATTCAGCAGGGTGAGCGCAGGATGGAAAACCGCGCCGATATTTTCTAGGCTCGTGGCGAGCACATTGCTCCCGGCTATGAATTGTGGAAATGCCACATCGATCACTTTCAGCACGGCAGGAGTCAGAAACGAAGGCAATGCGCTCACCGGAACCCCGTTTTTGATTCTGAAGATGTGACCTTTATTCCTGGATATCATGCGCGAGGCATAGATGAACGTCTGTGCTTCGACGATGACGACTCTTGCTGTGCATCCTTCGCGGTCGAGGGCTGCGCGGAATTCGAGGGCGCCACCGGTCCGGCCAGGATTCAGCACTACAATCTGCCCATCTTCCAAAAAAGGCGCCATAAGGGTACCGAGTCCATAATGCGCGGTCGAAGGCGTCACGATCATTATGACATCAGTGCCTGCTATCGCTTCCCCGATGCGCGAGGTCGCAAGCCGTACAGGCCCGAAGCCGGATACTGCTCCCTCCACTTCGATACCCTTGTACCAGCGGATTGCGTTGAGGTGCTCGTCGGTGCGGTTGTAGATATGCACAGGGAATCCCAGCAAGCCAAGGTGCCCGGCCATAGAAATCCCGCCATTCCCTGCGCCTGCGATACACCACACCATATCCTTGCCTTTGGCAGCGACGCGCTCAAGATGCTCGAGAATGCCGCTCCAATCAGTTTTTTTCACCATGTTCCTCCTGGGGGGCGAACCCCATGCGCTCGAGGTTTCGTGCAATCCCGAACAAGCGCTGGCTTACCGCGAGCGGCTTTCCATCCTTGTCCACGGTCTGCACGCCTCCATGCATGAACTGCACAGGCTGGCTGACCGCCGCATCGAATTCATCCCTGCACGCGCTCAGCCATGGCAACGGAAACACCCCAGCCTTCATCATCGCATAGAGCCCGCGCGGGCTGTAAGGCTCGGGAATTGTCGCCTCAATGAATTTAATCATGCGACGCGCTTCCTCATACAGATGGCGTGTGCGCGCTTCCACCATAGAATGCTTGCCGTACTCCGGCATATCGCCTTTCCGCTTGAGCCTGCGGTACTCCGAGAGCGCGTACCGCGTGATGCGCACCGATTCCTGCACGACATCCGGGTCGGCAAGGCGCACTCCCTCCGAATAGCTCACCACATGGATGATCTGAGGACTTGTCGGATCATCTGGCTCGATGTCGTCCATGAGCATGGTCACCGCCGCAAGCTGTGCACGAGCTTTTTCCATATCCGGCGAGAAATAGTCGAGCCCGCCCCGCGGCTGGAGGATAACCGCAAAATCCGGCCCTTCCAGCTCCCGCACGAGCATGCGCAAGGCGCGGGCTTTCGCCAGATCCTGTATTCCCCAGGTATATTTCGGCGTATTGAGCATGGTCTGGAGAATGAGCGTGCGGATACCCTGAAGCTTCGCCGCTTTTGCGGCGACATAACCCGACACAATATAGCCGACATCGTCACAGCCTCGGAATGCGAAATGGTGCGGCACATTCGGTTCCATCGGCTTTCCGCTCGAAGCGATATGACGAAGGGCTTCAAAATGCTCCACAAGGTTCTCCAGAACCGAGTTGTCTCCTCGCCCGTCGAGCTTTGAGAACCACCAAAGCGAAAGCGCGTGCCAGCATATATCGAGGGATTGCTCATGCATCTTGGCCATGTCGGGAACGCGTTTTGTACCCGCATACGTGCGCACGAGCATGGGGCGCGCGGCTTGCCACACGCGGCGGTATTCTTCAGGACTATTGATGGGAACTCCGCCTCCGTTGGAAAGCCCTGTCCAGTCTTCGCCGAAATGGCTTTGAGTAAGCTGGGACGAGCCTATCGAGAGCACATCGAGAAGCCCGCTTTTCGCAAGGCGTGAAGTCCAGTCGAGAAAAAGCGCGACTGCTTGCGAGCGATCTTCTGCATAGGGGCCTACGTGCGCGCGCATAAGTGGAGGTAGGTTGTGCGCAATGCCATGCCGGACACGGTCAATCACGCGCTCGCCCCATGTGCCAAAGCCGGGAGAACCAGATCGATCTACGGGCGCAACATCGAGATATGCTCGGTTCTTGACAATTTCAGTACCAAATTCAAGGCGGGCTTTGTCGTACGCGAGCTCCGCGCTTGCCTGCTGTGGCACAAGATGCGTCGGCAGGCCGAGAATTTCGAGGATCTCCTGGTATGTTTCATCGCCATGAAAAACCGCATCAACAGAAGGCACGTGCTGTTTTGCCTTCTCGCAGGCGGGCGGAAGGCCTGCAAACCAGAGCGCTTTGATCGGACCCCCGTCCTTTGCGAGCATTTTGGCGCTTTTCAGGCGCTCGACAAGTTGTGCAAAAAGCTCTACGCCCCTGTCCGGATCGAGGCGATACGAAAACCCGAGTACATCGATGCCTTTTGCCCGCACCCAGCGAACCAGCCTTTCTATTGAAGGGCGCCTGACAAGCGCATCGAGTTCTTTGCTTGCATCCTCATCGGCGATTTCCACTCGAATGCCACAGTCCCTCAGAATCTGCGCGAAAGCGAGAATGCCGAGGGTGTGTGCGTCGATAGCCGGCTTGATAAGACCAATTACATCGTTCTGACTTACTTTATACATCCTGTAGGCCTCCTTTGTGCGGCGTCTCTGCAGACAAGTCTTCTGCAAGCCGTGTCCGTTCGAGCAGTGCCCGCGCTCCTGCGGGAAAAGCACTTGTTAGCTTTCCTTGCGCACGAAGCCGCCTGTACCCCGCTGCAACAATACCCACGAGATACTGCGCTTCCGAAATTCCGGCAAAACCAGCCGCCTCCTCGAACCAACGATCCGGAATCATCGGTTGGCCATTGATTTCGATTGCCCAGAACTTGCCATCCGCAAAGAAAAAATCGCCTCGCGCATAATCGCGCACGCCTGCAGATTCGAAAGCGCTCCGGGCAAAGGGAACGAAACGCTCCATCTGCTCGGGCTCGAGTGGGCTCATCACGGTGTGATGGCCATCTTTGTCATCCGAAGTTATAAGATGAAACCGCTTTGGCTGGGCTAATCCAAGGAATGCCGGCATGCATTGCATGGCGCCGGGCCCTTGTATCATCGCGCAGGTAATCTCTTTGACATCGGGATACGCTCCAAGATAATGTTCGACGAGAATGTGTCCGCTGTACAGCGAAATCATTCGCGCAAGAATCCTTGATAACTCATCTACATTCCAGGCTATGCTGTTTTCATCGATTCCCTTGGAATTGCCGAGATTTTCTGGCTTTATGATGTAAGGAAAGGCATCGAGGACCTTCAATTTTTGAATGCCTTCTTTCAAGCCGGCTTCTCCTGCTTCGACGTGCACGAATGGCGGCGTCCGGATGCCATCCGCTTCCCATTTCCGCTTGAGCGACGCTTTGGAAAGAGCCCGCTCAATGACTTCAGGATCGGAACCTATATATAAAACGTTATGCGACTCAAACCATCCATGTACGTTAGTCGATACTGTTATTCCATCTTTTTCTTCAGGAAGATGATCGATACCGCAGAGAACCAAATCCGGTAGGTTTTCTCTAATAATCTCGAGATCATTAATGTTGGCTGCATAAGAGAAATAGGCCTCAAATCCGGCCCCATTATAAATTCCCGTCATGCGCGCATAACGCACCTCATTTTCGGCCGCAATTTTCCGGTCAGTTTTTTTCTTCATGATTATCTGTAATCTCATATGGTCCTCCAATAAAATCTCTATTTAAGTATGTACCACATATCCGCGATAATTACAAATTTTGTTTTGAAGAATGCGAGGCGGCTCTTTGTGCTATAATTGATTGCAAAGCAATGATCACCTGCAATGAGCGCAAAGACGAGCGCAATTTCATGGTGCGCACTCAGATCGCCGCGCGCGGCGTTCGGGATAAGCGCGTGCTCGATGCCATGCGTAAAGTACCGCGGCACCGATTCGTTCCCGTATCTTGCAGTTCCGAAGCATATGAAGATTTTCCCCTACCCATTGGCTCGGGACAGACAATCTCCCAGCCCTACATTGCTGCATTCATGGCAGAGATGCTTAGGCTCGATGGCAGCGAGAGGGTACTTGAAATTGGGACAGGGTCGGGGTACGGGACCGCAGTGCTGTCCCTGCTTGCGAAGGAAGTATTCAGTGTTGAGCGCATTGCAGCGCTTCTTGAGCGGGCGCGCGAAGTGCTTGAGGCTCTGAAAGTGGAGAATGTGCATTTGCGGCTGGCGGATGGATTTTTCGGTTGGGCGGAGGAAGCTCCGTTCGAGACGATTATTTTAAGTGCGGCGCCCTTTGATATTCCGAATGCGATTGTGAACCAACTCGCGGATGGTGGCAGGCTTGTGGCTCCTGTCGGTTCTTTGGGAGCGCAGACACTCGTGCGCATCACGCGGCGAGGCGCACACTTCGACACTGAAGCCTTGCTCGATGTCGCTTTCGTGCCGATGCGCCCGGGAGTGAGCGAGCTGTAACAAGAACGGACCATTCGCTCAACCGCTGCCTGGGGGCGGGTGCCCGCGGGTGCTTAGAGGCTGGTGCCCAGGGGTGGGCTTATTTCAGCGCCCGCGCCCGGCGGGCTGCTTCCTCGGTACATTAACTTGACTGCATATGAACTTTATGGCATATTTCAGTCGTGTAGACAGTTTCAGCCACGGATGAATACATCGAATGGTTCTGCTCTCTTCCGGGCAAGGCCCAGGAGGCTCTCCTTGCCAAGGTCCTTCTTCTCGAGGAATTCGGCCCGCAGCTTGGCCGTCCTCATGCAGATACCTTGAAGGGAAGCAGAATCAAGAACCTAAAGGAGCTCCGGGCGCGAACGCACGCACAGGTCCTTCGCGTCCTCTATTACTTTGATGAGGAGCGCCAGGCGCTTCTCCTTATAGGAGCTCCGGGCGCGAACGCACGCACAGGTCCTTCGCGTCCTCTATTACTTTGATGAGGAGCGCCAGGCGCTTCTCCTTATAGGAGGAGACAAGAAGGGCAGGAACGAGAAGGATTTCTACAGTCGGCTCATTCAAATGGCAGAAGAAATTATCGAGCGCTACAGGCGCTGAAGGATACCATATGGCTATCATTAAGAACGCAATTGAGGCTATGGAAGCTGTGATGACTCCCGAACAGGTCAGCCGAGCCCGTGCCGCCGCCGAGCGCGAGATGCTCGCCATCCGGCTCGCCGAGCTCCGTGAGCGGAAGGGAATCAGACAATCCGATATGAAGGCTTTCAGCCAGACTGCTATCTCCAAGATTGAACGACGCAAGGATATGAAGCTCTCCACGCTCATCGACTACCTTGAGGGGATCGGGATGGGACTTGAGATCCGCGTCTATCCTAAAGATGCGAAGGGCTCACACAAGAGCCAGACCATCCTCAAAGTCTAATGGCCTATTTCAGCGCCCGCGCCTGGCGGACTGCTTCCTCGCGGACTTCTTTCTCGCCTTCGATGACTCCATGGAGCATGAGTACGCGCCCTGCGCAGATCGTGGTATCCACCGCTGCACCAGCGTTCGCGTACACAAGGTTCGAAGCAAGGTCATGGCAGGGGGTCATTTCCGCTCGCGCCAGGTCGATGAGCACAATATCGGCGCTCGCGCCTGTCTCGATGCGCCCGCCGCCGGTGCCGAAAAATACGTGCCCGTTGCGGCTTGCCGCGGCCAAAATTTCTCTGACGGACCAGCGCTTCGGGTCCTTGTAATGGTGCTTCTGGAGGAGCCCTGCCATTTTCATGTCTGAAAACAAATTGAGCGAGTTATTCGAGGCCGCGCCATCAGTGCCCAGCAGCACCCTTACGCCCCGGCGCCGCGCCGCCTCGTAATCGAACGCTGGCCCCGATGCCAGCTTCATGTTCGAAACAGGATTGTGTACCGCGGTTACTCCTCGCTGGCCGAGCAGATCCCTGTCGCGCGCATCGAGCCACAGACAGTGCGCGGCGAAGGTGTTCGGTCCCAGAACCCCGAGCGAATCAAGGTAGGCAGTTGGAGACATGCCGGTCTTTGCGCGGCATTCGCGGTCTTCGGTTTCGGTTTCGGCAAGGTGGATGTGAATGAATAACCCGTGCTCCTTTGCAGATCGGGCGATATATCGCCAACTCGACGCTGATGTCGCATAGACCGAATGCCCGGCAAGGGCGAATATCGATACCGGCCCGCAATCCGGCAAGCGCTTAAAAAATTCGTCGCAGGCTTTCTGCTGAGCCAGCCCGCGTGCCTCGTCGAGCCCGTCGATGAGCGGAAAAGAAATGACAAAGCGCATACCTGAGTCGCGAGCTGCCTGCGCCTGCGCTTCGGGGAAGAAATACATGTCCGCAGCAAGCGTCGTTCCTGCCCTGATCATCTCGATTGCCGCAAGGCGCGTGCCCCAGTAGACATCTTCGGCGGTGAGCCGCGCTTCCCGCGGCCAGATCGCCTCATTCAGCCAGGGCATGAGATCCATGTCCTCAGCGATTCCCCGCAAAAGGGTCATCGCCGAATGCGCATGCGCGTTCACAAGGCTCGGGATTGCAGCCATCCCGCGAGCTTCGATGACCTGGACTTCACCGCTTCCATCGAGGGGGATCGAATCTGCGGGAACTACCCGCGCGATCCTCTCGCCTTGAATCAGAATGTCGGATTCCGCTCCTTCAACGAGCGCATGGCGAATCAGGAGCGCCATGCTGCACCTCTCGGCGTGCCGGCCAAAGCCGCATCCTCCGCGCCGATGCGCGCAATAATCGCCTTGACCAGCGCCGAAAATTCGGGACGCTTCTTCGTCGAAATCTCCAGCACCTCGTCGCCCGAAATTGGCTGGTCGAGGATGCCCGCCGCCAAGTTCGTAATGCACGAAATGCCGAGTACCCGCATGCCGCAATGCACCGCGGCAATCACCTCGGGTACCGTTGACATGCCCACCGCATCCGCACCGAGCGTTCGCGCCATGCGGATTTCCGCTGGTGTTTCGAAGCTTGGGCCAAGAAACCATGCATACACGCCCTCATGCAAGCCGATTTCAAGATCGCGCGCAGCACCCTTCGCAAGCTCCCGGAGCGCCGGATCATACGCCTTGCTCATGTCCGGAAACCGCGGCCCGATGCGCTCGTCATTCGCTCCCACAAGCGGATTGCGCCCCGACAGATTGATATGATCGCGAATCAACATGAAATCGCCCGGTCTAAAATCCGTGTTCACCCCGCCCGCAGCATTGGTCAGCAGAAGCACCTTCACCCCATAGGCGCGCAGAACCCGGACCGGAAACGCAATCTGCGAAGCGTCCCACCCTTCGTAGCAGTGGAATCGTCCCTGCATCGCGAGCACCTTCACCCCCTCGACATAGCCCGCAACAAACCTGCCCGCATGTCCCGGCGCTGTCGAAAGCGGAAAACCCGGGATTTCCTTGTAGCTCAGCGCGACCGGGCGCTCGAGCTCGTCCGCAAAACCGCCCAGCCCCGAGCCCAGCACGAGCGCACAGGCCGGCGCCTCGCCTAGCCGCTCCCGCAAAAGCGCCGCGGCGGATTGAATATCTTCAAATGTGTGCATACTACCCTCACATATTCTGACAATAGGATTACCGAGCGGCATTGTCAAGAAATTGTCGAAAGAGAATAATAGTATCAAAAAGGAATTCAAAGCATCGACTTATGCTAATAGCCCGCAATTGTACGTGCGAGGGCGACAATTGGTTCTATCGTTCTTTCCTGCTGCGCTTCTCTGCTAATCGTCGCAATGCCATCGCCTTTCTGCGGTCCATAGTTGCCAAATTGCGCATGGTTGCCGCCTTCAATTCTGATGAGCCGTGTCGTCGGCGGGAGCCGCTGCAGCGAATATTCGAATTCTGACGAGAGCACCCCGTCATTCGAGCCATAGATCGATACCACTCGGATTGGAAAAGTCGAAAGATTGGTCGTTTTAGCCGGATAGCTCGCGAGCAGCACAAGTCCTTCAATAACACCTTGCCTTTGCCCTTTGCTTTGACCTTGCAGTGCACGTTGCTCATTCGCGCTTGCTGATAAAGAAGGATTCTTCTTTATGAATTCAGCAGCCATAGAACCGCCGAGCGAGTGCCCGCCAATAATCCAGTGCTGAATCTCAGGATATGCATCCATGACCCGCTTAGCCGCATTGATACCGAAAATCGCGAGGTCGAGTGGCATAGGTACGATAACTGAGAAGAGTCCGGCATCGCTCAATCGCTCCATGAGCGGCGCGTAGGCCGCAGGGTCGACGAGCCCGCCTGGGTAGAAAATAAAGCCAGTGCCTTTGAACAAAGCGCTGCTGTTCTGCCCAGCCCCGTTCGAGGAGTCCGAAATTTGGAGCGGCTGGAACACGTACCACTCGTGCAGCACTTTTGCGCTTTTTGTCAGCGCTGCGGCCTCGGGAAAGGCAGGGTAGCGCGCAAGACGTGTCCAGGCGACAAATCCCACTGCAACAAGAATTGGAATACCGACAACAACAGCTAGCACAAGGTTGAGAACACTGCGTTTTTTTCTTTTCTGATTCATGATGGCTAAAAATAACAAAAATCGTGCGGCCTCGGCCAGTCAGCGCGGAACCATCTGATGATGGTTCAGCTCATTTGCTCATTTGCTGAAAAAATGTGCTTTTACTACTTCTGCAGCGGGCTTTCCATATATGCTGAATTCTTGAGTGTGCCAAATAGTCTGGAGATTGCTTGAGCTCAGCATCGATGGCGTGAGCTGCCACAGGCTCACCCCTTTGAACCAGCTGTCCTTGTTTTCATCCAATATTCCCAGATACACATCAAGCCCGCGGCTCTGCAGGTCATAATTCACAGTTTTATCGGGAGATGGGCCAGTCATGTCGTACAATCCCCCGCTTACGCTTTGATATCCCCCTTCGAGCGCCATGAGCGGCTTGCCTGCACTCTGGGCAATCCCCTTGAGGTATGCGATGACATCGTTGATCTCGAACTCGGGCTCGATGCTTTCAAACCAGCCTCGTCGTATTTCCTCCACGCTCGCATTATCATTGTGCGTCACCGGCACATAGAGCGACACGCCGATCGTATCGACAAGATCCCAGAAACATACCTCGCCGATATCCGGGACCGAGCGGTACCAGCGATTAAAAAGCGCATCATAGGTAACGAGCCCTGTAAACCGCCCGCGAACCGCGGCCACAAGCTCAGCCCATTCGTCACGGAAATCGGTATCGAGATGGTTCATCTCCGTGCCGATGCAGATGGCATCGACATTATTCTGCGTTGCAAAATCTGCGAGCTCTTCGAGATAGCCCTTGTAGGCGGGGAAGAAATTGACAGGAAGGAATATCGCTGTATCGGTGTTCCAGATGTTACGGTTCTCTGCGCTTTCCGCCTTCGTGGTATGAGGCTTGAGCATTACATAGAATCCCATTTGCCTAGCTTTTTGGATGAGGCGCTGGATGTCATTCCAATAGGGATGAAGCGAACGTTCGAACGATACCATTGTGCCATCGTCATTGAAATTGACCGGCCAGTCCAGAACGAGAAAATTCGCGCCCTCATCAAGCGCGAACTTCAGCGCCTTGTCGACAAGGGCCGCATCGCTAAACCAATCCTTGCCCCAGGCGCATATGTTGAAACCTTGAAAATCGAATACAGTATTGGTATTGACCTGCGACAGGTTGCTCGAGCCTGCTGGATTTCTGCCGCAACCTCCACATAAGAAGATGAAAACAGCAAAGACAATGCCGGTTGGCACAATTTTCATGTTATGCATATAGGCCCCCCTTGCGTTTCTTTATGTATTATTAGAAATTGTCATGATAAATGCAAGAATTGGCCAGCCCCGGAATCTAATCATTCGACTTGACAGTGGGTACTATTCCATTGATAATCATTCAGTTTTTCTAATATATCAATGTCAATAAGGTGGTTTGCATGAATTTTTTTGAGTTTTGCATTGTCGGAGCAGGGCCTGCTGGCTTCGGCGCATTGAAAAGACTTCTGAATGACAGCAAGGCCAATGTCGTGCTATTTGAAGCAAAAAGTGAGCCGCTGTACTCACTCACGTCTATGAATGCTGTCCCATTGAAAAACGATATTTTCCCTCAAGGGATCACTGGCTCAGCTTTCAGAAGTTATTTGCTTTCCGATTCAGAGGCACTGGATCATATCAGTTTTGATTCGCGACTAATCGGTATCGATCTTCATGCACACACCTGCATCATGAATCACGACGGAAAAGAGAACAAAGTCATCCACTTTCAGCATCTTTTGCTTGCTACAGGCGCCATGCAGGCGATTACGCCCGAAATGCTTCTCCCTGGCTTTCGTGGAGCGGGTATTTTCACGGTTTATCAGGTTCTTGAGATGCTCACGCATTTTGATTTCATTCCTGGCCAGCGTCTTGGGATTCTTGGCGAAAGCCAATATTCACTTGAGCTTGCAATGCTCGCACACAAGAAAGGTATCGAACCATATTTTTTCTCGAATTCGGGAATCGAAGAATCCTTTCGATACCGCGAAATTGTCCGCGCTGTTGGAGATGAGCACATTTGCGCACTTGAATGTATCCTGCCGAGTGGAGATATTGAAACATTCAATCTTGATTCCCTTGCAATAGACGGCAACTGGTCCATGGAGCACAAAATGAGGGAGTTGATTGGAATCGAGTGGGATATAGACGCTTGGCATGCAAAAACTGGCGAGAATCAGTCGGTTCCAGGCCATCCCGAGATTTCCGTTATTGGCGATGCGTATGAGCCTCGCTTCGATTTTCTTCAACAGTATGCAAATGGCTATAAAGTCGCGGGGAGGCTTGCATGAACTTCGATATTGCAATCATTGGCGCAGGAGTCACAGGGTCAGGCATTGCGTATGAACTCAGCAAGTTCAATTTGAATATTGCGCTCATCGATGCATACAATGCACCGACGCAAGGCGCAAGCAAGGCCAATTCCGGCATTCTGCATGCTGGATATGATGATGATCCAGCATTATTGCGCGGACAGCTCGTTGTTCGAGGCAACAAGCTCTATGACACTTGGAAAGAAGAAATCGGGTTCAGACTGCGCCGCGATGGATCCCTTGTCGTTGCGTTCGATGATGAGCAGTTTGCGCGTATCCAGGAAGAGAAAGCGCGGGGCGAGGCAAAAGGAATTCCAGGTCTCGAGATATGGGATCAAGCACAGCTGAGACACTATGAGCCTAATTTGAATGAAGAAGCGATTGCTGCGTTATATGCTCCTACTGCCGGTGTCGTGTGTCCAATGGAAGTAACCAATTTTCTTTTTAGAAATGCTGTATCGAATGGGGTCATCCCCTTTATGGATCAGACTGCTATGGATTTTGAAAAGTCAGGCGATGAGCTCGTTGCGTTAGTCACCAGCAGAGAAAAAATCTATGCCAAAATTTTCATAAACGCCGCAGGCGTCTACGGCGATATGATTTCCCGCAAAGCAGGAATCGATGCCTATACCATAACCGCCCGAAAGGGAGAATACATTCTTCTTGAACCAAACGAAAAATACAATGTGCATCATATCATTTTCCCGTCTCCTACAAAAACAAGCAAAGGTGTCCTTGTAACCAAAGCTATTACTGGCGACATCCTTCTCGGCCCTAATGCTGTCGACATGCCAGAAACAGAAAAATCAAACAACTACACGACTCATGCCGGCTTGGAAGAAGTGCTCGAAAAAACAAGAAAACTTGTGCCAACATTATCGACGAAGCTGGCGGTCAAAACATTCGCTGGACTTCGTCCCCAGCCCAATACCAATGACTTCATTCTGGAAGACTATGCTAAACCGGCAAACTTTATAAATGCCATCGGCATACGTTCCCCCGGCCTCACTGCAGCACCTGCCATTGCCGAATATGTAGTACACATTCTCGAAAGGAAGGCAGGCCCTTTGCCCAGAAAGACCCAATATGACACAATCAAGAGAACGCAATTCGACCCGCTTGCACGTGCATCGCAAGACCCCGCTTGGGGCAAAACCCTTACGCCACATCTGGACTCGGCGCCCCTGCCCTTGCTCGAACTGGCATGGGACTTCGGTGTCCGCAACCAGCTCTACAACTTTACTTGCTATGCAGATTTAGGCCTCGGTGTCGATTTGGGCGCAAGCTGGCAAAATCAACTCATTCAATGGATCGCAAACAAAGGCCTTCCGATGCGAGATATTCTGTACCGGCATACAGGTTCTTGGCAAATCAAAGAAGTTAAAAACGGGGTCTGACCCCATTTTTTAAATCTTTGGGCCTTGCGCTATAGGCATTTGCCTATATATTCAAGAATGCCGCGGGCGATAAAAGGAGGGCCTCTGCCTGGCTCGTGTATGGCTTATGTATGGCTCCTGTACGGCCGCTGTACGGCTCCTGAACAGGCTGAATTGAAGCATGGACGCCGTGATGCACTTAGATTTCAAAGACATTTTCTGATTCCGGGTCTATTGCGGAAGTCTGTTCAATCGATCCATCCTCGCGCATTTCATACTCAAGCATTTTGCTTTGGAACCCGCAGCATCCCCGCACTAGAAGGCGCCCGGCAGCTCGCGCTCTCATGATTCGAGTGTTCTCGCCAATGCAAAGATTCATGCATAAACCCCTAATCTATCAACTATACCTAGTATCGCCGCCGCTGAGGGAAAAGTAAATCTTACATACTGCGCCTCTTGATTCTGCAAGCCAGGCTTGTTACTATCGGCAGCAACACAAAGGAAGGCATAAATATGCAGCAAAGAAAGAAAGAGGTGCATAATTATCGTATCAGCACACTGGGTCTCAGCTCCGGTGCGCCTGGCCCCGGCGCGTCCAGCTCTATTAAGCGAGCCAATATTATAAAGCAGCAACTCAAGCCTAGCCGCGGCGCGTACAGCACTCTTTCGCCGAATCCGAGCGGCCTCTACCTTCCCGAGCACGAGCACGACGCGTGCGGCCTCGGAATTGTCGCCGATCTCAAAAAGAAATCGAGCCATTCTGTCATTTCTGATGCGCTCACCATCCTGCAGAACCTCGAGCACCGAGGCGCTGTCGGCGGCGACAAAAAAACTGGCGATGGCGCAGGCATCCTTTGTCAGATACCCGACCGCTTTTTCCGCCGCGAAATGGCAATCAACGATATACCATACGGAATCGGCATGTTCTTCCTGCCGGCCTCCCACAACGCCTTTGTCAGCGCGAAGAAGCTTGTTTCCAATATCACCGCCGAGCGCGGTTTTGGCCTTATATCCTGGCGCGATGTACCTATCCTTCCCCAAGTGCTAGGCGAACGCGCCAACAAGACAATGCCGCGCATCTGCCAGGCCGCGTTTGTGCGGCGCCCCGCCGGCTCCATTTCATCAGACGACTTCGAGCGCAGCCTTTTCATTCTCAGAAAATACATCGAGCAGGAAGCAAAACGAGCCGGATTTTCCTTCGAAGAGTTCTACATTCCCTCGCTTTCGTCCCGCATCATTGTCTACAAAGGCATGTTCGTCGCATCGCAATTTGCCAATTTCTACCCTGACCTCAGGGATCCGCTTTTCGAAAGCCAATTCGCGATTGTGCACCAGCGATATAGCACCAACACCTTACCTTCATGGCCGCTCGCTCAGCCCTTTCATATGATTGCCCACAACGGCGAAATCAACACACTCCGCAAGAACATCAATTCCATGAAAGCCCGGCAGGCAACCATGGCTTCGCCGCTTCTCGGCGCGGATTTTTTCAAGGATATCGCCGTGCTCGATGAAGCCGGCTCCGATAGCGCAATTTTCGACAATATTTTCGAGCTCCTGGTGCATGCAGGAAGGAGCCCCGAGCAGGTGTTCGCGATGATGGTGCAGGAGCCTTTTGGCGAAGGGCTACGGATTTCGCATGACAAAAGGGCGTATTACGACTTTCATGCGGCAATGCTTGAAACATGGGACGGCCCTGCAGCCATGAGCTTTACCGACGGGCGCGTGGTGGGCGCGGCGCTCGACCGCAACGGCCTGCGCCCTTTCCGCTATTCGCTCACCAAATCCGGCTATTTCATCGGGGCAAGCGAAGCCGGCGTACTCGACCTCGATGAATCGGATATTGTCGAGCGCGGCATTCTACGGCCTGGCGAAATGGTGCTTGTCGATCTCGAAAATGGCCGGCTCATCAATGATGCAGAGATCAAAACGCGAATCAGCAGGCAAAAACCGTACCGCCGCTGGCTCGAAACAAACCGGATCGAGCTGCGCGGCCTCTTCTCCGCTCCGGATGTCCGGCCTTCCCGCGCGGAACTCGAGGGCCTCATTTCATATTTCCAATACGATGACGGGACCATGAACATCCTGAAGCCGATGCTCCTGCAAAAGCAGGAAGCGGTTTCTGCGATGGGGACCAGGAAGCCGCCTGCGATTCTCTCGCGCACGCCGGTACCGCTCTACGCATATTTCCGTCAGCGATTCGCGCAAGTGACCAATCCCGCAATCGATCCGTACCGCGAGTCGGCAGTCATGTCGCTCGATAATTATATCGGAACGCAAAAAAACCTTCTCGAAGAGACTCCCGAACACTGCAGGCAGCTCAAGCTTCAGAGGCCAATTCTGTCTAACTCCGACATGGAAAAACTGAAAAATTCAAGAGTGCCGGGGTTCTCTTCCGCCACGGTTTCCATGCTCACGCCTACAGCGCACATCAAGCTTGAAGAAGAGCTCGACAGGATGTGCAGAGAAGCCGAACACCACATCGACCAGGGCGCGAATCTCATCATCCTGAGCGATCGGGGACTAGATGAACAGCACGCGGCCATCCCCGCTCTTCTCGCAGCCGCAGCCGTCCATACCTATCTTGTCGATGCAAAAAAACGCCACCTGGCAGGCCTTGTCGTTGAGACAGGCGAGGCGCGCGATGTCCATGAAATTGCGGTGCTGCTGGCGTATGGCGCAAGCGGAGTCAATCCCTGGATGGTATTTGAATTGCTTCCTTCGATTTCCGACCAGCTTGAAGAAAGGCCCAGCGCGGAAATGCTTGCTGATCATTACATCGAAGCAGTGAACAAGGGCATTCTGAAAATCATGTCCAAGCTCGGAATAGCGACGGTATCGTCGTACCGCGGCTCGCGTATGTTCGAGGCCGTCGGGCTGTCGGAAGGCCTCGTGAAACGCTATTTCCGCGGGACCGAAAGCAGGTTCGGGGGCATCGGGCTCGAGGAGATTGCGGACGACATGCTGAGCCGGCATCGAGAGGCCTTTGGGATTGAGCAAGAGTCTGCGATTCTTCCAGACAGAACCGAGCGCCAGCCAGTGAATGAACCGCGGCAGGCTGCGGGCGGGGCCGCAAATCAGGCCACAGACCAGGCTGCGGATCAGGCCGCAGACCAGGTCGCAAACCAAACCGTAAGGCAGACAGCCGTACCGTGGCCGCCTTCTCTCGCCGCCAAGCTTACCAAAGCAGTGCGTGAAGGCGACGCCGCGGCGTGGCGAGCATACGCCGACGGAATGGACAGCGCTGCTCGTCCGCCCTTCGCGCTCCGTGATCTCTTTTCTTTTAAATCCGGCGGCCCCCTTACATCAAGCAGCCCATTGCCACTCGACCAAGTCCAGCCCGCAGAAGAAATTATCAAGCGCTTTTCGGTTGCGGCCATGTCGCTCGGTGCCATAAGCCCCGAAGCGCACGAGGCGCTGGCAGCCGGAGCAAATGCAATCGGCTCATGGAGCAATTCAGGCGAAGGCGGAGAGGACAGCGAGCGCCACACCTACAAGGACAAAGGGCTTGATTCGCAAAATGCCTCCAAGCAGATCGCTTCAGGGCGTTTTGGCGTTACCGCGCGATATCTTGCGACAGGACTCGAATTGCAGATCAAGATCGCCCAGGGAGCCAAGCCCGGCGAAGGCGGCCAGCTTCCCGGCGCCAAAGTGAATGAGTACATAGCAAAACTGCGGCATTCGAAGCCAGGCGTCACGCTTATCAGCCCGCCGCCCCACCACGACATCTATTCCATCGAAGACCTTTCCCAGCTCATCCATGACCTGCGCTGTATAAACCCGGGCGCCAGGATCGCGGTCAAACTGGCCGCGCAGGCGGGCGTCGGAACAGTCGCGGCAGGCGTCGCAAAGGCTGGCGCTGATTGCATCATCGTCTCGTCCGGCGATGGAGGGACAGGAGCTGCACCTCTTTCATCTCTCGATTATGCCGGCAGTTATTGGGAAGCTGCGCTCCCGGAGATCCGCCAGGTCCTCGCGATGAACAGCCTCGACTTGAACACGGTCATACAGGTGGATGGCCGCTTGCGCACCGCGCGGGATGTCGTTATAGCAGCCATTCTGGGCGCGCGCGAATTCGCGTTCGGGACGGCGGCACTCATTGCGATGGGCTGCATCGCGTGCGGGCGATGCAATCTTGGCAAATGTCCGGTCGGTATTGCAACACAAGAGCCTGAATTCAGGGCAAAATTCAAAGGCCGCCCCGAACACCTCATTGCATTTTTCAAGTTCCTGGCTGAAGATGTGCGCACGATTCTCGCTTCGCTCGGCGCGAAAACCATCGATGAAATTCTTGGGAAATATGAACTTCTCGATTTTTCGGGACGAGCATCCACCGCGAGAGAAAAAACACTCGATTTCGATCACATCAAAGAAGCCCTCGAAATCGCGCGGCGCTATCCTCTTGTTGAAGAGCACGACATCGGCAGTGAAGAGACGCCTGCAATTCCGCTTCCCGAAGCAGGTTTGCGCAATTTCCGTCCAGAAAAACGCCAAGATTTTTCAATTTCAGAAGCTGAAGCCGCCCTCCTGCAAAAATGCGCTCGACTTTTTCAAGAAAGAGAATCAAGTAGCCGCCTCGAATTTTCCCTGCCAATCCGCAACTCCGACCGCTCCGTGGGTGCAGCTTTGAGCGGCGAGATCATTCGTGCAGGACTCAACCTCGAGCCGGATACGGTTTCGGTCACCTTCCGCGGGACGGCCGGCCAGAGCTTTGGAGCATTTCTTGCGCAGGGGGTCCTTTTCCGGCTTTTCGGAGAAGCGAATGACTATCTTGGCAAAGGGCTTTCCGGCGGGCGGATCATCGTGCGCCCGCGCCGCGAATCGCGCTGCCAACCTGAGCACAATGTCATCGCGGGCAATGTATGCCTCTACGGTGCGACCGCTGGCGAAGTGTTCCTGAACGGCAAGGTCGGCGAGCGCTTCTGCGTCCGGAATTCGGGCGCGCTCGCGGTTGCCGAGGGCACAGGCAACCACGCCTGCGAATACATGACTGAAGGTATTGTCGTCATTTTGGGGAAAACCGGTATCAATTTCGGGGCGGGAATGACGGGCGGGGTCGCCTATGTCTTCGATGAAGACCAGCTTTTCGACACACGCTGCAATCTATCGGATGTCGATATTGCAGCGGTTACCAGCACAGAAGATATCGACCAACTGCGCACGATTATCGAGCGCCATCAAAATCTCACCGGCAGCCCGCGCGCCAAACTGATGCTTTCGGAATGGGACTCGTACCTGCCGCTTTTCCTGAAAGTCGTGCCGCGGTAAAATTTAAAAAAAGGGGTCTGACCCCTTTTTTAAAATTTTCGAAGGCCTGCGCGCTTTTTAAGTAAAAAGGGGGTCAGACCCCCTTGTAACAGGGCGCTTTGCGCGCCTTCACTGCCCGCTCGAACGCAAGCCCGATCCGGAACAGCACCTCCTCTGAGTGCGGCACGCCGAAAACCGAAAGTCCTATCGGGAGCTCACCCACGAAGCCCGCCGGCACGGTGATGTGCGGGGCCGCTGCAATGGCAGCGAGCGAAGTATTCCCTCCAACATAGTGATCCCCGAGCACATGGTCGGTCTTCCACGCGGGTGAATTCGAAGCCGCGACAATCGCGTCGAGCCGATATTTCGCGGTGAACGCGCTGATTCCCTTTTCTTTTTCGAAAGCGCGACACAACGCGAGCGCGTTTTTATATTCGGGTTCTTCGAGCGAGCCTTTCCCGGCTGCCTCGATGAGGATTTCCTGCGCAAAATGCGGCATGGCGGTATCCGCATGGGCTGTATTGAACGCGATGATATCTCGCAGGGTTCTAGGCCATGGGGTCGAGGCTGAGTCAGCGCGCGCTGCCACATACCGCGCCAGATATTGCTCGATTCCATATTTAAACTCGTATAAAAGCACCTGATATTCAGCCTTTTGCACTTCCTCGTCCGGCTCGATGTCGACCGGCACAATCTCCGCGCCAAGGTTCTCGAGCGCAGCAATCGATTTTTTCATTATGTCTTCGACTTGCGGCAAAAAACGCGAAAGCTTCTCCGCGTACCCCAGACGCATGCCTTCGAGCGGGCGCGCTACTAAATTGCAGCCCAAAACACCAGAATAATCCCGCCCCGACATCGCCTCGAGCAGCACAATCGCATCTTCGAGCGTCCGCGCCATCGGCCCCGCCGTATCCTGCGTGAACGAAATCGGAATAATGCCTTCCGCGCTCACAAGACCGCCTGTCGGCTTGATACCTGCAATGCCATTGATCGATGCGGGCGAAATGATCGATCCATCAGTCTCTGTCCCCACCGAGAGCGCACATAGATTCGCGCTCACCGCTACCGCGGACCCAGAACTCGATCCGCTCGGATTGCGCTCGAGCACATAAGGATTCTTTGTCTGCCCGCCTTCGCTGCTCCAGCCCGAGCTCGAATGTGTGGAGCGAAAATTCGCCCACTCGCTCAAATTCGCCTTGCCTAGAATCACTGCACCTGCCTCGCGAAGCTTTGCGACAAGCGGCGCATCCTCAGGCGCCAGAAAACCATGCAGCGCCTGCGAGCCCGCAGTCGTCGGCATTTGGTCAGCGGTATTGATATTGGCCTTGAGCACCACGGGAATGCCATGCAGGGGCCCGCGCACGATTCCTGCGCGCCGCTCCCTGTCCCTCTCCTCGGCGATCGAACGCGCCTCGGGGTTCAGATAGAGAATGGACTGCAAAGCCTGCCCTTCACAGTCAGATCCCGCCCCCGGGCAGTCGAGCGCCGCAATGCGTCCCAAATAATAGTCGACAAGCTGAGCCGAGCTGAGCCTCCCCGCCCCGAATTCCCTCTGGAAATCCCTGAGCGTGTATTCTTCGCAGGTGTCGGGGATGCCTGGCGCCCGCCCTTGCCCGCCCCGCATTGATAAGCGTTTCCTATTCATGAATGCGATTATAGCGTACCGTGCCAGATACGCACCACACGCGCATCAGAAAATTTAAAAAAGGGGGTCAGACCCCCCTTTAAAAAATTGAATAAATAATTCAAAAAATTTCATTTTTATGCTTGACACCATAGTTTCGCTTAGTAATAATACTGAAACAAATATTTCGCAGCGCGTCCGGCAACGCTTTGTCGAAATTTGAAATTGGAGGCTTATGGCAATGATCCTGGGGAAAATCAAAGAAACACTCCCTCGCATGTCTCCCAATTTCCGAAAAATTGCCTCGTTCATCCTCGATAACGACAACAATGTCGCCTTTACTTCAATTTATTCGCTTTCCGAGGCTCTGGATATAAGCACCGCCACCCTAGTCAGATTCGCGAAAAGCCTCGGCTACAAAGGATATCAAAGCTTCAAGAAAGACCTTCAGGAAGAAATCCAGCACCGCCTCCAGCCATACGACAAAGTGAGCTTATCAAAACTCGGCACCCTCCCCGAGGAAAAGCGCCTTCAGAAGCTCATACAGAATGAATACAACAATTTGCGCAGCACACTGAACAATCTCCAGCTGAAGGATTTTGAAACAATGATCGGCGCGGTGCAGAGCGCCCGCAGAATTTTCATTGCGGGCTTCGGTATCACACGCCATTTCGCCCAAATCTTGCAGACTACCTTTCTAGCAAGCCAGGGAAAAGATGTCTTTGTCATAACTGGCTCAGTTTCCGATTACTCTCCCCAGCTGAAAAGCTTTGGCGCAAGCGACATCATGTTCCTCATGACCTTTCCGCCCTATTCTGCCGAAGTCAAGCATGTCGCCAGCGTCGCAAAAGAAAGAGGCGGCTTTCTCTGCCTCTTTACCGATTCGGCGAGCTGCCCTGTCTATTCCAAAGCCGATGTCGTCATAAAATGCACAACAAATTCGCTCCTTATGTCGAATTCGTTTGTCGGCCTTGTTTCAGTCATTCATGTGTTCATCCATATGTTGCTGCTCTCCTCGGAAAATGGCGGAAAAAACATACGAAACGGACTCGAAATGGAAAAAATGGGCTATTCCATCATCGCAGATGCAGGAGAACAATCATGCTCGTAATCCAAAATGCGGAAGTGTTTTCGCCAGCGCCTCTTGGCAAGCTGGATATCCTTGTTGGCGGCGCAAAAATCCTCGCCATGGAACCGCATATCGATCCAGCTGTGCTTCCGGGCGAGACAGAAGTGCTCGACGCACGAGGGATGCTGCTCGTCCCAGGCTTTATCGACGGGCATCAGCACTTTACCGGCGGCGGTGGGGAGGGCGGATTCCAGACACGCGTTCCTGAACTCACTATTTCCATGAATTTCAGCAACGGCGTTACGACCGCGGTCGGTCTTCTGGGAACCGACTCCCTCACTCGCTCTATTGAGAACCTCTATGCCAAAACCCAAGCCTTCAATGCCGAAGGCATGACCGCCTTTATGCTCACTGGCGCCTACTGGCATCCTTCTCCCACGCTTACCGGCTCCGTCGCGCGCGACATGGTTTTCCTTCAGCCGGTGATTGGCGTCAAACTTGCGCTCGCCGACTCGCGCGGGCCGCATATCGATGCAAAAGACTTGGCTGCCCTTGCTTCTGACGTGCAGGTCGCCGCACTCGTCGCAAACAAACCAGGCATTATCACCGTTCATACCGGCATACGGACACAGGGCCTCGATCTCATTTTTGAAATTGTCGAACAATTCGAAATCCGGGCAAGCATTTTTGTTCCCACCCACATCAACCGCAAGGGCGGCAAGCTTACCAGCCAGGCACTTGCGCTTGCAGAAAAGGGCTGCGTCGTCGATGCCACCTGCTCCCAGGCGCCGCTCGAGCCAGATTCTCCTCGCCTTACCGCCGCGGATTTCGCTTGCATGGCAAGGGACAACGGCCTATTGGGGCAGGTCTCCTTCAGTTCCGATGCGGGCGGCTCCATGCCGATATGGAACCAGGATCGCAGCCGCATCATCGGCATGGGGGTCGGCATGCCTTCTTCCCTCCTGTTCGAGCTCGACCTCCTCGTGAACAAGAAAGGGGTGCCGCTCGAGCAAGCCCTCATGCCTCTGACCACCACGCCCGCGCGCATCTACGGCCTTGAAAACAGCAAGGGCGCGCTGCGTGTCGGCATGGATGCAGATTTGCTCACCATCGACCCCGCTTCGTTTGAAATCCGCGATGTCGTCGCACTCGGCTCGGTTGCCGTCAGAAACAAGATCGTCGAGAAAAAAGGATATTTTGAGCATGGCAGTGACAAATCAACTCATGCATGAGGACGAAATCCTCACAATAAAAGACTTGTCGCTCAGTTTTCCTGGATATCATGGCTATACCCAGGTGCTGCACAATGTGTCCTTTTCAGTCAAAAAGGGCGAAACGCTCGCTATTGTTGGAGAATCCGGTTCCGGGAAAACTGTCACCATGCGTCGGGTCATGCAATTGCTCGCCAACGTGCGCACCGACTCAGGCCGCATTCTGCTCCGAAAACGCGATGGCACTGTTCTCGATATCACCAACATCAGCCACAAAGACGCAACCAAAATCCGAGGTACCGACCTTTCCATGATCTTCCAGGAGCCGATGACCTCGCTCAATCCGGTTTTCACTATCGGCGATCAGCTTCTCGAAGCTGTGCTTATACATCAGCGCATTTCAAAAGCCCAGGCGATGCAGAAAGTCATGGAGCTTCTTGAACTGGTCCGTATCCCCGACAAGGCCCGACGCGTCAACGATTATCCCTTCCAGCTCTCGGGCGGCATGCGCCAGCGTGTCATGATTGCAATGGCACTTGCATGCAATCCGCAGGTTCTTATCGCAGACGAACCGACAACCGCCCTCGATGTGACAATCCAGGCCCAGATCCTCGCGCTTATACAATCACTGCAAGAAAAACTGCATATTTCGGTCGTGTTTATTACCCATGATATGGGTGTGGTTGCGGAAATCGCCGATCGCGTCGTAGTGATGTACCAAGGGCAGGTTGTGGAAGAAAATGATGTGCATTCGGTGTTCTCGTCGCCATCCCACCCGTATACTCAAGCCCTTTTGAAAGCTGTGCCCAAATTGGGTTCGATGACTGGCAGGCCTTTCCCTGCGACCCTGCCCATTCTTGAAATGTCAAAAGAATTGAGCAGAAAGCCTGGCGATGCCGCTCCCCAAGAAAAGACCATCGATACTGCTGATTATACAAAGCCGCCACTCTTGCAAGTCAGAAATCTTACGACCCACTTTATCGCTGACAAGACATTCTTCGGCCGCACCACCCATGTGGTCAGAGCCGTTCAGGATGTCAATTTCGACCTCTTCGAAGGCGAGACGCTCGGCGTCGTCGGCGAATCAGGCTGCGGAAAATCGACAACCGGATATTCGGTTCTGAAACTGGTGCCTGCGCAGGGCAAGGTTCTTTTCATGGGCAGCGACATCCTGACGCTCCCTGATTCAGAGTTGAAACATTACCGAAGAGATATTCAGTTCGTATTTCAAGATCCATACGCCTCGCTCAATCCACGCATCCGGATCGGCGCCGCAATCGAAGAACCACTTGTCATCCACAACATCGGCACGCCCGAAGAGCGTAAAAAACGCGTCGAATACCTTCTCGATTGCGTAGGAATCCCCCGAAAACACAAGGACCGCTATCCGCACGAATTCTCCGGCGGGCAGCGCCAGCGCATCGCCATCGCGCGAGCACTCGCTACCCAGCCCAAAATCATCATCGCGGACGAAGCAGTATCTTCGCTCGATGTTTCAATTCAGGCGACCGTGCTCAACCTCATGCTTGAGCTTCAAAAAGAATTCAAGCTGTCCTATCTCTTCATTTCGCACAACATGGCCGTCATCGAGCGCGTGAGCAACCGCGTCATGGTTATGTATCTCGGACATGTCGTAGAATCGGGCACTCGCATGCAAGTGTTCGAAAACCCCATGCACCCTTATACGAGAAAACTGCTGGCGGCAATTCCGGTGCCCGACCCGACCCGCCGATCCAATTTTGGTATGCTGAGCGGTGAGATTCCCAGCACCATCCATAGAATCGAGGATGCAACGCCCAGAATCGAATATATCGAAGTCGAGCCGGGGCATTTCGTTGCATCGACTAAGGAAGGAATTAGCTTTGGCGCCTGACCGTCGGTCAACGCCAGAAGTCTATATATTTTATCTTTCGAGGAGGCTTACGATGAAAGCAAAACATCTGGTACTTGCGCTGATGATGGTACTCATCATCTCTGCAATACCCCTGTTTGCGGCCGGAAAAGACATTATCTACGCATCGGATTCCACAACCAAAACGCTGGATCCGCACGATACATCCGATACATATTCCGGCGCTATCGAACGGGCAATCTGCCAGGGACTCTTAGGATTCGACAAGAATCTGAATATCATTCCACTTCTTGCTGAGTCATATACTTACAACGACAGCGCAACCGAATTCACCTTCAAACTGCGCAAAGGCATAACCTTCCATGATGGTGCTCCCTTCAATGCACAGGCAGTCAAAGTGAATATCGATCGCCTCATGACAGGGAAATATGTGCGAAGCAGTCTCATGGCTCCGGTGAAAGAAGTAAAAATCATCGATGACTACACCGTCAAATTCATTCTGAAAGAGCCATTTGGCGCATTCCTGAATGCCCTCGCCCATCCAGGAGCCTTGATGCTAAGCCCCAAAGCCTTGCAGGAATATGGCGACGATGTAAGCAAGCATCCTGTCGGCACTGGTCCATTCATGTTCAGCGAGATGGTATCTGGAAGCTATGTGCTCATAAAGAAAAATCCCAATTACTGGCGCAGCACAGTCAAAGTCGATTCTATCAAGTTTGTACCAATCCCTGAAAATGGCTCTCGTGTTGCCATGCTGAGAGCAGGCCAAGCCCAGTACATCTACCCGATGCCTGCCGAGCTCCTCAAGCTTGTCGAAAACGATCCTAACATCGATGTGATCAAGCAACCCTCTATTATCGAACGCTACCTCATCCTCAACACCAAGTCCAAACCGCTCTCCGATGAACGGGTCCGCCAGGCAATCAACTATGCGCTCGATAAAAAAGCGATCATCAACATCGCATGGGGCGGTGCAGCCACCGAAGCTGATTCTATATTCCCCTCTGCACTGCCATTTTTCAAGAAACAGGGACCATGGCCTTATGACCTTGCAAAAGCCAAAGCACTCATGAAAGAAGCTGGCTACGAAAACGGCTTTAAAGTTGTCTTCCTCACCCCGAATGCAAGCGCGCGTCTCAGGGCAACCGAAATGGTTCAGCAGCAGCTCAAAGCTATCGGAATCACTGGCGATATTCAGTCCATGGATGTCGCAAGCTTCTACGACAAACTTGCCAAAAACAAACTTGAGACTGTCGGCGAAACACCATTCATCGCATTTGGCGGCTGGTCTTCGTCCACAGGAGATGCCGACTGGGCAACCCGCCCGCTTATCTCTACGGAAGCCTTCCCGCCGAACATGTCCAACTATGGTTTCTTCGAAGACAAGACCGTCGATAATCTCATCAAAGCAGGTCTGACCACAGCTGATCCGAAAGTCCGAGCGAACGCCTATGCCCAGCTTCAGGATTATGTATGGTCAAAAGCCCCATGGGGCTACTTGTTTGTAGATACCCTTATCGCGGCCAAGTCGAAAAACATCAAAGGCATCTACCCGATGGCAGATGGTGCATTCACTGTAGAAGAAGCAGAGATTGTACAGTAATTTATGCTGAAATATTTCATTCGAAGGTGTTTATCCATCCTTCCGGTCCTGCTGGTTGTCTCGATATTGGTCTTCTTGTTTGTGCATTTGCTGCCCGGCGATCCTGCCCGCATTATGGCAGGCCCCGATGCGGACGAGGCAACCATCAACAGGGTCCGTACCGAGCTTGGACTCGATAAATCGCTTCCTGAACAGTACCTGAACTACATGGGTCGCCTGTTCAGGGGCGATCTTGGTAAAAGCCTGCGCAGCAAGCTGCCAGTAGCCCAAGAAATTGCTCTGCGATTTCCGCCCACATTGTACCTAGCGCTTGCAAGCATGGTGTGGTCGATATTATTTGGCGTCCTGTTCGGAGCATATGCTGCAATGCATCGAGGGAAATGGCAGGATTACACGGCGATGCTGGTGGCGGTTTCAGGAATTTCGATGCCGCAGTTCTGGCTGGGCTTACTGCTTATGCAGCTATTCGCTGTACACTTGGGATGGCTCCCGGTAACGGGCTTCACCGGCAAATTCAAAGAGCTGATCCTGCCTTCCCTCACGCTGGGCGCAACGGTTGCTGCCATCATCGCACGGTTCACACTCTCATCGTTTCTGGACGTCCTCCAGGAAGAATACATCAACACTGCGCGCGCAAAAGGACTCTCCGAGCGCGTCGTGATGTGGAAGCATGCATTTCGTAACGCCCTTATCCCCGTGGTGACGATGGTCGGGCTCCAGTTTGGCTTTTTGCTCGGCGGCTCGGTTGTGGTAGAAACGGTTTTTGCATGGCCAGGCCTTGGGAGATTCATGATCGAATCGGTGAGCGTGCGCGATTATCCAGTTCTGCAGGCACTCTTATTGCTGTACTCGTTCCAGTTCGTCGTGATAAATCTCCTGATCGACATGCTGTATGCGGTAATCAATCCGGAAATTCGGTATAAGTAGGATTAGACCATGGCAGAGAAAACAATTACACCATTTATGATTTTCTGGCAGAAATTCAAAAAACAGAAATCCGCTATGGTAGCCGGAATATTCATATTCTTTCTCATACTAGCCGCAATTTTCGCGCCATTTATCGCCCCCTATGATCCCTACGCGATCGATTACGGCAATGCTATGATGCCGCCAAGCCCCCAGCACTGGGCAGGAACCGATATCTATGGCCGCGATATTCTGAGCAGAATCATCTACGGCGCGCGCATTTCGCTGACCGTTGGCATTTCCTCAGTCACAATAGGTGCAATAGTCGGTGTCAGCCTTGGCCTGATCAGCGGATTTTTCGGGGGATTCCTGGATGAAATAATCATGCGCAGCGCCGACGTACTCTTCGCATTCCCGGGAATTCTGCTCGCCATCGCCGTTGTTGCGATACTTGGGCCAGGACTCGTGAACGTCGTCGCGGCTGTTGCAATCTTCAGCATACCGACCTTTGCGAGAATCGTTCGCAGCAACACCCTGTCGCTCAAAGAGAGCCTCTATGTCCGCGCGGCTAGAAGCATGGGAGCATCAAACAAGCGAATCATGTTCGTCCACATCATGCCGGGCACCCTCAGCGGAGCCATCGTGTATTTCACGATGCGCATCGGAACATCAATCCTCACCGCTTCATCCTTGAGCTTCCTCGGCCTTGGCGCCCAGCCCCCCACTCCCGAATGGGGCGCCATGCTCGCCGAAAGCCGCGATTATATCGGCGTCGCCGACCATCTGACCATTTTCCCGGGCATCGCTATTTTCTTGACGGTGCTCGCCTTCAATATCTTTGGAGATGGTTTGCGCGCGGCGTTTGATCCGAAGATAAGATGACAAATTAATTGAGCTGGAGAAAAGGCACATTCCTGAACGAGCTAATAATTTCTCAGCAAGAAAATCCGGTCGATACTGACAATTCTTGCTTTATATTCGTCCCTGCTTTTCAAATTCTTTTACTATAGCGACTCCATGAGAAGTGCCAATGCGGTCAGCACCAGCATCCAGCATAGCAATAGCATCTTTTAAAGTCCGAATCCCCCCTGCAGCTTTTACTCTCATTGCTTCCCCGACAGTCGCTCTCATCAATTTGACATCTTCTATGGTTGCGCCGCTCGTTCCAAATCCTGTGCTGGTTTTAACAAAGTCAGCACCACAATTAAGTGCTGCTTTGCATGCCAAGACTTTTTCCTCATCCGTTAAGTAACAAGCTTCAATAATGACTTTCACTATGGCCGGCCTGGATGCTTGCACAATTGCTGCAATATCATTTTCTACAGCTGCCCAGTCTCCTTCTTTTGCCTTTCCAATATTGATAACTAAATCGATCTCCTTTGCTCCTTGCTGAACAGCAAGTTTCGCTTCTGCTGCTTTTATCTCAGTAGTATTAGCACCTAAAGGAAATCCGATACCAGTGCATACAGCCACCTCTGAATCTTTAAGTATTTTTGCGCTAAGCGGAACCCAATAAGGATTAATTGCAACACTGGCAAATTTATAATATTTTGCTTCCTCACATAAATTCTCTATCATTGTTCTTGTTGTTGTAGGTTTAAGAAGAGTATATTCTATACTTTGTGTTATTTCTTCAATAGTCCATATTTTGCTCATGTTTCGTCCTCCTGTGCGCTATTTGAACGATTCTCTGCTATACATGGAAATAAAGCTATAAGGATAGGGTTCCTGTATATTGCTGACATCATTGAGCATGATTTCTTCTTCTTCCGACATGTCCCATGCCAAACTGGCCAAGTTTTCCTTCAACTGATCCATATTGCGGGCACCAATTAAAACTGATGAAATCGTTTTTTTCTTTCGAACCCAATTCAAAGCTGCTTGAGATACTGGGACTTTTCTTTTAGTGGAGATTTCTCCGAGCACATCCAGAATTGCCCAAGTTCTGGGCCCTCCCCTCTGCTCCGGTTGGTCATACCATCTGTCTTTTCTTCCTGCGCGGCTATTCTCAGGAGGAGGTTCGTCTCTTTTATATTTCCCTGTAAGCCAGCCTCCGGCGAGAGGAGACCACGCTAAAGTCCCTATATTTTCTTCATAGCATAATGGCAATAGCTCCCATTCAGGACTTCGGACGAGCAAGCTGTACTCTAATTGGAGTGAAGAAAGATGATGATATTGCTTAAATCTTGAAATAGTTGCTATCTTGGCAATAGAGGAAGGAGCAAAATTCGACACTCCATAGTAAAGAATTTTGCCCGATCTGATCAGATCCTCCATTGTATCTATGACTTCTTCTAAATCAGTACCCTTATCGAAACAGTGCAATTGATATAAATCAATCGCCTCTAGTCCCAACCTGGATAAGCTCTTTTCGAGAGAATTGATAATATGCTTCTTGGAGTGTCCAATTCTATTAGAATCTTTGCTCGCGCTGTTTTGATCAAAAAAGACTTTCGTACTAATAATCAAATCATCGTGATTTCCTCTTTCTTTTAGCCATGCTCCAAGGATCCTTTCAGACTCGCCATTATTATAAGAATCTGCAGTATCAAGATAACTTCCACCCATTTCAAAATAATAATCGAGCATTCTGAATGCTTCATCTTGCTTTGTATTCCATCCAAAAGTCTGTGTGCCAAGACTGATTTCAGAAATTTTTAAACCAGTTTGCCCGAAATATCTATATTTCATATAATTCACCATCTCTCATTTGCGATAAAGATTGACAAGTTCCCTTGCTTCCTTGCAAAGCTTAGTTATTTCCTCGAATTTGCCTGCTGATATCATCTCTTCTTTGACCATCCAGCTACCGCCAATTGCAGCTACATATGGAAGCTGGATATACGTTTGAAGATTAGCAGCATCTATGCCTCCGGTCGGCACAAATGATACTTCTGAGTATGGGCCATGAAGTGCTTTAAGCATTTTAACACCCCCAGAAGCCTCTGCGGGGAAAAACTTCAGCATAAATAGACCTCTTTCAAGCCCTTGCTCAATTTGGCTAGGTGAATTGACACCTGGTATAATTGGTATGTTTTTTGAGAGGCAAAAATCTACTATTTTTGGATTGAATCCTGGTGTCACAATAAACATTGCTCCAGAATCAATGGCTGTTTCAACTTGAGCAATAGTTGTTACGGTGCCTGCGCCGACCAGCATTGAAGGGAATTCTCCTCTCAAGTACTTTATCGAATCTGCTGCTGCTGAAGTACGGAATGTGATTTCTGCAATTGGCAAGCCACCTTCAATTAACGCTTTCCCTAATAGAACAGCATCTGATGGTTTTTCAATCTTTATTACTGGTACTAAACCAAAGCCTTTTATCTGATCAAATATATCCTTCATTGTAGCGCCCCCTGTCTTTGAATAATTCTATCAAAACAGCTCATCGCTGAAGCTCTCTCATTTATTGAGAACGAAATCATATGCTTTCCCCATTTGCGCAATTATAAAGGATTGTTCATCCCTGCTGGAAAGAAATTCACATGCCTGAATAAAATCAATGGTATTGAAATTGAACATTCCATAATGGTGCCCAATCGTATAACGGAAACCGGCTAAATGTGCCAGCTCGACAGCTTCAGTAAGTGTGAAATTCCCAAGTATTCCTGCAGCTTTTCTTATTTCATCTCTGCCATTTATTGGCAGTAGCGCTATATCCACTTTAAAATCACTGAGATTTTTTATTAATCCATCGTATGGCACGCAATCTCCTGAATGGAAAATCACAATTCCATCCATTGAGATAATATAGCCTAAAAAATTATGATGGCCTGCTTCGTCTATAGATAATATTTCATGGGCAGCAGGTATAGGATAGACTTTTATTTTGTCTATTTTAAATGGCGAAAAGGCATCAGCAAAGATCAAGTTTTCTGCTTTTATGCTTTTTGCTTTTGGGCTATCCCGACATGAAGCTGGAATGACGAATCTGCAATTTGGATTTGTTCTTGATATTGCAGCTACCGTGTGCTCATCCAGATGGTCTGCATGCTGATGCGTCGAAAAATAAACATCAACGCCAGAAATTTTTTCGGGAGCAACAGGAATTGGCATCATCCGCTGGTGTGGGAAAATGCTACCTTTATATTTTTCCGCCAGGCTGTCGGAAAGATAAGGGTCAATCATGATTTTTTCTTTTTTCGATTCAATGAGAAACCCTGCCTGTCCTAGCCATTGAAGCCTGATTTTTATGTTTCCTTCAAATGTCAGGCTTTCTAAAGAAATGTTGCCCAAATTGGAAATCTTAAATTCTATAGATTCCTTTCTATTCATGCATTTTAATCCAATGATACTTTCTAGCCAGGATTTCGAGAGAGCGATTCAAGAATATTATCAATAGCAATTTCCGTAGCCCGATCTATGCTCTCATTAGTAAATCCACCAATATGGGGTGTTGCAACAACGCTATTTTTGCTTGAAAGCGTCCAATCATCAGGAGGCTCTTTGTCAAAAGCATCGATTGAGTAATTCTTTATATGGCCTTTATCCAAGGCGGCAATTACTGCTTGCTCATCAACAAGGCTTTGCCGAGCTGTATTAATGATTATTGTTCCCCTTTTCATTCTCTCTATTTCTAAAGCGCCGATTATTGCTTTCTTATCAGGAGAAGGCGGGCAGTGCAAGCTTATAATATCTGACTCTGCGATTACTTCTTCTTTTGTCGCAAAAGAAAACTTGTCAGATGGAGAAAAATTTCTATCAGGGTAGGAATCAAACGCAATTACTTTCATATCAAAAGCTAGAGCGAAGCGAGCAACAAGTTTGCCCACCTTACCGCAGCCAATTAAACCGAGAGTCTTCCCTTCCAGCTCAAAGCCTTTTTCTCTAATCCAGGCCCTTGCTTTCAGATTTTTGTCACTGGCGACAATATCTCTAGCTGCTGCAATTATCAAGCCAAATGTCAGCTCAGCTACTCCTCGCGCGTTTGCTCCTTCCGCTCTTTTTATTTCTATGCCTTTTTTCCTTGCAGCTTCTACATCAATATTATCAATGCCCGTTCCATTTCTGCTTATTACTTTCAAATGTTTCGCTCTATCAATGACAGTAGCGGTAATAGACTCGACACCAGCAAGATAGCCAACAGCGTCTTCGATTACTTGAAGAAGCTCGGCTTCTGTTGGCTGCCTGCCAGGAGCTGGAAAAATCAGTCCATATCCCTCATCTCTGATCTTTTCAAGAAGTGGGTGATCACCTTTTGAAAGCGAGCGAGGGGTAATAATTATGTTCTGCATTTTAGCCCCTATATTAGCGCGGGTTTACCATTGATATTCATAACTTTTTTCGGGAAACCTTCAGTCTCGATGTCTCCATAATTGTGGCCAGATTCAGCATTATAAACAAAAAATGATATCAAAGGTTCAGAGCCTGTATTGACCGATCTATGGGCCCAGTAAGGTGGAACATACACGATCTTCCCTCTTTCCATAGGAATAGCTGAAAAATCATTATTCTTAGTTTTCATTACAAGAAATCCATTGCCTTTTAGGCATATATAGACCTCTCCAGTCTGAATAACGGCATGATAATGCCCTTTTGTCATGAAATACTCTCGTCCAACAATTCCTGGATAGAGTTTTGAAATACCAAATGTCAGATGTCCATATTCTGCTGGAACCTGCTTTTCGAACACTTCATAGTGTATTGGATCACCTTTATTTATCAGAGCTTCCAATGCTTCTTTGTCCGCATAATAGTTGCGCATGGAAGAAGCTTTTCTAAAGATGTGATTGGTGGGATCAGCAATAATGCCTTCAAATAAATCTAAATCTGCTGCAAATGGTTCCATGATATTTTTCAATTCAGCTTCACTCATATTAATTCCTTTTTCAACGGCATTCAGTTGCGATCTTGCACAATTCCTCAAAGACTGGACCAGATGTTGGAATTTCAATATCGAAAACCTCAGCAATAACTCTTGTCCATCCATGGATAAAATAAATCCAGCCATCTTCAATAGTCAGCGATTTTTCCTTTTCTTGATCTCTTGCTTGGTCTAAAAATACGAGATTCCCCCTATAGTTGAATTCCCACACCAAGCCATGATCCGGAAATGATACTCTTTCTGTAAGAGGAGAACCTTCTTGGTCTTTCCCTAGCCCAGTAGCATTCACAACCAAAGAACCTGGTTTCAGTGAATTCACGACTTCATCATTGATATTTGCATTTTGAGCAAGAATGTACTCAATAGGAATTCCAGGATTTATTTTCTCGTGTATCTCTTTCATGTGTTTAAGCCGGCCTTCACTTCTATTCGTAACGATAATTTTTGAAGGCCATTCTTCTCTTTTTTTTTGTTTCATAATGTAACAGGTGAGAGCCAGCGATGATCCCCCTGCGCCCAGAATGCACATTTCAGCGCCAGTATCATGCCAATATCCGGGAGCTATAAAAGACTCCATTGCAAGACCGCTCGTAATAGGATCTTTGGCATGCCCTCTGAATTCCTCCTTTCTCTTTGAAATAGAAGAAATTTCGCCTAATAGTTCCGCATATGGATCCAGATAATCAAACAACTCCTTTGAAGCTTCCAGAAGATCCATTTTGTGCGTAGTGACCAAACTGCCTAGCGACAAAGGATCAGCTTTGATGAACGATACAATTTTATAGTAATTATCTGGCTTATCATGAACTTGACAATCGATCCCTTTGATATCGACATCACCCAAACCAAGATATTGAGCCCATTTTGGAAACACCTTCATTATGGAAGATTTTCCAGTTGTAACACCAATAAAGTAAAAAGTTGGCTTTCTTGCCTTTGTAAGGTTCTCGACCGTCACTTGGTAGACTCCCTTTAATTCAAAAATATAAGCTCCACCTAAAAAATTTATTTGTTTCTATGCTCTTTCTTTGTAATTTACTTTATCGAGATAATAGTCAGGGATGATAATTCCTTTTTCTGCTTTGAACCATTTCGGAGCATCTACTCCAGAACATAGCGCAATATTCCCCCATGGCTCGAAGGCTCCTGTTCTCACGAAAAATTTTGGTTTGTTGGCAAATTCAGACATGAATTGAGGATATGGCAATGTCTCGATTTTGCAGCGATCAATCATTGCTTCAATTTCTGAATACAGCTTTGGGTAATTCGTTTTTTGTTCTAGAGTAACGATGCACCTCTCATACACAAAATCACTGAGGATAGCCGATAGAACCTGCGGTATTGTTGGAATATTTGCTTCAAGAGCTAAATCTATACGCCGACTATCGTTTGGGATAGGGAAACCTGCATCAGTAATGAGAATCCAATCACCATGCCCCATTGATGCTATTGCTTCGCTCAGTTTCTGATTTAAAATTCTGCCTTTTTTCATCGTATACGCCCTCCTTATAAATTTGGCTGATTATTGCTTAAAAAATCATCTATCTCTTTTCTATGTGCCATCGCTGGAGCAGTCCCAATCCGAGTCACGGAAATTGCCGCAGCTGCACTCGCAAAAATTGCTGCTGAGACTATATCTTTGCCTTCTGCCAGAGCTAAAGCAAAAGCACCATTGAAAGCATCTCCTGCCCCAGTAGTATCAATTGCATTGACCTTAAAAGATGGAAGGTGATAATAATTATTTTTCTCATCTAGAATTAACGCGCCTTTTTCTCCAAGAGTTATAATTATATTCTTTGCACCTTTAGCGCGAAGCGCTTTTGCTGCATTTTTTGCGTCATCAATTGTATCAACTTGAATTCCGGATAATGTTGAAGCTTCAGTTTCATTTGGCGCTAAATAATCGATCATTGAATAATATTCTTCAGGTATTTCATGGGCTGGAGCGGGGTTCAATAGTATTTTCAGCCCCAGTTCCTTGGCAACCTTCAGGCTTGCCGAAATAGCCTCAAAGTTGGTCTCCAATTGCAAAACAAGAACATCAGCAGGAGCAAGCTTTTGTATTGCAGAGGTTACTTCTCCCTCTATTAATTGACCACATGCGCCAGGAATGACGATTATAGAATTTTGTCCTGTTTCTTCGCTCACCATGATCAAAGCTGCGCCTGTCGCATAGTCATCAGAACGAAAAACAAATTGAGTATTTATCCCTTCTGATATGAAATTCTTTATTGCCATCTCTCCGAATGAATCATTCCCGAGCTTGGTTATCATTGAAACATCACCACCCGCCCTTGCAGCAGCAACTGCCTGATTTGCTCCCTTGCCTCCAGGCCCTACTTTGAAAAAATTGCCTTTTACGGTTTCTCCCTCAACAGGAATGTGAGAAGCCCTCCCCATCAAATCAGCAACAAAACTGCCCATCACAATAATTCTGGGTTTTGATTTCTCTTTCATTTGCTATTCTCCAAGTTTGCGGAAAACTTCTTTCAGGCAACTATAACTTTCTTCAAATAAAGGATATAATTTACGATATATCTCAAAATTTCTTGAGTCAGGACTGATCTTTTTTACGGATGGATTAAAAGATTCAGAAACGGAAAAATCCTTGAACATCCCAATCCCAACCCCCCCTGCAACTGCAGCTCCTAAAGAAGTTGCTTCTTCAAGATATTTTGGAATTGCAATTGGCTTTTCCCAAATATCAGAAATAATCTGACGCCAAACATTGCTTTTGGCTCCCCCACCAATAAGCGTAATTTCGCTAATCTGCGTGTTATTCTCATATGCTTTGAGAATTGTTTTCAGATTATATGCAATACCCTCATATACACTTCTGAAAATATCCGACTTAGTGTGCTTCGCTGTCAGACCAATAAATGCACCTTTTGCATTTGGATCCCATCGAGGGCTTCTCTCTCCCAGCAAATAGGGAAGATAAATTAGATTATTGGAGCCACAGGGTGAATCCCGCACTGCTGATTCAATTAAATCCATAGCATTTTGAGAATTATTTTCTTCAAGATATACCTCATGCTCGGCCAAAGCTTGTTTGAGCCAGGCAATTGACAATCCTGCCGCCTGCATGGTTCCGCATGGCTGGTATTTTTTTTCATCCAGATGAGCCCAATTGATGATTCTCATTTCTTCGTCAAAAAGTGGATATTCAGTTTGAAAAGCCACCCATGCCGAAGAACCCAAAACGCTATATGCCTTATTGTTTCCGGCTATGCCTGCTCCCACAATCGCACAGGAACCATCACCACCACCCAGAACAACTGGCGTTCCAGAGACTAAACCAATTTTCTCGGCTGCGTCTTTCGACACATAGCCAATAATTTTTGATGAAGGATAAGCATCAGGAAAAACCTCTTGACGAATACCTACACTGTCGAGGATCTCCTTTGACCATTTTTTATTTATCAAATCAAATGCATTAGTTCCAGAGGCATCTGAAAAATCAGTAGCAAAAACTCCGGTCAATTTATAAACTATATAATCTTTTGCCTGAAGAGTTTTTTCTGTTCGTTTGTAAATATCAGGTTCATTATCTCTTACCCACATGAGTTTTGTAAGGGTATAGGAACTTATTGGCCTGTGCCCTGAAATTCTATAAAAATCTTTTGCAGGAATCGCATTCGACAATACGTGAGCTTGCTTTTCAGAACGCATATCAGCCCAAATAATCGCTCGGCGCAATGGCTTGCCTGCCTTATCGACAGGAAGACAACCCATCATTTGTCCTGAAAAACTAATACAGGCTATATCAGATGGTTTTATTTTGCTTAATGCTAAGAGGTTTCTCGTTGATTCGACTATTGCATTCCACCAATCATCTGCGTCTTGCTCAACAAATCCTGGTTGAACTACATAAGCAGCATATCCAGTAGTAGACGCTGCAATCAAATTGCCGTTTTCATCATAGAGAGTTGCCTTATTCCCGCTCGTCCCAAGATCATGAGCAATTATATATTGCATAAGTCAATACCTATCCTATTTCTGATGCGCTTTTCTGTATTGATCGATATAGACTGCTGCCACAATAATGATGCCATTTACGATTTGCAGAATGAAAGGATCAATGCCGAGCAAATTGCCGCCATTTCTTAATGTAGCGATAATTACAGCTCCCATTACAGTTCCCAGTATTGTTCCTTCCGCACCAGAAAGGCTTGCACCACCAATTACGCATGATGCTATGGCATCCATCTCATACCCCTGCCCTCCAGTAGGTATGCCATTTGCAAGTCTGCTCGTCATCAAAATGCCAGCTATGCCTGCCATTAATCCAGAAAGCCCATATATCATATAAGTAGTAAATCTGATGTTTATGCCTGATAATCGTGCTACCTCTATATTGCTTCCAATAGTATAAACATTTCTTCCAAAAGGAGTTTTCTTTGTCAGAAATATTGTAAAGACAATTAGCAAAAGCCAAACAACGAATAACGATGGCAATCCCAAATAAGCTGTTTGAGCAAAATCAAGAAATGGCTTAGGCAAGCCTGCAATCATTCGAGCATTTGATATCAGCATAATTGCTCCTCGAATGATTGCCATGGATCCGAGTGTTGCTATGAATGGCGGAATTCTACCGTCAAAAACCATAAAGCCATTAGCGACGCCACAAACAAAAGAAATTGCTATTGCCAGAATTACTGCAAGTCCGATTCCTATACCACTTTTCATCAATAAGGCGACAATTATTCCAGAAAAACCGACAACTGATCCTACTGAAAGATCTATGCCGCCTGCTATTATTACAAGGGTCATGCCCAGAGCAACAATTCCATTGATAGCAGTTTGTCTTACAAGATTAGATAAATTATTGCCAGTCAAAAAGCCTCTAGTAAAAATTGTTAAAAAAACAGCCAAAACAACCAATAGCAATGCAAGCGTGCCTTCAGTTTTTAATCTAAGCTTTCTTTTTCCGGATTTATTAATTACTTCAGAATCTTTTGTGTTCATACTGCCTCGCTGAATGTTGCTTTTGAGTTATCGCTTATGCCACTCGCTAACCGGAGTATTTTTTCTTCTGTCGCATCTTTTCGATTTACAATTCCCATTTGCCTGCCCTCTGAAATTACAATAATTCTATCCGACACACCAATCACCTCTGGCAGATAAGATGAAATAAAAATAATCGAAGTTCCTGAGCTAGTGAGTTTTTCTAGCAGTTTGTATATTTCCTCCTTTGAGCCTACATCGATGCCAACAGTTGGTTCATCGAAAATCATAATTTTCGGCTGTCGGGCTAGCCATTTTCCAATTACAACTTTTTGCTGATTTCCGCCAGAAAGATTCCGAACAATTGCTTCCTCAGAAGGAGTTTTTATCGATAATTCTTGAATAAAAGTCTTTGCATTTTTTCTTTCTAATTCGCCATTTATCATTATTCCAAAATGACTTATTTTCCTATATTGCAAAATATTAATATTTACTTTTACAGATAAGGGCAATGCCAAACCTTGAGTCCGTCTATTTTCAGGCACTAAGCCAATACCAATATTTATCGCATCTCTTGGTTTTTTGATGCTGGGATTGTGTCCCAACAGAGATATCGTTCCCTTGTCAAATCTAGACGCTCCAAAAATGGATAAAACAATATCAGTTCTGCCTGATCCAACAAGGCCGAACATTCCAAGGATTTCACCTTTGTGCAAATTAAAGCTTATTCCATTAAATACATTTTTCTTTGCCAAATCCCTTACGCTCAGTACTACTTCAGGATCAGAATGATGTTCAAATAGGTACATCTCTTCGATTTTTCTTCCGACCATCAAAGAAATAAGTTCATTCTGATTAGTATCCTTTGTTTCTATAGTATTCACATAGCAGCCATCTTTGAGAATTGTCACCCTGTCACAGAAGCGAAAAACTTCTTCCAATCTGTGCGAAATATAAATTATTCCAATGCCTTCAGACTTCAAGCGTTCTATTATCCTGAAAAGCTCCTCTGATTCTTCATTAGTAAGAAGAGCAGTCGGCTCATCAAAAATCAACAGTTTGGATTTTTCATATATGGCTTTTGCAATAGCAACCATCTCTTGCTTTGCGACAGGAAGATTTTTCACAGGAATATGAGGGTCAATTTCCAGGTCAAGAGATGCAAGCACTTCTCTTGCTGTTGAATATACCTTCTTCCAATCTACTGCTAGAGGAGAACTCATTGGGAGATCACCAAGAAAAAAGTTTTCTCCAACAGAAAGATGCATGGCCAGTGTAATATCCTGGTAAACAGCTTGTATTCCAATTTTCTTGCTAAAATGAGGGTTTTTAATCTCTACTAGTTTGTCATCAAAAATTATTGTACCTTCATCTTTTTGGTAGGCTCCCGTGAGGATCTTGATCAGAGTAGATTTGCCAGCTCCATTTTCGCCAACAAGAGCATGCACTTCTCCTTTTTTTACGGACAGATTAACATTGGAAAGAGCGCGAACGCCAGGAAAGCTCTTGGATATATTTTTCATCTCAACAATATAATCGCTCATCTTCCCTACTCGCAAAATTGATATTTGGACATTGAAGGCAGGCACCTTTGAAACCAAGGTACCTGCCCAAATTGATTTTCTGCTATTTTTTCAATGTCATTGGATCAAGAAGACCCTTAATTTTTGGTTCATTCATATTCGTTTTTGTGACAGCTGTTGCTCCTGTATCCACATAGGCTGGAAGAGCTTTCTTTGCAATAGCTTGAAGCGCACTGTCGACACCCTTGTAGCCCATGCCATATGGATCCTGAAGAATAAGCGCATACAGAATTCCATCAGTAAGAGCCTGTACCTCTTCTGGATCTGAATCAAACGCGACAGCAGCAATCTTGCCGCCAAGGTTCCTTTCTTTAATGGCCCTTGCAACGCCATCACCAGAGTGATTGTTATCAGCAAAGAATCCAACCAGATCAGGATTTGCAGTAAATAGATCTTCTGCTGCTGCAAGTGCCTTCATTATGTCGTTGTCGATATATCTGGTAGGCAGCACTTTAAGATTTGGAGCAATTTCCTTAAGTCTATTCAAGAATCCAGTATCCCTATCGGTCAATACCTGAACACCAGCCATTGCGCTGATCAAAGCAACCTTGCCCGACAATGGCTTGTTAAGCTCCTTAAGTCTTGCAACCAGCATATCTGCAGCAAGCGCTCCACCTTTCACATTGTTTGTAGCCAAGTGAGATGCAACTGCATTCGTATTGACTTTGTTATCAATAGTAATTACTGGGATGCCTAGCTTTACAGCTCTTTCTATCGCAGGAACAGTTGCATCAGAGCTTGTTGAGGCAATTACAATAGCATCCGGCTTGCTGTTTACCACATCTTCAAGGATAGCAACCTGCTTATCAATATCTGCCTCAGATGGGGGACCATATGTAGTTACAGTAACTTTCCCTGGATTCTCTTTGGCATAATTGGTAGCTCCGACCAGCACATACTGCCAGAAATCGGAATCTGTCGCCTTAATGATAACAGCTACCCTCTTTGGCGTCTGGGCGAATGTCGGTACCAGAGCAATCACCAGCAGAAGCAGAACGATGATCGACACCTTTTTCTTCATAACCAAAACCTCCTAAAAAGCTTGTGATGAACTGAAAACCAGTTCATGGTTAGAGTGTATATCGACTTTTCCAATATGTCAACAACAATGTTTTATTATCATTACATTAAAACTAATAACATTACAAATAATATTAATATAATTATCTTATATAGAAATAGCTGCTTATTACATACTTACATCCACCATTTTAACCACATGACTGCGATAAACATACTAGCTATTATATCATAATGTCTTTACATTTTATTATAATAGATTTAACTTAAGATCGTCATACAGTGATATTCCAGCAAAAGCCACGAAAAATAAAGAGGAGGAAGCTAAATGGTCTTGACTGCCGATCTTAATTATTTCAGAAGCCGACCTCTAGACAAATCCGTTCCCATCCCTCTTTATTATCAGTTGATAGAAATCCTTCAGAATTACATAAACGAACACGATAACAACATACCCATTCCAACAGAAAATGAGCTATGCGAAATTTATGCCATTTCTCGACCAACCGTTCGCCAGGCCATTAATGAACTAGTATCGGAAGGACTGATTATCAGGCATAAAGGTCGTGGATCATTTATAAATAAAAAGAAAATACCTCAAGATTTTCTTTTGAATATTATGAGTTTTAATGATGAAATGCAGGCAAAAGGGCTTAAGCCAGACACCAAAGTTTTAACCTTTTGCCCAAGAAAGCCCGCTCCTGAAGTTCTAAGTAAACTAAGAATCAAGCCAACTGAAGAAGTGTATTATCTCAGTAGGCTTCGATCCATAAATGGAGAACCGATTGTCCTAGTCAACACCTATCTTCCAAGTAGCCTTCTAAATGGACTCCTTTCCAAGGATATGGAAAAAGAGTCTCTCTATCATATCATCGAGCATGACTTTGGTTATAAAATACTAAGGACTGTAAGAACTCTAGAGATTAGAAAAGCAGGCAAATATGAATCATCTTTTCTTAAAATAAATGAAGGTGATCCTATACACTTCATAGAAACAATTGCTTTTATTGAAGATGATAAGCCAATAGAATTTTCGACTGCTTATTATAGTGGAGAAAGAAATAAATTTACTGTAGAATTAAGGGTGCATCGGTAAAATTATCGGCAATGAAAATTGGTTGGGCTTATAAACAGGGAAATGTTCTATTGGACAGGCTCAGCTTTTCGCGTTCAAATAATTGCAGAACCTGAAAAATCAAGAATTTTGGTTAATCCGAGATTTATAGATTTAACCCTTTTCGTACCGCCTGCTGTACAATGCTAGCAAAAAAACAAGAGTTTTAAATCTTTCCGATTTCGCATTATATTGCCAGATTAGATTTGATTGAAATATTACTTTAAAGGGCAGTCTTGCTATTGCTTTTGAAGATTCTATGCTCCTCAATGGCAGAGAAGATAACAGTTTAAGGTGAGCCCTCTTGTCAAGACCACATAGGCAGCATTTTAAAGTGGACGTTGACCCCTTCATGCAGCGTTTTCTTGTTCCCCAACGGAGAACCTTTGCATAGATACTGTCAGGTGTCGCATAGCCCAGCGATTGGTGGAACCGCTCCGAGTTGTAGAATCGCACATACCGGGAGATTCCTTCTCTGAGCTCTCTGAGATCTTTATAGTCCTTCAGATAAAT
>Ga0302253_1000190_pt1 | contig 59967 bp, 52 predicted proteins | sample AAG_RA_Trp_MG_FD_193537 | JGI IMG/M metagenome (GOLD analysis project Ga0302253, IMG submission 193537) | Enriched activated sludge microbial communities from anaerobic digester in WTTP, New Holstein, Wisconsin, United States - AAG_RA_Trp | ecosystem: Engineered > Bioreactor > Anaerobic >...
TTCCATCGAACTCCTGTCCAGATGTCAGAGCGATGGAGACTAGCAGAAGAAGAGCAACTATGAGCTTTCTTGGTTCCTTAAGAATACCCTGCCCATACTTCAAAGCCACGATTATCAGATCCTTCTTTCATTATATAAAAAAGGAAGCTGTCAACCTTTATACCCCAGCTCCCTGGCTTTTGCGTAGGCGGCCTCTGATTCTGCATTGCGTCCCATTTCTTTGAGAGCTTGGCCCTTAGTAAACCACGACATGATATGGTTTGGATCCAACTCAGTAGCCTTATCTAAGGCACTGATAGATTCTTCAAGCCTTCCATATTGCATTAGAATGCCACCCTTGGTGCTCAATGCGTCCACCTTCCTGGGATGATCTAGCTCGATCACCTTCTCGTAAGCATTGAGTGCCTCCTCGAACCTCTGGAGATTGGCTAAATTTTCGGCCTTATACCACCAGGCAGTGCCGTTCTTGGGATCTTTCTGGATATCCTGATCGTATATTTCTATGGCCTTCTCGAAGGATTGGTTGGCCTCTTGTTCACTGCCCAAGTAGTATAATGCTGCACCTCTTGCCTGCCAGGCCAATGTATCCTGCGGATTCTTCTCCAATTTCTTCTCTACAATACCAAGCGCCTCTGTGGCTGTTCCTACCTTCAATATATCCAGAACTACTGTTTTTCTTAGCAAAATAGACTCATTTTGTGGATCCATTTGAAGAGCTTTGTCGTATGCGTTCAGCGCCTCAGTTGAGGACTCAGACGCCATTGAGTTCATCAGATCATCTCCCTTCTTCACCCAGTCGTTTGCAGTATCCTGTGCCGCAGCTGCAATGCACAGTGTAGGGAGCACTGCCAAGACCAGGGCCACCCCGGTCCAGGCTCTCATCTTAGATTTTCCATTCATTCCCAGACTCTCCTTTAAATTCGCTCACTTCGTCTCAAGAGGTAAAAGCTAATAAGGGACCTGCCTTTTATCGGCGTAGATCTGGCCCCTTATCCGTTTTTCCACTGAAACCTCCACATCTGGAAGGCTCGTCTTCGAGCCTCCCGACGACCTCTACCGGGCATGAACGATAGATAAAAGGTAATGTGAATGAACAGAAAACGAAGACCTTGTTTTGAAGGCACGTTTTTGTTCAGAATGTTCAGGAATGTTTTTCTCTGGAGAAGAACCTCTCTGATAGCTCTACGACGTTGGTTCTGCCCCATTCTTTCCTGGTTACGAGATTGCGCTTCTCCAATGATATCAGAACCATGGTTAAGGTTGATTTAGGGACGCCGGTCTCGTATCTCATATCCATCTGCCTCATTTTTCCGCCGTGCTTTATCAGGATCTCCATGATCGAGCGCTCACGGGGGGTCAGGGTCTCCAAGACCGCATTCAACTCGCTGCCAATTTCGATTTCTCCCAGAGACCTGACAGCATCTATTGGCTTCGATGCATCCTGGGACTCAATGCCGAGCAGATGATCGCCTTCAAGCATATCCTTCTTGACAGGTTGCATCTCATTTCTTCGCCATCTCATCATAAAGGTGAAGACAGATCCGATAAACAAAACAAGAGATAAAATGGCGCCCCCGACCAGCCAAAAATTGTTAGAGCTGCTGCCGTTGATATCCTCAAGAGATGCCTCTTCTGCTAAAGACTGCTGGTACTCTATGGTTATGGAAGGATTCCTGATATCATATCCCTGAGAAATAACTGTTAACGAATCATTTGAGGCTGAGACCACGTATTTCAGCCCCTCAGAGCTATTGATTCTTCCCAGCCCTAAATCGGCTGGAAGGTGGAAGATGACGCGATACTCGGCATAAAAGCCCGGACATTGAAACATCAATCTCCAGGTATCTCCTTGCTTGAAAGTCAGTGCGTCAGTCCAGGCATACAGCTGATGAGTCTCGTTTTCATACCTGTATCTGGATGCATACCGAGTCGCAGCCTGGTCGGTAAACTGGGTCGGCCTCAGAAAGATCAGGCCCCTGGGGTCATCAACATAGCCCACGACCAGGGCCTGACCGGTGTCGAGCAGGTGGACATTGAGGCTGAGGTTCTTCCCGGCTGCCCCAGAATAGTGCTCCTGTCCGGATGCCTGAATTGCGGCGACAAGGGATAGAAGAATAGCCGATCCCATCAGGATCTTCTTCAATAGTACCATAGATACCATCCTATCCCTCCGGCTCTTGAGATGCTAAACACGGTCATCTGTATTCCTGCGGATCTATGCTTTATACCCTAGCTCCTTTGCCCTGGCAAAAGCTGCAGCCGCTTCAACCTGGCGTCCTGAGGCCTTCAGTGCATCGCCCTTGCCCTGCCAGGAGGAGGCTTTCAGCAGACCTAGCTCTGGACTCAGCTCAACAGCCTTGTCGTAGGCGCTTACGGCCTCTTCGTATCTGGCTGTATAATTTAGGGCTTCACCTTTGTTCTTCCAGGCAATTGGATTTGTCGGATCTATCTCTAGGGCGGCATTAATAGTCGTTAGGGCTTCCTCGTACTCGCCCATCTTTATAAGAACGCTACTCTTGTCCGCCATAAATGTGGCTGTGAGTAAGACAAGGTCTGCGGGCACAGACGAAATAGCCTCGTCGTAGGCCACAAGAGATTCATTGTACCTGCCCAGTTCGGAGAGGATACCAGCCTTCAATAATCGAGCTTCCTGGCCGGTGAAGTCTGGGTCCAGTTCAATAACTCTATCGCAAGCCTTTATGGCCTCTTCATACCTTTCTCTGGCCTCATCCTTCCTATCCATATCGTTAAGCATATTGCTCATGCCAACGAATGCAAGCGCCTTGCCCTCCCAGGCCAGAGCTAAGAATTGCCTGGAATCTTCATCAGAAATAAGCTCAATGGCCCTATCGAAAGCCTCCAGCGACTCATTGAATCTGCTGAAATTCTTGCCATTGAACATAGCGAGGCACAAGAGAGTATAGCCTTTCTCACTCCAGGCCATTCCATAGCCAGGATCCAGCTCAATGGCCTTGTTCAAGGCTGTAAAGGCTTCTTCATAGGTCTTGATGCTCTCCTGTTCAGGTAGTTTAGCTGCCTTCTGGTTCAGAGCTGCGCCCTTCAGGTACCAAGCCTCAGCATACTTGGGATTCAGTTCAGTAGCTCTGCTTATGGCGTTGATGGCCTCATCGTTCTTGAAAATCCTTATGAAAAGCTCCCCTTGCACAAACCAGCCATTGGCATCATGGGGATTAGCCCGCGTAGTTTTATCCGCCATCTCCAGGGATTTTTCGTAGATCTTCTGCGATTCGTTGTAATCTCCCATTCTGACCAGCGTGTCGCCTTTGCCCATCCATATGCTGGCGTTCTCAGGGTCCATTTCAATGGCCTTGTTGAATGCGATAAGCGCATCCTCATAGGTCTCGTCTTCCATAAGCTTCAGGCCCTTTTGATACCAGCTATCTGCGGTATTCTCCTGCGCTGCGACTGCTAGACATAGCACAAAGAGAACGGCCAAGATGAGAGGAATTCCCATCCAGGCCTTCATCTTTTTTGCATTCGCTCTCAATTCATTCACTCTTTTTTTATGCATCCCCAATCTCTCCTTTTTCGCTCACTTCTTATCCTGGGACGATAAATGCGTTTGCCACCTATCTGCGGCGTCTGTTACCGGCATTAATCATCCCCACAAGCTACCCTATTCCTCGACTTTTTCATTTATGCGGACATCCTTCCTTTGAGATGGCCGCCAACCTCTTCTGGGCATGAACTGTAGATAAATGATGGATTGAATGAACGATGAACACGAGCGTTGATCTGAGCATATGAGCGTTCAGGTGTTTCAGAATGGTTTAATTTTTGATAATTAGTCATCTAAGGACTCCGTTGGGTTCTTTTTCCCATATTTTCCGTTCTTTGGGATTTTTAAGATCCCTAAATAGAGATGCAGATATTGATCGCGCAGCGATCTTCTTGTTCTTCTTTCTTCTTTCTGTCAGGTTTGACCTATTCAGTAAGACTAATGCCATTTCCGATTTTTGTTACAATAGATAAATATATAAAATAGAATATGCCGTCGGACAAAAGCCATGCGCCATTGCGTCTAATAAATCATTTTTGCATTATTTAAGCAGATCGGCTCTGCCTGATATCCCGGGCCATATTGACCTTAGCATTTTGAGATCGTATGAAGATAAAATATATAGCAAATCACCTTTTCTGTGCTGGCAAGATATTTTAAAGGATTGGAGATGAAACCTGCACCCATTTGGCAATACAATGAAATGAAGCCTTGTGGCGTTGATTACACCGATGTTGAAGAAGTGGCCGCATACGACACCATGCACAGGAAGTTTCGCGACTACACCAAATCAAGCGAAGAGATCATCAGAAGGTTAGGTATCGGTTCGAAGAGCATAGTCATCGATATGGGGGCGGGCACAGGTGCTTTTGCCCTTCACGCCAGCAAAAGGTGTCGCACAATATACGCAGTCGATATATCCGCCCCAATGCTTGAATACTGCAGGCAGCAGGCCGAGATGCAGGGACTGTCCAATATCGTCTTCTGCCAGGGCGGCCTTCTCACCTATGAACATGTCGGAGAGCCGGCGGACGCAATCGTTTGCGTCGCAGTTCTCCACCACCTTCCGGATTTCTGGAAGATGGTCGCACTTAAGCGGTGCCATGCAATGCTAAAGCCTGGTGGCAGGCTGGGTTTGTTCGACATAGTCTTCCCGCCCTGGGATGAAAATAGCGAGGCCAAGATTGATAACTTGATCAAGGCTTGTGGGGTCATGGCAGATGCCCGGCTGGCGCAGGAAGCAGTGATTCACGTCAGGGACGAGTTCAGCACATATGACTGGATCATGGAAGGCGTCATCAAGAGGAGCGGATTTAGAATCGATGCAGCCGAATACGGGGACGGATTTCAGACGACCTATATCTGCACACGTGAATAATGCTGATCCTGATCAGATTCAGGTGATGGCCTTCGTCGGTCCTGAACAATAAGGCACAAGCAGCTTTTAAGAAGCACCTATATAGCAAAGTGCTAACGATGCGCTGAGGTCGGCAGGCGGAACGTAGCACTCCGCTCCGATGCTATGGACCAGAGCTGCAATAAAGGAGAATAGGCTCTCTGACTATAGCGGCTTGTCCATTCTGCCACGGCTGCCTAATTCCTTACGCATTTTTATTGATCCGTTTTCCCTAAGTACTTCTCGAAATCCGAGCTTTCGATAAAACTTGGAGGCCCTAGGGTTTGTCTCCTGAACAGCCAGGCAGAGGTACTGTATCTTGCGATTCACTGCATTTTGTTCGATCCACTTTAAGATGCAAAGGCCCAATCCTTTTTTCTGATAATTCTTTCTCAGCTGAATGGAATTTATGAAGACTTGGCTTTTATCAGCCTGTTCGCTAAACCAGAAATACCCAATAAGTTCATTGCTGCTATAAACTACTTTGACAACGCCTGAAGAAAGCAATTCCTTCGTGTATCTCTCCTCAAAATCCCTGCCCCAATCAAGGCCCCATGCATCTTTAATTAGAGGAGCCATATTCTCTTTTGTAACTGCGATGATGAACTCGAGATCTCCTTCGGTCAGATCTCTCAGTCGGACGCCTTCGATATATTCCATCAATGCTCATTAGGACGTCTTTTTATTATGTATAAAAGAATTATGACTCAGAAACGACCTCAGGTACTATTGATATATCAATTAATATAAAAATTTTTTGTGATCATTAGTGAGCAAGCCTTAAGGAATGATGTAAAATATAATCAAAAATATATATGTTTTCACTTCCTAAATCGCTAGTCGGTTGTACGCCAAAACAGGACATTATTTCCGAAGAGATCGAAGAGCCTTCCTCCCTGGATCTGTACACTCTCTGCCTTGCCCTCGTTGTCGACCTGGAATGTCACCACAGGTCCAGTTCCTGTCTTGGATAAGCTGAAACTATCCCCTCCTGTGGGCAGAAGGGGCATCTTCAGCCTTCCCGGTCCTGAATATAAGATCAAGGTCCCATTGCTCTGCGAGATATTGATGATGCCAAGTGTCTGGTTGCTATAGTTGCCGATATATGTCTCCAATGGTCTGGCTGCACGAGGTGGATCAGTCTGCTCTGAAGCGCTTACATCGGCCTGAGCCATTGAGGTCTTCGTTAGTGCAAGTGCCTCCAAGACGTCTTCCCAGGCGTTGTTACCGAAGTACAGGTCGAGGAATTGGAACATCAGATAGTCAGGCAGGCTGTCGCCGTAGATGTTTGATAAAATAACTATCCCAATTTTAGCCTGAGGAACAAGAGCCAGAATGGCTGAATGACCGCGGGTTCCGCCTTTATGGAAGAGGATAGGATAGGGACTGGCTTCCATATACATCCATCCCTGACATTAGTATGCATTGTTCCTAGTAGATATGGCATTCATTATCGTCTTGGGGGAATGAATGTAACGCATACTGCTCTCGCTCAGGAGCTGTCGAGATTCATAGCTGCCATTGTTCATCTGCAAGCTAAGCCATTTTGCCATGTCCTCTATGTTTGAGTTGATTCCCCCAGCCGGGCCGACTGTGTAAACCCAGTCAGTCGAATTTTGATCCATGGGCAGCGTTGTGATATTGCCATTCTCTCTAATATGCAGATACGCTACGTCCGGAGCCTGCTGAAAAGATTTCTGATCTGTGGAAGAGTTTGACATATTCAAAGGCTCAAAGATTCTCTCCCGAATGTTCTCTTCCCAGCTCTTCCCCGTCTTGTTCTCTACTAGGGCAGCAGCCCAGAGAAATGGCAGGTTCTGGTAGGCATAGGCGGACCGGAAGCTGGTTTCGGGCTGCATATAGCGCAGAGAGTGCATAAGAAAACTCCTGTTGTATCCCATGCTGCACAGTCCTTCGCCGGAGCCGGTTGCAAGTCCGCTTCTCATGGCCATGAGGTCTGTGATCGTGAACTCATGCGTGACCCAAGGATCATACATCTGAAATCCCTGAAGATGATCAACTACTCTATCGTCCCACTCTACCAATCCTTCGTCCACCAGCATTCCCACCAAAGCCGCAGTAAAGCCCTTGGTGGTGGAGCCGATCTGAAAGACGGTTGTGGGAGTAACAGGATCGGTTGAATTTATTTTCCTGACGCCAAATCCCTTCAAGTAAATGGTCTCATTTCCTCGGACGATGGCTATTGCCATTCCAGGAACCTGCCAGTCTCTCATGCCCTCTTCGGAGTATTCCTCAAAATCCTGAAGAATCTGATTTAGATGGTCCTCATCAGGTTCAGACGGCAGGCATTCTGAGCCGGAGTTGCATAACGATGTAGTATATAAACAGCAGCCAGCTAATATTAGCGCTATTATTATAAGAAAGCATGTTGATATTATTCTTTCTCGCATATCATTTCCCCCACGCCATTGATCGTATGAATGAAAGCTGCAATGATTACTCGCATAAAATTTCGTGTTAATTAATAAGCTTTCCTGTCATTATTCTTAATGGCTAGCTAATTTTGCGCCTACATATACGAAACAGCGAGGGACTAAAAAAATCATTGAAGAGATCGGAGCAGTTCTCAAGCGAGTGATTTTGCATGCTAGAGCCACCAATCCCATATCAATGGCTTCTTTCTGCACATGAGGACGGTGTTTCTTTGATACCTGATGACGAAGGTCTCCTTCACACCGCTATCTTGCTGTGCGCTCCAGTTTGCCTCAGGGTCCAGGTACAGGGTTGGCTTGGGCATGAGGTCCTCGTCCAGGGGGGTGAAATTCGCAAATATAACTTCTGTGCCGATGACCTCCCCGGCGGCCGTAGTCATTTGAGTGGCAGCGAACCTCCCTTGCCAGAAGCTTCCCCCGCCGGAGGCGGTGAAGCTGCCCTGCAGCCCATCATCGCCTTGGCTGCCCAACAGCCGAAGGAACAGAGCAGGATTACTGCGGAAGGTGATGGCGGCCTGAACATCGCTACCCTGTCGGGATCCTATCAGGAAGCCGTCGCCGCGGCTGCCAAGGGTTGCCCTGCCCTGCAATGTTGAGTCCTTCTCGCTTAGGGAGACCACGCTGCCTTCAGCGAACTTTTCGTCAGGGCCGCCGCTCTGAACAACATAGCTGATCTTCCATCGACCGGAAAGATCCTCAGAAGCCGCAGCTGCTGCGACAAAGATGAATGCCAGCAAGGCTGCTAATAAACAGCCACTGCTATTCGCCAATCTCATGCGTGAAAAAAGATTGACGGAGGTCACTTTTCATACCCCAGCTTATCCGCCACCAAAAACGACATGCCGGCGTTACCAACCTGCCCCATGGCCTTCTGCGCCTCTCCCCTGCCGTGCCAGGCATTGCTATAATGGGGCCCTAAATCTATGGCTTTATTGTAGGCCTCAAGAGCCTCCTCGTTTTTGCCCTGCAAGCGCAGCGAATCGCCCTTGCCTATCCATGCGCTAACAGCTGTTGTATCAAACTCGAGGCTCAGGGAGTTCTTGAGAACCTGGTCATAAGCTTCGATAGCCTCATCATATCTGCCCAGTTCGAATAGAACCAGGCCCTTCTGCTGCAGCAGACGGATATTTCCTGTATTCCCTGAAATGGCCGTTTCGTAAAACTCCAGGGACTTCTGGAATGCCGCTTGGGCCTCATCTGTTCTGCCGGTCTTATTAAGCGCCCATCCTTTGGAGAACCAGTCGAGCGCCAGATCTTCGCTATTGTTCTCTGCAATCAGCTCGATGGCTTTATCATAAGCCTCCTGGGATTCGTTGTACCTCTTCATCTCCACAAGGAGATTGGCCTTCCACAGCCAATTGTCAGCATTTTCGGGGTTCAGCCTTAGTCCTTCATCAAATGCTTCTACCGCCTCATCTTTCCTGTCCAGTTCCGATAGGATGGTGGCTTTGAAGTGCCACTTTGAGCTGCTCTTGGGGTCCAGCTCCAGGGAATGGTTGATGGCGGTCAGGGCCTCTTCCAGCAGATCTGTTCTCGGGCCATCATCGCTCAGGCCTCGGATTGCCAGTACTTCGGCTTTGGACATCCAGTAACCTGACAGCTCCTGAGTATTGCCGGAGGGTATCAGCTCGATAGTTCTGTCGTAGGCCTCCACCGATTCGTTGAGATCACCTATTCTGCCTATGACTTCCGCTTTCCTTCCCCATGTGTGGTAATCCTGAGGATCGATCTCTATGGCCCTGTTGTAGGCATCCTGCGCCTCCTCCCATTTCCCCAGGTTCATCAGGGAATTGCCCTTGCCGACCCAGGCATCGGCATCTTTTGAGTCGGTCTCAATGCGCCTGTTGAATGCCTCCAGAGTTTTTTCATAAGCTGCAAGGGACTCATTTTGTCTCTTCATGCTTCCCAAGACAGTAGCCTTCCACTGCCAGGCCTTTGCATCATTAGGGTCCTTCAACAGGTTTTCATCCAAAAGGGAGAGCGCTCTCTCGTAGGTCTCAGAGGACTCGTTCACTCTGCCTAAAACACTCAGCTCTAACGCCTTGTGAATCAGTATGGTTGTGTTATCGGGATCTATCTTCAGGGCCTCATCATAGGCGGAAACAGCCTCCTCGATTGAGCCGTTGTTCATATATTCATCTGCTCTGTCAATCCAGTATTCTGCAGTGTTTTCCTGCGCCTCTGCAGTGATGCAAATAATTGCCAGTGCCAGCAGAGTGAGAGCGAGCTTTGCTCCCAATTTTTTAGATATTCTTTTATTTCCGTTCATTTCTCTCACCACATCCCCTTTTCACAAAAAAAATTAGTGGGGCTCACTTTTCATACCCCAGTTTATCCGCCGTCGAAAGTGACATGCCGGCATTGCCAACCTGTCCCAATGCCCTCTCGGCCTCACCTTTTCCGTGCCATGCGGCGCTAGAACTGGGAGCCAGCGCTATTGCCTCATTGTAAGCCTCCAGAGCCTCCTGGTTTCTGTTCAATGCCCGAAGAGCATCACCCTTGCCCTCCAATGCAGAAACGTCGATAGCGTAGGGCTCTATTCTGGGAGAGGCCTCGAGTACTTTATCATAAACCTCTAAGGACTCCTCGTATCTGCCCAGGTTATAGAGCGTCAGGCCTTTCATCCTCTTCAGGCTGAGGTCGCCGGGGTCCTCCAAGATGGCTTTAGCGTGAAGCCCCAGCGACATCTGGAAGGCCTCTTTTGCCTCTTTTCGCCTGCCGATCCTGTTCAATGCCGTTCCTTTGACCAGCCAGATCCCAGCCAGCTCTTTGGTGTTGCTTTCTGCAATCAGCTCAAGGGTTCTGTCGTAGGCTTTGATGGATTCGTTATGGCACTTCATCTCCACGAGCAGGCCAGCCTTCCGCAGCCAGCTATGGGCATCTCCGGGACTCTGCCTGAGGGCCTCGTCAAAGGCTGCCAGCGCTTCATCATTCCTGCCAATCTCCATTAGAGTAGAAGCCTTGAAATGCCACCACACGCTGCTTTTAGGATTCAGCTCCAGAGATTTATCAACCGCCTCCAGTGCCTCTTCCCATCGTTCGGCAAATGCCAGGTCTTCTGCCTTTGCAGCATAAGCCAGTGCCCGCTCCGCTGCATCGTAGGCTGGTATCAGGCTGATGGCCTTATCGTAGGCCTCCACAGACTCGTTGATATATCCTATGCCGCTAATGACTTCTGCTTTCCTCCACCAGACGCTGTAATCCAGAGGTTTGAGCTCCGTCGCTCTATTATATGACTCACGAGCCTCATCCCACCGGCCGAGGTTGAGCAGCACATCTGCTCTGCCTATCCAGGAGTCGGCATCCCGCGAGTCATTCTCTATTCTCTGGTCGAAGATCTCCAGGGCCTTTTCATATGCCTGGTCGGACTCATCCTCTCTGTTCAGGCTGCCTAGAACCATGGCCTTCCATTGCCAGGCCTCAGCATCTCCTGCATTCTTTTTTAGCTTTTCATCCAGCAGGGTCAGCGCTTTCTCATATGTCTTTGCCGATTCATTCACCATGCCAATGATGTTAAGATACATGGCTTTGCGAACGATAATTGAATCGTTCCACGGTTCTTTTTTTAGAGCCATGCCGCATGCAGAAATGGCTTCATCGATAGAATCGTTGTGCATGAGCCCTTCTGCTCTATCAATCCAGTAGCCGGTCGTCTCTTCCCTTCCCACTGCAGAGGTGCAAAAAAATTTCAGCGATATCAAGGAGAAAATTATCTTAAAGATGGCATATAAAATATCAGGCAATTGACGGTGATCATGCCTGATCTCCGCTATCTTGTCATTATTTTCCATCGAATCGCGCTCCTTAATAGACCCCACTCCATTGACAGAAAAGGATCTAATCGCATTAAGTCAGCCTTTCTTCAGGCTGCCTCCCACTGCAAACAGCCTATGCTGAACTACGGCATTTGCCGTATTACGGCAGTCAACGAATATAAATCTTGTGGCTGTTCGACAATAAGAGATGCTGCCAATATTGTCATTAATGCGAATACTGTTTATGCCTAACAGTCGAGCCGATTATGAAATTATTTTTAATTGCCAAGAATAAGGTGCCGGGGGCGGGATTCGAGCCCGCGACTTCGAGATGACTCAGGCGCGTTCTTCGCAATTACCCTATGAGTCTCGCGCCCTAACCAGCTAGGCCACCCCGGCACGGCATAGTCCCTCGGGTGAATAGCTAATTAAGGTTTTTGCTTAATCCCCTTCAAGGGAACGGGCATCCTTTAAAAGCTCAAAGTGCAAAAGGGATGAGTATGCCCTCTGATATCTCAGCCTCGGTGAGCGAGACCCTATCCGGAAAGACGATAGTGGTGGGAGTGACGGGCAGCATCGCTGCTGTCCGGGTGATAGACCTCATTCGCGACCTCATCCGCCGCGGGGCAGAGGTTCATTGCACCATGAGCCATGCCGCCAGACAGATACTGCATCCCTATGCCCTGGAGTATGCCTCAACCCATCCGGTGATAACCGAGATCACCGGCCGGGTGGAGCATGTCTTGTTCTGCGGCGTGGGAGGAAAAGCAGACCTCTTCCTGGTCGCGCCGGCCACCGCCAACACCATTGGCAAGATGGCCAATGGCATCGATGATACTCCGGTGACCACCTTTGCCACCACGGCTCTCGGAAGTGGCAAGCCGGTGGCAGTCGTCCCTGCCATGCATGAGGCCATGTACCGCCATCCTGCAGTCATCCGGAATCTGCAAATCCTGAGGGAAATGGGCGTGGCCCTCATCGATCCGCGCATCGAGGAGGGCAAGGCCAAATTCGCCGATAACCAGCGGGTGGTGCAGGAGGTAGAAAGACTGCTGGGCCCGGCCGACCTTAAAGGGAAGAGGATCCTGATCACCAGCGGCTCGAATGCCGAATCCATCGACCCCATCAGAATTCTCACCAACCGGGCCTCGGGAAAGACCGGTGTCGCCCTCGCCCTGGAGGCCCGAAGGCGGGGGGCGGATGTAACCCTGGTCCACCGCTTCATCCAGGACCTGCCCGTCCACCAGGTCTATGCCCAGAGCGCCAGCGATATGCTGGATGCGGTCATGTCAGAGCTCAAGAAGGGCTGCGACGCCCTGATCAGCGCCGCGGCAGTGGCGGACTACACCCTCGACCCGAGCGAGGAGAAGATCAAATCCGGCCTGGAATTGAATCTGCGTCTTAAGCCCACCAGGAAGATAATCAAGACGGTGCGAGAAGCCTACCCTGATCTGAAGATAGTGGGCTTCAAGGCCGAGACCGATACCGGCGACGAGGCGCTCCTGGCCAGAGCTCGTGCATCCCTGGAGGGCGCGGGTCTGGACCTGGTAGTGGCCAATGACGTCTCCAGAGGTGGCATGGGCACGGATGATAACCGGGTGCTGATTTTGAGCCGGTCCGGCAGCCATAGCGAGGTCGAGGGGAAAAAGAGCCTGATTGCGAGAAGGATCATCGACTCTCTGGCGGAGATTCTATGAATTCCCCCAATTCGAATCATTTGACAACCAGAGCCTGGGTCCCATCCCACATCACCGGCTTTTTCGCGGCCAGGCGTGAGAAAGACCCTCTGCAGTCCGGCTCTATCGGCTGCGGCCTGTGTCTTTCCCCCGGCGCCACAACTATCATAGAATCCTCTCCCGATATCGAGGATACAAAGATCATCCTCAATGGCAGAGCAACAGATGCTCCTGTCTCCAGGTTCGTCGTCGAGCGGCTGGCCAGGAGCCCAGTCCGGGTGAAGACCGATATGAATATGCCCTTTGGTTCCGGATTCGGGGGCAGCGGGGCGGGGGCCTTGGGTTGCGCTTATGCCCTAAACCATCACTTCGACCTGGGACTCACCGCCGATCAGACGGCATCGGTCGCCCATGCGGCAGAGGTTGTCAATCGCACTGGCCTTGGGGACGTCATCGCCCAGAACACCGGCGGCCTGGTTATTCGTCTGGAGCCAGGAGCGCCGGGCATCGGCAGAATCGACCGAATACCCGTTGCACCACAACCGGTTCACTGCATGGTTCGGGGCCCGATCTCCACCCGGGAGGTGCTCTCCGACCAGAGCATCATGTCATCCATAAATGAGGCTGGCCGGGCTGCCCTGAAGGATCTATTGAGAAGGCCCACATTGGAGGAGTTCATGCGGCTCTCCCGCCGTTTCACCATGGAGACGGGTCTTGCCAGCAGCTGGGCCCTGGATATGATAGAGGCGGTGGAGGCGGAGGGCGGAAGGGCCAGCATGATCATGCTAGGAGACGCGGTCTATGCCTTTGGCGGAATTGAGGCCCTCCAGGGCTCAGGCCAGGTCTATACTACCTTCATCTCTCAGAGAGGTGCTAACCTTGACTGAAATTCCCAAATCCCATCCCAGATATGCTTCCCTGGTGGCGCGGGAGCGCGTGGCAGAAGGAGTGAAAAAAGGATATACCAGCACCCAGGGGCTGATTGCCCAGGGCAGAGGAGAGTGCTTCGACTATCTCCTGGGCGAGAGGACGACGGCTTCCGCTGCAGCAGCGATCCGGGCGGGAGCGGCATTGCTCCTCTTAGCCGAGAGGCCAGCGATCTCGGTCAACGGCAATGTGGCCGCCCTCGTTTCAGAGGAGATGGTGGCGCTGGCTAGAGCACTCAATATCCCCCTGGAGGTGAACCTCTTTCACCGCAGCGAGGAACGGGTGAAGAAGATCGCCGATCTGCTAAGGGAGAAGGGGGCAGAAGATGTTCTGGGCGAGAGGCCGGACACTTCAGTGCCAGGCCTTGATCATGCCCGGGCCCTGGCCACCCGGGGCGGAATCTACGATGCCGATGTGGTGCTCATTCCCCTGGAGGACGGCGACCGTTGCGAGGCCCTGCTGGCCATGGGAAAAAGAGTCATTGCCATCGACCTCAACCCCCTCTCCCGCACAGCAAAAAAGGCCACTGTAAGCATTGTGGACAACATACTCCGGGCGGTTCCCCAGCTGACGGAAGAGGTCAGGCAGCTCTCCAATAAGCCTCGCCCGGATCTGGAGAAGACATTAAATGAATACGACAACCAGGAGACTCTGGCCGGGGCGGTGCAGGAGATCCGGGATCATCTGGACGAGCAGTTCCGGAAAGGGAGCGATTAACCTATCACTGGAAACCTCCTGCGTATGAGCTTATGCAGCTCAATGGCGGCAAAGGCCACCAGGGCCACTTCCACCAGCTCCACCCACTGATACAGAGAGACGGGATGAATCTGCAGCACATCGGATAGACCGGGCATGTACATGGCAGCCACCTGGATCAGAATGGCGGCTATGGTGCCGAACACCAGCAGAGGATTTCTAAGTGGACTGGAGCTGAAAGCGCTCTTGAGCTCTGATCGGCTGGCGAAGACCACAGCATTCTCAAAGAGGACCATCATGATCATAGCGATGTTTCTCGCCTCCTCAATGCTCCGGCCCATGGACATCTGCCAGTGGAATATGGCATAGGTCAGGCCGCCTACAACCACTGCCACCAGCGCAACCTTCTCCACCATCAAACGGTTGAAAATCGCCTCGTTCGCCGGTCTCGGCGGCCGGTTCATCTCCCCGCCCTCGGCGGGCTCGAAGGCCAGGGCTACATCTTGAATACCGTTGGTGACCAGGTTCAGCCAGAGGAGCTGGACGGCAAGCAGAGGGAGGGGCATATTGAAGATCAGGGCTAAGATGAATAGGAATATCTCCGCCACTCCGGTGGAGATGGAAAAGAAGATCACCTTTCGCAGGTTATTGTAGACGATCCTCCCCTCCTCTATCCCCGAGACTATGGAGGCGAAGTTGTCATCGGTGATGATGAGGTCAGCGCTCTCCTTGGCCACATCGGTCCCGCCCTTGCCCATGGCCACGCCCACGTGAGCGGCATGCAGCGCGGGTGCATCGTTGGCTCCGTCACCGGTAACAGCCACCAGCTTTCCGTTTCTCACCAGAGAGTTGGTGATGAGCACCTTCTGCTGGGGCTCAACCCGGGCGTAAACCCGGCCCTTCCTGGTAAGAGCATCGACTGCCTCCGGGCCTTTGGCCTCAGCATCCTTCAGCTCCATTCCCGTGACCACCTGGTCGACGCTATCCGCCAGCCCCAGCTCTCTGGAAATGGCAAATGCGGTTGCCGGATGATCACCGGTGACCATTGCCACCTGGACGCCCGAGCTCTTGCATGCCTCCACTGCCGCTTTGGCCTCCGGCCGGAGGGGATCGATCATCCCCACCAGTCCCAAAAATGTGAGCCCTTCCAGCCGATCCTCGGCGAATTCCTGGTTCTCTGGGAACCTGCCAGAGGCCAGGGCCAGGAGTCTGAAACCTGCAGTGGCCAGAGCCTCGGCCACTTTATCTGCACCCTGTGGATCCAGAGGAATCTCGCCATCGGGAGTGGCCATTCTGCTGCTCATCTTCAGGATCTTCTCTGGCGAGCCTTTGGCAAATGCAATCCTCCCATCCGGCCCCTGATGAAGGGTGGCTGAGAACTGGCGCTTGGATTCAAAGGGTATCTGAGCGATCCTGGGATAATTGCTCTGCTCCTCCTGTTGAGTGACTCCAGTCTCCTGAGCCATCATGAGTAGGGCCACGTCCACTGCATCCCCGTGGTAGTCCCAGCTGCCGTCTCTGAAGCCGGAAAATGCCTCATTTGCCAGGACCGAGGCTCTGGCCAGGGCCTTCAGGGCAGATGTCTGGCCGGCTGACTGGCTCCCGACCGGGCCTTCTGCTGCCATCTTCCCTGCTGCTTCCTCTGCCACTTCACGAGGGCTTTTCGCCAGATCGATCACATTGCAGCTATCCCTGCCGGGAATGACAGCTCTGGTAACAGTAAGCTGGTTGACGGTAAGGGTTCCCGTCTTGTCCGAGGCGATGAAGTTGCATGATCCCAGGGCCTCCACCGCTACCAGCCGGCGGACGATGACATTTCTCTTTGCCATGCGAGACATGCCTATGGACAGAGCCACAGTCATGGCCACTGGCAGACCCTCGGGCACTGCCGCCACCGCCAAAGCCACCGACTGCAGGAAGATATCATAAATTGGCTCTCCCCGGTAGATCTCAACCGCAAAGATCACCGCCACAGCCACGGCCACGCCCAGAGCGATCTTGGAGTTGAACTTCTCCATGCGCAGGATCAGAGGAGGCTTGGTCTCGGGCTTGCCAGCCAGAGACGCTGCCAGACCTCCTACTGCGGTATTCGAGGCGGTGGCGACTGCGACACCTCTACCCCTCCCTGATACTACAATGGTGCCGGCAAAGGCCATGTTCTCCCTATCGCCCAGTGGGGTTCTCCGATCGAGAATCAGATCGGGGTCTTTGGCATCTGGTATCGACTCTCCGGTGAGCAGAGACTCGTCCACCACCAGATCCTGGACCTCTATCAGTCTGATATCGGCTGGAACCTTTCCTCCTGACTCCAGGAGGACTATATCGCCGGGAACAAGCTCCTCAGAGTCTATCTCGAACTCCTCGCCATCCCGGATCACCCGGGTCTTGGTTCGGACCATATTCTTCAATGCTTCAGCGCTCTTCTCGGCTGAGTACTCCTGGATGGTGCCAATGATTGAGTTGAGCAGCAGCACAATCATGATAAATATGCTCTCCTGCCAGTCTCCAAGCAACAGGGAGATAGCGGCTGCCAGGAGGAGAATGTATATCAGGGGACTGTAAAATTGGCGGAGAAAATAGACCGCAATGCTCGTCGGCTTCGGTTTGGGAAGGCTGTTCGGCCCATAGATCCTCAACCTTTCTGCAACCTCGTCCTTTCCCAGTCCGCCTTCGGTGTTTGCCTTCAATGCCTCTATTGCATCGTATGCAGGAATTGAATGGGCTTCTATTATCGTATCCAACTCAATACCTCCACCAAAAGCTCCTGTCTGGCCAGGAGTTCCATGGGCTCAAATTCATGAAATTTTTGTTATATGATCTCGTTGATTACAGTTTCGGTATAAAAGCAAGATACAGTCGCCTTAATTTAATTATATGGTGTGGCAACGATCGGATTGAGCTATGACGATAGGCTTACATATCTGGCCGGATAATTCTCGAGTGGTGGGGTTAATTACAAAAATAATTATAATCTTGCTGGTTTGTCTCTCATTTGTATCCCTCTCGCCCTGTGAGGCACTACCGGAAGATGTCACAATCATGGGATCCTCAACAGTGATGCCGCTGGCCGAGGCTGCTGCAGAGGTCTTCAATCTCGAGCAGAATGATTATTTGGTCAGTGTCACTGCAGGCGGAACCGGCGCGGGAATTTTGGGCATTGTGGAGCGCAAGTACGATATAGCCATGGCTTCGCGGGCTATAACTGAGGAAGAAAAACAGATGTTCGGGGACAGCTTCCAGGAGTTCAAGATCGGCATGGACGGCATCAGCATTGCCGTAAGCGATGAGATATACCAGGAAGGAGTACGGGACCTGAGCAGGGATCAGGTTATGAGGATCTATTCCGGTGAGATCACCAACTGGAATGAGGTGAGAGGACCGGATAAGGATATCTATGTTATTTCCAGAGAATACGGCTCGGGCACAAGAGACGACTTCAATGAAGCGGTGATAGGGGACATAGGGACAGAAAGCCCTGGAGTCGATACCGTGGCCTACAGCGGAGCAGAGGTCAAGACGGCAATTTCCGGAAGCGATAGGGCCATAGGCTACCTGGGATTCAATTATTTGGGAGGAGGCGTCCAGGGGATAGCCTTCAACGGCATCGTGCCCAGCTATGAGAACATAAAGTTGGATTTTTATGAGCTCAAAAGGAACCTCTACTTCTATACATTCGGCGACCCTACTCCTGGAGCCAGGGCATTCATCGATTTCATCCTGGGGCCAGAGGGACAGAAGATTGCGGCAGAAGAGGGTTTCATACCGGACTGATACTTTTAAGGAGAGAAAAGCACTCTAATCTTGCACAGGAGCAAGCAAAAAATAATAATACCAGTATGTACATCTACTATCTGGTGAACTTCCTTTGTGCATACCCGAGCCCAAGACCATCTGGTGGGATGAAGGCCTCTGGCTTATCGATCAGACCCAGCTTCCTCTAAAGCTTGTTCCCCTGAAGATCGAGAGCATAAGACAGCTGGTAGCCGCTATAAAGTCTCTTTCCGTTCGCGGCGCCCCTGCTCTGGGAGCCGCCGGTGCTTACAGCATCGCTCTGGCTGCAGAAAGATCCCATGCCACCAACGCTTTCGATATGATCGCCGAGCTGGAGATGGCCGCCGATATGATCCGGAACTCACGGCCCACGGCGATAAACCTCTCCTGGGGTGTGGACAGAGCCCTGCAGGCGGCCAGAGGGGGGGAGAGCACTGAAGAGATTCGCGAGGCAGCGCTACGATCGGCAGAGGGGATCGCCGAGGAGGACATCCGGGTCAATCGGGCCATAGGAAAGAACGGAGCAAAGCTCTTGGAGGACGGGGACACCATTCTCACCCACTGCAATGCCGGAAGGCTGGCCTGCGTGGGCTGGGGAACTGCTCTGGGAGTTGTGCGCTCCGCGGTTGAGGCCGGAAAAAAAATAGAGGTCTACGCCTGCGAGACCCGACCTCTGCACCAGGGCTCCCGCCTGACCGCCTGGGAATTGGCAGAGGATAAAATCCCGGTAACCCTGATCTGTGAGAGCATGTCCGGCAGCCTGATGCGCAGAGGGAAGATCGACAAGGTAATTGTGGGAGCAGACCGCATAACCAGGGATGTGGTCTTCAATAAGATCGGGACCTACAATCATGCCGTCCTGGCCAAACACCACAAGATTCCCTTTTATGTGGCCGCACCCCTCTCCACCTTTGACCGGATTTATGGCGAGGAGGACATCACAATAGAGGAACGTGATCCTGAGGAGATCTGCACCCTGGCCGGAGTGCGCCTGGCACCCCTGGGAATAAACGTCTACAATCCGGCATTCGATGCCACTCCTCTGGAGCTTATCTCTGCACTGATAACCGAGAAGGGCGTCTTCCGGCCCCCGCTCATGCCCCCAGTATAGATTCTACAGAAAGGTAGTTTAAGTTTGAAGAGCAGCTCAACTCATGGATGCAGAAATCGCCGTCATCGGCGGAGTGGGCTTCACCCTGGAGGGGATAGCAGATGAAGTGGATACAGCTTACGGCCCCGTCCCTGCCTTTCGCAGCGGAATAAAGAGCCAGAGGCTCGCCTTCATCCCCCGCCATGGCACAGGGCACCTGCCGCCTCATAAGGTAGACTACCGGGCCATCATATCTGCCGCCAAGAAGATTGGCGCTCAATGGGTCATATCGGTCAATAGCGTAGGAGCAATGGCATCTCAGCCCGTGGGAAGCTTCTTTTTCCCTTATGATTTTGTCGAGTTCACCAAATGCCGGTCCAACACATTCTATGAGGACCGAGCGGTGCATATAGACCTGAGCGAACCCTACTGCCCCCATCTCCGAGGCCATCTTCTTGCAGCTGCGAAGTCGCTTGATCTGGAGACCTCGGAAGGAGTCTACGTCTGCGCTGAAGGCCCCCATCTTGAGACGCCTGCCCAGATCAGAATGATGCGCCAGTTCGGGGATGTAGTGGGTATGACCGGCTATCCAGAGGTAGCTCTGGCCAGGGAGGCTGAGCTGTGCTATGCTTCTATCTGCATTATCACCAATCCAGCCGCCGGAATGGGGGAATCTGAGAGCCTTTCCGCCAGCGATATCCCTGAGCAGGTGAAAAAGTGCCATCAGGATGTCCGGGAGATAATTTATCAGGCGGCTTTAAAGCTGGATGAAAAAAGATCCTGCCATTGCAGGGAATCCCTATCCAAGGCAGCGCTCTAGAAAAGCCCCTGGGACGATAGCTCTACATCACCTCGACCTGGACGCTGCCCTGTCCGGATTTGCCGCTCTCATCCATGGCCTTGAGAATGATGATATGTCCACCCTTTTCAAGCTCTATTGGATTCTGCTTGAAGGACCGGCTGGTGGATAGCTTTCCATCAATGCTCGAGCTCCATTCGTAGCTCAGATCTCCTTCGCCACCTTTTGCAGAGCCTTCAAAGCTTATATCCTCATCACCCTTGATGATCTGCCCGGCATCAGGTGAGGTAATGGTCACTTTTATCATTTCAGTGTCAGCATGTCCAACTGGCTCTGAGGCCCCTGCGGCGCTGTCTTTTGCGCCGCCACTGTCTTCCTTCTCCATGCACCCTGCCGAGAAAAGGGCAAGGCATATTGCCAATATGATGACCAGCTTCATGAAACGAATGATCCCTTAGTGGAATATATCTTCTTCTATAGAAGATGTCTTTATCAGAATAAAAGCAAAGCTGACCACACTTATGGCCGAGAAATTCTCAAGCCAGCGCCCTTCCCGCAATGTACAAGAGGGGCGCCAAGCTGATGCAGATTCGATCCGATTGAATCATAGATCCAAGATGGATCTGGCCACAATAAGCCTCAGGATGATGCCGGCGGAGCAGCTGGTGCCGCTGGCTCAGGCACAGACAATGCGGGCTCAGTTCTGATCTCAGTCTTTCGTACCTCTACCCTTCTCAAGGGGTAGATCACCTTGGCTTCCTTATAAATGTCCAGAGAGATCTTTCCACCCACCACATCCTGGATCAGCTGATTTAAGTCCAGGTTCTTCGACCTCTCCATGACGACGCTCTTTGAGAGATCTCTAATGCACTTGACCTGGTTTGCCCGTGCCCTTTTAACTGTAAAGCAGCTGGGCTTGATCCTGACGGTGTAGCCGTCGGTCGTGGTTACATCTACGATGGAATCAATGCGAGAGGTTCTTCTCTTGACCAGAGAGCGCACATAATCTGTGGTCATCTCATGGCCCAGGAACTTCGTATATGCCGAGTCACCAGCTACACGGTCCACTCTGAACTTTAGCTTGGTATTCTGCTTGGAGAAGTTGTTGGTGAGGTCTCCTAAGGTGGTCTCGATGATCCTTCCCACAATCCTCTCGGGATCGTTGGCGATCGTCTCTCCAAAGGGAACCCTTCCGAACATCTCCGGACTTACAACCTTATACCACTGTTTGGCCTTTCTGCTATCAGCCTTTCTCTGCGATCTTCTAGCCAATAAACATCCTCCGAGATAATATTAATCCGAACTCCGTTCAAGCTCACTGTATTTAAACCGATCGCCCAAAACAGGCATGATCCTTACGAAGGCGGTCTTCGTAGCGGAACCTTTCCATTTCGAGATCGCCTTTGTGATGCGATTCCGCTGCTGTCTTTCACTTTGTGATCTGGATTGGGAATGATCTTCTTTCCAGAGGGATATTCTCCCACTGCCTCTTGTGAACCATGGTTATCTCTGTCCTTCCTGCCTTGATCGGGACAAAGGTTAATGTCTCTATTCCGCCGGATCCAACCGATTCTCCATCGGATTCTTTGAATTCCTTTTTCTTCAGCTCAAGAAAGGCTCTGTCGAATGTTGCCTCCCATACATAACCGGTAGTGGGATTCGATTCGAGCGATAAGGTGAACTCCACGTTCAAGCTCGCGTTCATTGGATCACCAGTGATAATAGGCGCCAAAAAGGGAAATATCTTTCTATATTATGCATATTCAAATTGCCCGGTCTCAATCCATGATCCCTTTATGAGAGTCCACCAATCATCAGCCAGTCCGGTCAGAACATAATCATATGGCAGCCATCCATATCCCTCGTCGCCCCATATCTCTCCCCAGGAGTTTCTTATCATGAGAGCACCGGTGGTCTCGGCACCGCAATTGCTGTTCTTGATCTTCATCTTATCGTCATAACCCACTGCAATTATGGCATGGCCGCCTTGTACGCTTTCATTGCTGCAGGGATAGGGGATCTTGCCAGTGCTTCCAGCCTGGCTGATCGAATCGTAAACAGTGAATCCGAATATTGAGGGAATTCCCGCCGCTATATTCGTCTTGATGTTAGACAGAAGCTTGGTGGGGGTGGTTCCGGGCGGATCGAGGTTCACATACTTGAGAGCTTTGTAATTGTCCGCGAAACCGAAGAGGAATGCTGAGGGCTCCTCATCGAACTTTGATATATCGTATGGCCAGTATCTCTCCGGTGGGACGCCAAATAGTGCCATCGCTCCCATGGTCGTCCGGATATAAGCACCAGTATCTCCTCTCTCCTGCATCAAATTTCTCGTCACCTTATAGAGAAACAGCCTCGAGGCATCGATATGCTCTCCGAATGCCCTTCGCTCGAAATACTCAAAGACTCCTACGCCAGCGTTTGCAGTGCATGAGCCCAGGTCGCCTTGATCCTCTATCGGTGGGAACCATTTTCTGAGATCAACCGATGTGGGAAGGGTGGAGACCGCCACTTTGGAAAGCTTAAGAGGGCCGAGGATATCTGCTACCTCCTTTGTCTGGAAGGTATAGTCTCTTAAGTCCGGAAGCTCTGGTCGCCAGCCCATTCCTTTTGTCTTCTCGCCGTTCTTTGATTTCATTCCCAGATCTTTCAAGAGTATCGTCATCATCTCAACCACCGCATAATGATTAAAGTTCTCCGATCCTATCGCGCCGTCTCATAGTCGATTCGATCTGAATATCTGCTTATTTTATCCAATCCCTGAGCCTTTATGGTAATCCTAATACTATTAAAATATTTCTAAGCATATGCACGTCTAAAATAGCATGAGCTACGATCAATTGCAGATCGCCCATGTTTTTCGATAAACCAATTGGAGAAGGAATCGTGAAAAGGATAACTCCTGATGCGGATTTATATTGTGCAGCCAACTGCAGGCTGAGAAATTATATATCGCATCCAGCCATATCATCCATGAATGCAAAAGGATACTATCATTGAGATTTGGGAGACGGGCACTGCTGCCGCCAGGGCCTTTGAAATAAGAATAGCAGTGGACGGGGAGGTGGTCATGAACAGACGGCTCAACCCGGTTGAGGCTATGGAGGCCAGAGAGATATCCTCTCAGTATGCGTCTTTCTTTTCTAACGGCAAAAAAGGGAAGAATAGCTACCTTCATCTCCTGGGCGAGAGCATCTTCCGCCTATTTTTTCAGCCGGGCTGGCAGGAGCTGGGGCCGAAGATCCTATCTGGGGGACGGCTGATTGTGGTATCGAGCATACCCCAGATCCTGCTGCTCCCCTGGGAGCTTCTCCGCCTTCCGGGATTTGAGGATATGGCCGATGGCTCATCCCCGGATTTTGCCGTCCTGCGCGTGCCAATGGAAGGTGGCCGGCCCGCCAGCTCATCCCTTCCTGCACCATTTCTCTCTCAGCCCTCTGAACTGAGAAGAGGCCCCTTGAGAATGCTCTTTTTCTCCACCAATCTGCAGCATTTTGAGGAGGAGGAGCTGTCCCTTCTCAAGGCGGTGCAGGGATTAGATATCCACCTGGAGATGGGCGAGACCGCCTCCTTCGAGGAGCTGAAAAGCAGCATTGAGTCTTTTCAGCCTCATCTGGTATACCTTTCCGGTGAGGCAAAACTGTCCGGCGAAGTCTCCGGGGGAGAGGCAAGGCTAGCCTTCATGGATCCTGCGGGCAAGCTTGACCTGAGATCTGCAGAGGAGATAGCTCCCGTTCTGAAGAGTGGCGGGGTTGAGTGCATAATTATTGGAGGGGAAGGGAATGGCCCTGACCCTGCCAGGGAGCTTCTCTGCCAGAGGCTGGCAGAAGATCTGCTCATGGCTGTAGCCTGGAATGGTACCGTCGCCCCTCAGGAGATCGTTCGCTCTCTTTCCCTGGGCGCATCTGCAGATGAAGCCATATGGAGGACCGGGCAGAGGATGCTGAAAGAAGGCTTGGAAGAAAAGGAGGAGAAGAAGGGAGCGATACAGGCCTATCCCTTTATTTATGCCGTCAGAGAGCCAACAGGTCTCTTCGATCCCAATAAGAAGAGAGAGGAGATAAAAACAAGATACCAAGAGCTTCCTCCAATGCCTGGGATGACGGAAGGACATGCCAGGGGTTTTCTTGACAGAAGAAAAGATTTGCTTCGACTCTATCCCGATTTGAGACAGGGTGCGGTCAACGCTCTGATCATCACTGGCGAGCTTGGCCGAGGGAAGAGCGCTCTTGCCAATTTCCTGGCCAGAATGCTGGCCGCATCAGGCTACTTTGTGCTGCCTCTGGGAGGCACTGCCCACAACCCCATAAGCTCTGCCCGACTGATAGAAGCAGCAGGCCTGCAGCTGGCAGCGGCAGGAGAGTATCAAGGACTGGAGGGGACAAAGAGGCTCTTAGATTCATCGCTCCCGGTTAATGAGAGGCTGGCTGTTTTGATGGAGCTTCTCCGATCCAACCGCATACTCATATTCTGGGATGACCTCGATCTTGAGGAGAAGACGGGCAGGATCTCGGATCCTCATCTTGGCGAGCTTTTCTGCCAGATGACTAAAGGCCTCCATTCCAGCCGGGCGATCATCTCCTCACAAAAGGTCCCTGCGGATGCCTCCATTCTGCCCCGTCTGGCCAGAAACTGGAAGCTGGATCGGCTCTCCCGGACAGCTTTCCTGAGGTTCATGCTCCAGGATAGAATTATAGCTGATGGCTACCGCAAAGGCGAGATCGCATTCGATGCCCTGTCGGACCTCTATTCCCTCTACGAGAGAGATCCGTCTAAATTAGAGCAGATCCGCAGCGCTCTGGCCAGAGGGCTGCCAAAAGATGTCGATCCCCTGGCCAGGCTCGCCGAGTGCCTCAGCCCCGAGTCTCTCCTGGCCCTCCAATGCATAGCGGTCTACGATGTAGCAATGAGCCCGGCAGGCTTTGCCGCCGCAGGCGGGACCGATCTGGAGAGCATAGCCGAGAGCTTGCCCCTCTGGGAGGAGCTGTCGCTCTGCTATAAGACCGGCAATCTGTGGGCGGTTCATTCCTCCGCTCGCCCTGCCCTTCGAGAGGGGTTGAGCCCGGAGGAGATAAGAGAGGCTCATAAGAGGGCAGGCCGATTTCTGGAGGAGATGGCGGAATCGGGCCGCTCCCCGGAGCTTTTCTTGTTCCGTCTGGACGGCCTCTTAGAGGCGCGGGGGCACTATCTGGAGGCCGGCGACCTGGCTGAGGCGAGGAGGGTGACCGCCAGGATCAGCAGCTACCTGGATCGGAGGGGATACTACACCGAGCTGATAAGGCTGAACAGAGAGATACTGGAGCTGGAGCCGGACAAGGATTCAATGAATTGGATCGCCCAGGCCTATGCTCATCAGATGGATCTTGAGAATGCTGCCCAGTGGTACAAAAAGGCCCTGGATATGGCTCCGGATGCCTTCAGCTATCAAGGGCTGGGCATGATCCAGCTTGGCCGGGGAGAGTATGATCTGGCTGAGGAGAGCTTAGAGAAAGCTCTACAGATTCATCTGGGCCAGAAAGACCAGCGGGGAAAGGCAGCAGTTCTGCAGGCTCTGGCCTCCATTGATATGTCACGGAAGAGCGGCTCTGCGGCTAAAGATAAGCTGGAGAGGGCTGCCCGGATCCTTGAGGATCTGGGAGATAGGATGGGGGAGGCTGCGGTCTTGCAGGAGATGGCGAATATCGATATGATGCAAGGCCACTACGATTCTGCCTGGCCCAGGCTGGCCCGATCCCTGGAGCTGGCCAGAGAGGCAAAAGATCGAGCAGGTGAGGCGGTACTGCTCTTTTATCTGGCCGATGTTGACCGGGAGACCGGAGAGCTTGCTCGGGCAACAGAGGAGCTTGATTGTGCCCTGGCCATCACCAGGGATCTGGGAGACCGCAAAGGGATGGCCGCCAGCCTGCATGGATTGGGAATGATCAGCTCTCAGGCAGGGGAGATGGAAATGGCCGCGGAGCATTTCCGGGAGGCTTTGCAGGTCTATCAGGAACTGAAAGATCAGGCGGGTGAGGCAGGAGCGCTCTTTCAGCTCGGCGCCCTGGCGGTGCAGATGGACAGGATCCAGGAAGGGCTCCGCCTCATGGCTTTATCTGCAGTGGTCTTGAGAAGCATCAATAGCGATGAGGTCAAGAACATCGAGCCGGTGGTGGAGCGGCTGGCCTCGCAGCTCAACTTTAGCCAGGATCAGTTCGTAGCTATGCTCCAGGAGGTCATGCACAGCTATGTCAAAGATAAAGGAAGGGGCCTCATAGAAAGGACTTTTGGAGGATAAAGGGATATTATAGAGAAAAGATGCCGATGATATTCAGGATGAGGAGGATCAAATTGCCTCTGCACCCAATGCGGGAGCCTTCAGCGGAACCTCATCCACCGAGCAGGCAGCGATCTTCTCTGCCAGCTTCGCCAGGACCTCTTTTCTCATCCCACCTACGAACTTGATGGAACCAACGACGAGATGACCTCCTCCTGAGACCCCTCCATTGGGGATCTCCTCCATCAGCTCTTTAACCATCTGGGGGATGTTCATCCTCACTCCCCGGCTGCGCAACACTGCAAAATCCGGGCCATAGCCGATAGTGACCACCGGCTTTCCATCATATTTCTGGCATAGTCGGTCGTGCACCTCGCCTGAGGTCTTGCCAGGCGGGGGGAAGGTGAACTTATGGGCGAAGTTCTCCACATCCAGGACGTTCATGATGATGCCATTGGGAAGCTTTGTGCTCTTGACATTGCCCATGCTCGCCCGGAGCTGCTCGTCTATGGCAGCATTGGCCTGCTCGCAGAGAAGCTCGACGATCTTCTGGTGCCGGTCAAGCCTTCCCAGGCACAGGATGTCGTTTATCAGCCCCCGTCCATCGTTGAAGCGCTGCCAGAAGGCCTCATAGTCTAAAGCGAGGGCGATCTTTTTGAGGTCATCTCTCGGGAACCGGTCCTCGACCAGGCGGATGTATAGATCAGCCTCCGGGGCCTCGCTGCGGTCGCCCACCGCGGATACAGCCGGAAAATGACGGATCTTGTTCTCGACCTCGGGATGGATCATGCGGGCGATCTCCGTGGCCAGCATGCCCGTGGTCAGGCCGAAGTCCCCTCCGGCGTGGGCGGGATTGACATGGGCCACCAGGAACTGGTCTACGATCTTGTGGGGATGGTGATGGTCGACCACCAGCATCTCCAGGCCGTAAACCTGGGCCTGGCGCATGGCGGGAACATCCTCCTCGGTAGAGCCGTTGTCCATCAGAACGATCAGAGGCATCTTCTGACCGTGCCGGCTCTGATCCTCCAGGGCAAATGTCAGGTCCTTGGTTACATCCTCCAGCTCGTAAAATGGGGCTTTGCTGGGGGCGCGGCGGTAGTTGTGGTACTCGGCATCCGGGCCGCTGACCTCGGCAATCAGGGGAAGGATGGCCATCTCAATGGCCACTGCAGCGGAAATACCATCAGCGTCGGCATGATGGCGGACCACAATGGGTCGGGACTTGAGGACGGCGCGGCGGATCTCTTTGGCCACCGCCTTCATCGCCGGACGCAGCCGGTCCAAGATCTCGCTTTTGACCAAAAACTCCGTCTGGGCCGGCTCGGCCCGGAGGTCAATGGCCTTCTCTATCTGGTCTTTAACTACCGAGGCATCGCCTCCCCAGAGGCGTTTCATGGATTTTATCTCCACCTGAACCTGATTGTTGCGCAGGCTGACTTCGCCGATGACCCGGACCATCATATCGCTATCAATATCAGCGTACGCTCGCACTCCGGCCCGTTCGAAGGCAGCGCAGAAGACCAGGCCGCTGTCGTCGGCCAGGGTGAAGATGGTCGGACCGCCGGTCTGCTTGACCTGGATCACCTCTCCCTTGATCATGACCGTCTTGCCCACCTGGCTGTGCAGATCAGATGCCTTGGATAGAGGAAGGTCCTTTTCCACTTCGACGGTGTTGTACTCCTTCAGCTCTGCTGGCTCAAGCTCTATGTTGCCATTAGGCAGGATGTTTCTCACCGTCACCATGATGGCGTCGCCAGCTTCCGGCCGGCTCTTGAGATATTTGTTGTGGGCCAGGCCGCGCACAGAATCGGATAGATCGACAAAAGCCCCGAAGTTTGCCAGACCGGAGACCTTGCCCTGGTAGATCTCCCCCACGGAGATATCTCTGATGTCGCAGGCTGGATCGAGGATGTGGACCAGCGGCTTTTTGGCACAACGTTCACAGAGCTCCTTTTTGCTGTCCAGCTTTGTCTTGCAGACCACGCACAGGTATTCCCGGCCAAGACCATGGCAATCAGGGCAGATCTCGGTGATCGGAATCTTGCCGCTACCCTGACAGACGCTGCATTTCGCCGAGCCGCTCTCGATCAGAGACTTCATGTCCTTATCTGATGCCTCTCCCAGGGAGATGGACTCGGTCGTTCCCTTGCCATTGCAGTTGGGGCAGGGCTTCTCTCCAACCGTGAGCACTCCACGGCCCTGGCATCTCTCACACTGATTCATCGCTCTTGGGATGTTTTGGAGGAATTTATAGCTTCGGGATGTTCCCGGTTTCGGGCACGAGATAGCAGGATCCTGGAAGGCTCTAAATAAGGGAGACCATATTCTTTTGGCCCGTGCGAGCAGTGGTTTTGCGTCTGGGGCATAGACCGGAGAGGGATAAGAGGATCACCACCCATGTGGGCCTGGTCGCCCGGGCTTTTGGAGCGGAGGGGATGCTTCTTTGCGGTCGCGATGCCCATGTGGAGGAGAGCCTGAATGATGCAGCCAGGCGGTGGGGAGGGGCCTTCCGTCTCACCCCGAATGCGTCATGGAAGGGAGAGATCGTTCGCTGGAAGGAAAGCGGTGGTCAGGTGGTTCACCTCACCATGTACGGCTCGAATCTGCCCGATGTGATCGATGAGATCCGCAAGAGCGAGGATATACTGATCGTGGTGGGGGCGGAGAAGGTTCCGGCAGAGGTGTATCAGTTGGCGGACTGGAATGTGGCTGTGGGCAACCAGCCCCATTCCGAGGTGGCGGCTTTGGCCGTTTTCCTGGACCGGCTCTTTTTGGGCAGGGAGCTGTTCCGGGAGTTTGAGGGGGGGCTGAAGATAGTGCCCTCCTCTCGGGGGAAGGAGGTCATCTATCCGGAATTCAGCTCGAAGGATGAAGAAGGAGGAGATGAGAAGAGCGAGTATGGGGATGAGGCTGCGGATGATGGTTTGGACGAGGATGATGACCAAATCGCCAACGACGCAGACAAAAACCTCCTATCCTGGTGATGAAGATACGAGAGTCAGATAGGATGAAGCTTCTGATAATTGGAATCAACATTCGGCATATCGCCTGCTCAGCCAGCCGGGCGGGGCATGAGGTTTATGCCGTCGATGGCTACTGCGACCTGGACCTGGAGAGCTGTGCCGAGGATATGGCGCTCTTGTCCAGGGATGGGATGGATGATCCCGGTGGTGCGGATAGAATCGATGAGTTGATCTCCGAGCACGTCGAGAGAGTCCTTCCCGATGCTGTCGTCCTGGGACCGGGACTTGAGGAGGCCAGGGTCAAAGGGTTGCCGGTGCTCAATAATCCTGCCGAGAAGACCGCCAGGATCTCAGATAAGCTCTATCAGGCCCGCTGGTTGGAGAAGAATGGCTTTCCCTTCATCAGGACGGAAACCTCGGCGGAGGACCTGAACTTTCCGGTCATGGTAAAGCCCAGGCAGGGGGCAGGCGGGGTGGGCTGCAGAATCGCAGAGGACAGCTCAAGGCTAGAATGGGAAGAGGGGTTGATCGCCCAGGAGGTCGTTTCTGGCCGGGCGGCGAGCGTCTCGGTCATCGGCGACGGGAAAGATGCGCGCGCGCTGGCGGCAAACGAGCAGCTGATCGGAGAGAGCTGGACTGGAGCCAAGGGCTTTCGCTATTGCGGCAATATCACCCCTCTGGAGCCGTTGCCCAAGAACGATATAGCGAACATGGCGGAGAGGATTGTTGCGCGACTGGGCCTCTTGGGAAGCAATGGGGTCGACTTCCTTCTCACTGAGGAGGGGCCGGTGGTGGTGGAGGTCAACTGCCGCTTCCAGGGGAGCCTGGACACAGTGGAGTGTGCCACAGGCATCAATGTATTCGAGGCTCATCTGAACTCCTTTCGGGGATTGCTTCCCTCAAGGCCAGCCATCAAGTGCACTGCCGGGAGGGCAATAATCTATGCACCACGCTCTTTGGAAATAAAAGAGAGCCTGCTCTTTCCCTGGACGGCGGATGTCCCCCGTCCTGGCTCGAGAATTGAAAGAGACGATCCGATTCTCTCCATCATGGCAAAGGGGTCGAATAGAGGGGAAGTCCTCGCCCGGCTGAAAGATAGTGCAGCAATGATACGGGAATTGACCACTTGTTCATCTCGCAGATAGCACTAAAATAGAGACTCTTTTCTTTGGCTCGTCAGATTGAAGAATTATCAGGGGAATATCATAGTCAATTCTTAAAGAGGGATGCTTTGGGCATGATCCCCACCTGAGGATCATGGGCTCTTTGTGGTTGGGTCATTGCATCGCAGTTCACCACAAAGGCGAAAAGATGCAGAGAATTTGCGATTCAAGTCCACATATACAAAATACGCAAAGACATTTTATGGGGCCACGGCGATTTGAACGCCGGTCACAGGACCCCCAGTCCTGTAGGATACCAGGCTACCCTATGGCCCCGCGCAGCGTTCGTTAGGATGCAGAAGTGGCATATAAGGGTTTCCCACTGAATGAGATTCGGCTCCATCCCTGCGAAATATCGGCTGCATGCTCCCTTTGGCCCGAACTCCGATAAGGCTTCGGATTTTGGCCCTGCCCATTCCGCCAGGCCTGTATGAGCAATTATTTAATAGTATATATAAATATATCAGCCGTTTTTCACTCCCACATACATCATCCAGATCCCGACCACCACGGTGAATCCGAATAGCACCAGGCTCTCGATTGCAAATCCATTGGGCAGATCAAAGAGGACCACAGTCCCCATTATGGCTGTGCCCGCACCAATGCTCACTACCCCCAGCCTCGCCGAGAAGGGATAGATCAGAAATCCAAGGCCTATCAGGGCGGCAGCGATCAAAAGTGGAGTTGAAAATAGGGGAATGGATATGTCCATATCCTGCAGTCCCCCGGCAGCGTACTTATAGTTTCTCGTTTGAGTTCGCCATCTATTTACCCTCAGCTCTCAATAGAAAAATGGATGAAGCGCATTTACATGGACCATTCCGCCACCACCCCAGTGGCGCCAGAGGTGCTGGCAGCCATGCTGCCCTATTTTGGGGAGAAATTCGGCAATGCCTCCAGCCTGCACCGATCAGGCCGGGAGGCCAAGGAGGCTTTGGAGGACTCAAGGGAGAAGGTAGCAGCCCTGCTGGGGGCGAGAGCTGAGGAGATCATCTTCACCTCCGGGGGAACGGAGTCAGATAACCTGGCTCTTAAGGGCATAGCCCGCAAAAATCGAAAGCTTGGAAAGCATATCATCACCACCCAAATCGAGCATCCTGCAATCCTGGAGACCTGCCGGGCCCTGGAAAAAGATGGATTTGAGGTTACCTACCTGCCCGTAACCGGGGAGGGGCTTGTCGAGCTTTCCACTCTGGAGGCCTCCATCCGGCCGGATACCATCCTCATCTCTGTGATGCACGCCAACAACGAGGTGGGAACCATCCAGCCCCTGGAGGAGATCGGCCGTCTGGCTGCGGAGAGGGACATCTACCTTCATTCCGATGCCGTGCAGAGCGTGGGCAAGATACCGGTCAATGTAGATGACCTCGGGGTCGATCTGCTATCCCTTTCCGCGCATAAGCTCTACGGGCCGAAGGGTGTGGGGGCTCTATACATCCGCAAAGGCACAAAGCTTGAGAGCATCATCCAGGGAGGGGGCCATGAGCGCCGCCTCAGATCCGGAACGGAGAACATATCCGGAATTGTGGGCCTGGCAAGAGCGGCAGAGCTGGCTGAGAGGGATATGCCCCGAGAGGCGGAGAGATTGGCAGGCCTGCGCGACCGCCTGGCAGAGCTGGTCTTGGGTAAGGTCAAGGAGGCCTGGATAAATGGTACTATGAAAAAGAGGCTTCCCGGCAACCTGAACTTCGGATTCAGATACGTAGAGGGTGAGTCGCTCCTGCTCTTCTTGGACTCCAAAGGGATATGCGTTTCCACAGGCTCCGCCTGCTCGTCTCACAAGCTGGAGCCAAGCCATGTTCTCATGTCCCTGGGCCTCAAAGCGGAGGAATGCCACGGCTCCCTCAGGATCACCCTGGGGATGTCCAACACTCTTGATGAGGTGGAATATGTGGCGGAGAGCATAGTGGAGGCAGTGGAGAGGTTCAGGGGGATATCGGCTCTGGGAAGATGAGTGCTGCAGATAGCACTTTAAAGATTGGGATCTAGATTCAGTAGGCCAAAAACTATAATAACCAGGCATAAAACCAGATCCTGTTTCTGTCTGAGCGAGGAGAGAAGGTCCATAAGGTTGCCATCTACATCCGCCGCCCGGAAGGCTCAGGATCCTGAATGCTCGATGCCATAAATATTTCTGCCATAGCTTTAGCTCTGGTCCTTCTCCTCATCGCCATCAGACAGCTGGGTGAGTTCAAGCTCCAGATCTGGCAGATAATGCTCCTTGGCGCCCTCTTGGTACTTCTCTCGGGAGAGATCTCGCCGGTGGATGCTGCTAGCGCCATAAACCCAGATGTGATGATATTCCTGGCCGGGATGTTCGTGATCGGAGAGGCGATGCGTGAGAGCGGCTACCTATTTCATCTCTTCAACCGCATCTTCTGCCGGGCAAAGAACTTAGACCAGCTCCTGCTCCTCATCCTCTTCGCCATGGGCTTTCTCTCCGCCCTGTTGATGAACGACACTTTAGCTATTATTGGAACTCCTCTCATGCTCTACCTGGCCCAGGCCCTGAGGATCTCCCCCAAGCTTCTCCTTCTCACCCTGGCCTTCGCCGTGACCACCGGCAGCGCCATGAGCCCCATCGGAAACCCTCAGAACCTGCTCATCGCCATCAACGGCAGCCTGACAAATCCATTCCTGGTCTTCTTCCAGTATCTTTTCATTCCAACAGTGGCAAACCTGGTCTTAGCCTACCTTCTCTTAAGGCTCTTCTACAAGAGCCAGTTCCAGCAGACGGCCATCGAGATCCCAAAGGAATGCATCAGCGATCCCACCCTGGCCAATATCTCCCGGATCTCAATTATCCTGCTGCTCATACTCATTCTGGCCAAGGTCCTGGCAGTCACAGTTCAGAGCAGCCAACATTTTTCGCTGACCTACATCGCCATCTTCTCTGCCCTGCCCGTCATCCTCTTCAGCAGTCGAAGATGGGAGATCATGAAGCATATCGACTGGTGCACCCTGGTATTCTTTGCCGCCATGTTCGTTCTGATGGATAGTGTCTGGAGATCTGGATTCTTTCAGAGCATGATGGAAGAGAGCTCTCTTGGCTTTGGATCCATTCCCGTCATCCTGGCTCTGAGCGTCTTTTTGAGCCAGATCATCTCCAATGTGCCATTCGTCGCCCTATTCCAGCCGCTCCTGATTAACCCCTCTGCCCAGGATCTGATGGCCCTGGCAGCAGGCAGCACTATCGCCGGAAACCTCTTCATCCTGGGGGCGGCAAGCAACGTCATTATCATCCAGAACGCCGAGAAGAGCGGGGAGACGCTCACGTTCCTGGATTTCGCCAGGGTGGGAGTGCCACTAACCGCATTGAATGTCTTTGTCTACTGGATATTCCTGTGAGCAGGAAAATGAGATGCTCTTAACTGCAAAAATTAGGAGCAAATCAGATAAAGACCGGAACATGAGTTGAGCGATGGGGCAAATATTTATCCTCAAACCACAGGTTTAGCTTGGTGCCAGGTATGATCGTGAAAGCGATTTATGAGAATAATCTTTTGAGGCCTCAAGAGAAATTAGATCTGAAGGAAGGCGAGGAAGTGGATATAGAAATAAAGAGCAGAGGCATCTTTGGTCTCTTGAAGGATTGGAAGTTGGATTCGCAGTCTTTAAAGGATGAACTGAGAGAGACAGATGGTTAAGCTATTTGCAGATACCTATGCACTGGTGGAGATACTCAAGGGGAATCCCGCCTACGAAAAATACTCTCAAAAAGAGCTTATCTCCTCTGAGTTCAATATCTTTGAGCTGGCCTATGCCATGTACCGGGATTTTGGGAGAACGGATAGCATAAATATACTCTCGTTCCTGAGAAGCAGGATCGAGGTGATTAGCCCCGAAGATCTCGATTATTTAGAAGCCTCAAGATTCAGGTTATCCAATAATAAAAAGGGCAAAAAGCTCTCCCTTATAGACAGCCTCGGCTATATTTGCTCCAAAAGATTAAAAATCCGGTTCCTCACAGGAGACCGGGAATTCAAGGATATTGAGGAAGTAGAATATATAAAATGAATAGGCAGCAATCCATCACTCCGCCATCTCCCCTGGGCTTATACAGACTGAGGCGGCTGGGGCCCGGACCATATGCCACTTTTGCCCATGGCATAGGCCCTGTTTTTGGGCGCATGCTTCGGACGAAGATCTTGCAGATTGCATCTGGTCGCCAAGTTGCTTGCCTGTTTCAGCCATGATGAGGCGCGACTCATATTGAGACATACACTGATCCTTTGATACTTTGATATACTTTAATACGCATCCCTTCTCAGAAAATTCCGCATTCCAATAGCATGCCGACCACCTTAGAGGAGAAGACTGAAATGGCGCTTGAAAGGGAGAGAGAGAGGGTCACTATAGGACTGATTCAGAGCACAGCCTCAGAGGACAGAGATCTGAACCTGAAAAAAGCCATCGGGATGATAAAAGAGGCTGCGAAGAAAGGAGCAAAGATCGTCTGCCTGCCTGAGCTCTACCGGACCCGCTACTTCCCTCAATGGGATCAAAAGGATGCATCCCATCTGGCGGAGACAATTCCGGGTGAATCCACAGATGCCTTCTCCATCCTCGCCCGGGAGCACGAGATAGTGATAATAGTCCCGATCTATGAAAAAACAGAGGGCGACTACTTTAACTCCGCCGCGGTGATAGACAATGACGGCAGCCTTCTGGAGACCTACCGCAAGATCCACATCCCCCATGATCCCCTCTTTTACGAGCAGAGCTACTTCTCTCCTGGCGACGAGATCCGGATCTATGATACCCGCTATGCCAGGTTTGCCGTCTTCATCTGTTATGATCAATGGTTCCCTGAGGCGGCCCGAGTGGCAGCCCTGGGCGGAGCCCAGATCATCTTCTATCCCACCGCCATCGGCAATATCATGGACCAGGGAGAGCCGGCAGAAGGAGACTGGCACGATGCCTGGGAGACGGTGCAGCGGGGCCATGCCATCTCCAACAGCATATGCGTAGCCGCCGTCAACCGGGTGGGCAGAGAAGAGAGCCTCAGCTTCTGGGGCAGCTCCTTCGTATCTGACTCATTCGGCAATATCGTGGCAAAAGCGAGCGGCGACAGAGAAGAGGTTTTATTGGCTGACCTGGATCTGGCCAAAAACAAGTCTGTCCGGGAGGGATGGGGCTTTTTCCGCAATCGCAGGCCTGATCTTTACTGGCCCATCATCGAGATGGTCAAAGAGCCTGCCCCTCAGATAAAGGCAAGAGAGGCGATGATGGAAAAGATCGATAGGAAGGATGCTCTCTGCCTGGTGGATACGCCCCTGCAGCTGGGCTTTCATATGCCTGCAGAATGGGAAGAGCATGAAGCGATATGGCTCTCCTGGCCCTATGATCAGGAGACATTCTTCGATATAGAAAAAGTGGAGGACGCATACATCGCCATCATCAAAGCCATGCATAAGAGCGAGATGGTCAACCTCCTGGTCAGAGACGAGATGATGCTCAGCGCTGTTATTGAGCGGCTGAGAGAGGAGAAGGTGGAGCTGCTTCGGATCAGATTCCACCAGATAAATTATGCGGATGTCTGGTTCCGGGATTATGGCCCAACATTCGTAGTATCTCGGGGGGAAAACAAGGGAATGGATAATATCGCTATGGTCGCCTGGACCTTCAATGCCTGGGGGGAAAAGTATCCCGGATTGATGAGAGACACCAGAATCCCCTGTCTGATAAATGACGACCTCAAGATGGAGTGCTTCATTCCAGGAATAGTCCTGGAGGGCGGATCCATCGATGTGAACGGCTCGGGGACGGTCCTGACCACAGAGCAGTGCCTCCTCAATCGCAATCGCAACCCAGGCCTGAATAAGGAGGAGATCGAGAGCTATCTCAAAGAGTATTTGGGGGCAAGGAAAGTTATCTGGCTGAAGGAGGGGATAGCAGGAGACGACACAGACGGACATGTGGACGACATCGCCAGGTTCGTCGATCCGACCACAGTGCTCTGTGCCTTCGAGGAGGATCCTGATGATGAGAACTATGCTCCTCTCAAGGCGAACTACGAACAGCTCTGCCAGGAGACCGATCAGGATGGAAATCCCCTGAAGGTCATCAAGCTGCCCATGCCTGGTCTGGTGGAAAATGAGAGTGGACGGCTGCCTGCCAGCTATGCCAACTTCTATATCGGAAACGATGTGGTTCTGGTTCCCTTATTTAGGAATGAGAACGACCAGAAGGCGCTTAAGATAATCCAAGGAGCCTTCCCGGATAGAATGGTGGTGGGAATCGATTGCCGCGAAATGGTGGAGGGGCTGGGGACGATTCATTGCATCAGCCAGCAGCAGCCAAAGATCAGATGATTGCGATGGCAATCATTCGCACGCCATATTCATAAAATATTAATAAAATATGAAAAGTAAAGAAATGGCGGTGTGAGATCGCCTTTGCAGATCGGCCTGTGTTATTGGCCACTGCTATTCGCCATTTGCCTGCTGATAGCGCCAGGGAATCATAGTGACCACTCCCATGAATAAATTCACGGGCATCTTCGGACTTTCAACCGATGGCATCTAAAGAATGTTAACACAAGTTAAAGATAGTATTAAGTTCCATTAGAGCCAATGTCATCGTGTGAGATCATATGATACATGGTAAGACCTTGCTATATCTAATCGCATTGAGCATATGCTTGTTTGTGGGCATTACAGGCGGACAGGACTGGCTGGTGGGGGGATATGTCAGTTCAATTGGCCCATATGATGGAGATCCTGCCATTTCTGGCCTTAAGCGGTGGCTTGATTATCCCATTCCCACTGCTACCTGGTACGGCTCAAATGGATCGGTCTATTACGTGCCTTATGGCTTGCCTTATGGCACATACTCGACATATTCTGCGGCCTATTATCCCACTCCTGGCTGGACGCCGGTTTATGGCACAGGATGGCAGATATACAATAAGGAATGGGCGAAAACCCTCGAATATGCCCAAACCAGATCCTCTTTGAGGGTATATCCGCGACAGACCGTCGCTTACCCCCCAACCCAGTCGGCTGCGCCTGTATCTGCCACGGCGCAACCAGCAATCACTACCACGCAATCAACGAGCGCGAGTGCTCAATCCATAAGCCCAACCACCTCACCGGCAATTACCCAAACTGCCGCTCCAACGGCCGGTGACTCCACCGCCATAATAGTCTCCCAGGGCATGCGCGGCTATCAGGTATACCTGGATGGAGTCTATATTGGTACCGAGGGGACGGGCGGAGATCCTCTGGATGGCAGATTCAGCTTCAAGGTAGTTGGCAACCAGAACCATGAAGTGAGAGTCTATGATGGCCAGTTCAACTATCCAAAAATCATGTGGTTCGATGCAGGTGGCTCTAAGACTATCTATGTGGAGCCAGGAACAGCAGTCTATATCTAGACCGCCAGTTTAACCCTGTCCACCATTTTAAGCTTCTCCTTTTTTCTTCCTTTGGCTCTTCGCTGAATTATGTGGGTGAGTTAAGTCAGAGAATATGGCCTCTGTTCCTCTTTGTCTCTGTGGTTTGGTCAGAGCATCGCGGTTCACCACAAAAAGGCACAGAAGATACAGAGAATTAGCGATTGAAGTTCACCCATACAAAATAGCGAGGAGCCCTTCCTTTTTTATACTTGGAGCCTCTCCTCTCGTGATCCTCATCCGCTTTTGCCAAAAAGAGGTTTTTTGATCTCAGCTATGAGGCCAGGGATCATTTGGCCTGCTAACAGGCAAGCATTCCGAGAATACTTTTTTAAAACAATAAAATACAAAATATATTCAGTAAAAGAGATTGCTCACCTATCAGCATTCTCTATATACCGTCTGCTCCTGCATGCTCTCAATACTTTTTCGGCCTTCATTTCATCAAACTTGCGTTTACGCTTCATCTTCCTATCTCGGGCTTCACTCATAGCCGCAATCCTACACCTTCTAGAATATCTACTTTCTCATCGTAAAGCGCCCAATTGGCGGGCAGAATGCATCATGATAATGGTCCTCCTTCCCCTCTCATTTTCCTCATCTCTTATGTAATTGGCCAACAGCTTTATTAAGTGAATTACATAAGAAAAACCGTGATTCCGAAAGCCTTGAGAGATCTCCTGAAAGAAGAGGATCTCTCCACTCTCTATGAGATCAGGGATCTATTATCTGATATGATCTCCATGAGAGAAGCGCCCCTCAGCAAGATAGGCCCCACCAGGGATCGGGGCAGCAATAGAGAGGTCATAGAGGAGAGACACTCCGGGACGATGACCTTTCGATTGGAGCGCGTCTCCTGCGGCAAGAACTGCAAAGGCTGCCCGCACGGACCTTACTGGTATGGCTACTGGCGGGAAGGCGGCAAGACCCGCTCCAAGTATATCGGAAAGAATCTCAATGCAAAGAGGCTAAAGAAGGAGTAATATGTCAAGCAATTTTAAAAAATTTTCGTTGCTCATCGTTTTCTTAGTGGCTGCAATCCTTTCCGGCTGCATCTCCGAGGATACAGAACCATCTGAAAAGATGCCAGCAGACGATATTGCAGTGAATGCAAGCCAGTCAAATGATGACATCCAGGATGCCCGAGATTCCCAGGCTGAATCCCTACCCATTAATGGCACAGGAAATGGCTTGAAGAAGTACGCGAATAATGGCTCTGATGTCATCTCCGTCGCCACGACCATCTCTCCTCTGGCAGGGCTTATCTCTTTGATCGGTGGTGACAACGTCGAAATAGCGACGATAATCCCGCCTGGAGCCGAGCCCCATACCTACGAGCCCACCCCCTCTCAGATGAAGGAGATCGCCAATGCGGACATCTATATCATGAACGGTGCGGGCCTTGAGTTCTGGATGGAAAAGGCGCTCTTGGTCAATGAAGATATGTTGGTTGTGGACTCCTCTGAGGGAGTGGAGCTGTTAAGCGAAGAGGGCGGAAACGCCGATCCGCACATCTGGTTATCTCTGCAGAATGCTGCCATTCAGGTGGACAATATATGCAATGGTCTGATCCAGGTCGATTCTGCAAACAGAGACTATTATCTCCGTAATAAAGATGCCCTGTTGGAGGAGATGAAAGCGCTGGACAGAGAATTTAGCCAGACCTTTGCCGCAAAAGAGAATAAGACCTTCATCGTTTTCCACCCTGCCTGGAGCTACCTCGCCCGGGACTATGGCCTGGTCCAGGTGCCGATCATGGAGGAGGAGAAAGAGCCCGGTCCCCAGTACCTGGCAAGCCTGATCGATATGGCTAAAAAGAACGATATAACCACCATATTCGTTGATCCACAGTTCAATCCCAAATCTGCAGAGGTAATAGCGAGAGAGATGAACGCGACGATTGTGGTCCTTGACCCTCTGGCAGATGACTATCTACAGAATATGCGTCGCACAGGCGAGGAGATCTCCAAGAGCCTGAAATGACCGCCGAGATCGTCTCCATTGATAACCTCTGGATCTTCAGGGAAGAGCATGCTATCCTGGAGGACATAAACCTGAAGCTGGAACGGGCGGACTTCCTGGGTTTGATCGGCCCGAACGGGGGAGGAAAGTCCACCCTTCTCAAGGTGATGCTGGGTCTTATAAAGCCGGATAAAGGGAGGATCAGAATATTCGGCCTGGAACCTGAGGCGGCGAGGGGAAGGGTGGGCTACCTACCCCAGAAGACCATCTTCGATCAGAACTTCCCGATCAAGGTCCTGGAGGTGGTCCAGATGGGAAGGTTTGGCAGGACTGGCCTCTTCCGCCGTTACGGTCCTGCCGACCGCAATGCTGCCTATTGCGCCCTGGAAGCGGTGGGGATGGAGGATCGGGCTGACCGGGAGATCGGTGCCCTTTCCGGTGGAGAGCAGCAGAGGGTCTTTGTTGCCCGCTCTTTGGTCTCAGATCCAGAGCTTCTCCTCTTAGACGAGCCCACAGCGGGCGTTGATTCCTCCCAGCAAACGGAGTTTTATGAGCTTCTCTGCCACCTCAACCAGGACATGGGAATAGCCATTGTGCTCGTCTCACACGATATCACTGCCATATCCAAATACGTGGGCAAAATCGCCTGCCTAAACCAGAGGCTTTATTACCATGGCTCAAAGGAGCTAACGAACGAAGATATAGAGAAGGCCTACGGCTGTCCGGTGGAGATGATTGCCCATGGAACGCCCCACCGGGTCTTGAGGAAGCATGATTGAGTTGCAGTTGGACCTCTTCCAGTACGATTTTATGCGGGTGGCCCTGGCCGCGGGCCTGGCGAGCGCCGTCCTCTGCGGCATAATCGGGATCTATGTCATTTTGAATAAGATAGTCTTCATAAGCGACGGCATAGCTCATGCCGCCTTTGGAGGCATCGGTCTGGGCTATTTCCTGGGCTTCGATCCCCTGATATTCGGAGTGGGCTCGGCCGTATTGACCGCAGTCGGCATAGGAATGGTGAGTGGGAGGGCACGGGTATCCGAGGACACCGCCATCGGGGTTTTCATGGCCACGGGAATGGCCCTGGGAGTCATGCTCCTCACCCTCTCTAAGGGCTATGCCAGAGACCTTTATGGCTACCTTTTCGGCAATATTTTGGCTGTGACCATCAACGACGTGCTGCTGATATCCGGACTCACCCTGGCCATAATGCTCCTGATCTATATCCTCTACAAGGAATTCCTGATAATGAGCTTCGATCCGGTCTACGGGGAGGCCATCGGCCTGCCGGTGAAAAGCCTCAGGCTCCTGCTTTTGGCAATGGTGGCCTTCAGCGTGGTGGTGTTGATCAAGATCGTGGGGATCATAATGGTAATAGCGCTTCTCACCATCCCCGGAGCCATAAGCAGGCAGCATCTAAGGGGATTGCCCTCCATCATGGCCGGATCCGCAGTTCTGGGATCGATATTCGTGACTGTTGGCCTCATAGTATCTTACATGCTGGATGTGCCGTCAGGCGCCACGATAATTCTCACCGCGGCGATATTCTTCTTCCTGAGCACGCTGTATTCCAGATGAGGATTCCCGGAATTATTGCAGAAAAGCGATATTGGATCTAAAAGCTGTCTGGTTTGGGAGCATGCTGCCTTCAGATAGACTTAATTAAGGATGCAAACTCAACCGAAATCATATGGAGCTGCTGAAGATCATCTGCATTCTGCTGATCCTGGTCGGCCTGGGCCAGGCAGAAGATATCATCTTTTTTGCCGATGATCACTACAAGTCCATCAGCCATCTGCAACTCAATGCCTCAGCTACCAATCCCGCACTCTCGCCAGGTGACGGTGTCCTGAGAATAAGCATTGCCAACCAGGGCAGAATCGAGGAGCTGATACCTATAAGCAGCAGCGATTCCCCCGACGATATCCTGCAAGAGCAAAGAGAGGAGATGAACAGCTCCGTGGCCATGGATGTCAGAGCCGCTTTGCAGTCGGCCGGCCCCATTCAGGTGACCTCCGGCGTGCAGCATATTGCCATTCTCCCAGCGGGAGAGGCAAAAGAGCTGCAATTCAACATCAGCATCGATCAGAGGGCCAGTGGTTGGTATGACCTTCCCTTGAGGGTGGATTATGTGCGCCAGGTGGACGTGAGCGTGAGCGATGGCGAGGCCTTTCCCCTCCGCCAGCCATCAAACCAGAGCCTGAATCTGAGGGTCTATGCATTCGGAGATAAGGATGACCTGCGCATTGCAGGAGTGCAGTCTCACCTTTATCCAGGAGAAGAAGGATCTTTAATAATCGCGGTGGAGAACATCGGAGAGGATATCCTCCCGAACTGTTCGGCCAGCCTTATAGCTGCTCCTCCCTTTCGGGTGAAAAGCAGAGACCTTCCTCTAGGAGACCTGTCGCCGGGTGAGATGGCCTCCGCCAGCTTCCTGGTCGGGGTGGATGGAGATGCCAGTCAGGAGGAGTATCAACTCGGCATGGGCCTGCGCTCGGAAAAGATGGATCTGGTCCTCCCCTTTGAGCTGAGCTTAAAGGGATCGGGCCGCCTCATTTCCCATGGGGCCATTCTCTTCATTGCCCTATTGGCCCTTCTTGTTCTGCTCGCCATCATCCTGCGCAGACAAAAGCTTCTTTATGGCCGGAAGAGAAGGATCAAGCGGCTATAGGCAATAAGCGAAGAAATGCAAAGGAAGATCGGGAAGATGAGCGAAAAATCGGTCCAGGCTAAGGGGATATGCAAGAGCTATAAGAGCCTCTTTGGCTCCGCCAAGACGGTCCTGGAAGGAATATCTCTGGATATAGATCGAGGAGAGATCTTCGGCCTGCTCGGCCCCAACGGCTCGGGGAAGACCACTCTCATCTCCATATTCTCCACTTTGATCTACCCGGAGAAGGGGAGCCTGTCCATTCTGGGATTGAATGCCAGACGGGACAGGGGAGAGATCCGCAAGATAATCAATATCAGCACTGCCAAACCCAACTTCCCCTGGAGCCTGACGGTAAGAGAGAATCTCGTCCACTATGGCATGCTCTACGGCCTTTATGGCCTCGGCCTCAATCGGACGGTCGAGGACCAGATCGATGCCTTTGAGCTGGGGGAGTACAGGGACGTGAAGTTCGAGAACCTCTCCACCGGCTTAAAGCAGCGCCTGTCCCTGGCCAAGGCCATGCTAAACCATCCCAAACTCCTTTTTTTGGACGAGCCGACCACCGGCCTGGACCCGGACATGTCCGCCAAAACCCACGATCTGATCAGAAGAATTCATGATGAGGAGGGGATCTCAGTTATAATGTCCACCCACTATATGCCCGAGGCGGAGCTGCTCTGCGATAGAATTGCCTTTCTGAGAAAAGGCAGAGTGGCAGCCCTGGATACCCCTCAGAACCTGAAAAACCACCTCGAACTGGGAAAGAGGGTGAAGATAACCTACCGGGGGCTGGCGAACCTTGATGCCCTGAGAGCTCTGGAGGGGGTCATAGCAGTCAGGGGCAAACCCGGAATAGTCGATGGGCGAGTGGATATACAGGCGAATGGGCAGGCGGACATAGAGGTGACAAAGCCAGCTGAGGGACCGGTCGATAGACAGTTGGAAATCCTGATGGACAGTAACGAGGATAGCCTGGACAGGATTCTGAAAAGCTTTCAAGATGCTAAAATTCTGGATATCAATATAGAAGAGCCCGATCTGGAGGACGTATTCCTTGAATTGGCAAGGTGAGCTGAACAAGTATCTGGCCTCCGCCTACAAGAACTGGGTGATCTCCAAGAGGAACGTCTTCACCCTCTTCGAGCTGTTCTTCTGGCCCCTGGTCAACCTGCTCTCCATCGGCCTTCTCACTCGATTTTTGATGGTGGATGAGTCCATGGTCTCCTTTCTCCTGGTGGGTTCCATTGCTCTTACCATTCTCCAGGTGGCCCAGATGGATGTGGCCTATGTCCTCCTCTTTGATATGTGGTCCAAGAGCATAAAGAACACATTCATCGCCCCGATACATAGCCGCCATCTGATCTTTGGATCCCTGTTCTTCGGCATCATGAGGGGATCGGTGGTCTTTGCCATCCTGGCATCGATCAGCTTCTATCTGTTTGATTTCAGGTTTCAGGCGGGCGGCCTGATCCCCCCGTTGATATTTCTGGCGGGTGTCTTTTCCATGGCCGCGATCATAGGAATCACTGTCTGCATCTCTATCCTCACCTTCGGCCAAAAGGCTGATGTTGCCGCCTGGAGTCTGAGCGGTCTGATACTCCTTTTCAGCGGGATCTACTATCCGGTGGATGTCCTCCCATTCTTTCTGCAGGTCTTGGCCAGGGCCATCCCTCTGACCTATTTCCTGGAGTATTACAGGTCAATATTTATCCCCGGACCCCATCATCTGGCTGTAGGTTTATCTCTGGCCGCGCTATATCTGCTGCTGGGGCTCATCCTCTTCGACCGGGCGATCCGCCGGGCGAGGAGAACGGGAATCCTGCTCTGGCTCTCGGAATAGGGAATAGGATCATTGAGCTAGTGGTGTTGAAAGTGATTGAAGGCTTGTTGGGTTGGGTGAAGGTTGGAGATATTCAGCCCGTGCGGCTGATGGGGGTCATCAACCTCAGCCGGGAGTCGTTCTATAAGGGCTCAGTGGCCAGCTCGAATGAGGCTCTAGCAACTGCCAGGCGACTGCAGGATGAGGGAGCTGATATCATTGACCTGGGTGCGGTCTCTACCGCCCCGGGATCTCCCCCCATAAGCGAAGAGGTGGAGAAGGACAGGCTCTTTGCCGCCTTAAAGGAGATCACGGATAACCTGGATATCGTGGTCTCCGTAGATACCCAAAGGGCGAAGATTGCAGAAAAGGCCCTGTCCTGTGGAGCTACTTGCATCAACGATGTCTCTGGCCTGCACGATCCTGATATGGCCTCAAAGGTAGCAGAATATGACGGCTCTCTGATCATCATGGCATCAGATCAAAGGCCTGGAGACCTGCCTTTGTTGAATCAGATCATTCCCCTCCTGGGAGACAAAGTGAGGCAGGCAGTGAGAGCAGGAGTTGCTCTGAATAAGATCTCCATAGATCCAGGGATCGGCAAGTGGATTCCCGTGAGGACGGCAGCCCAGGACCTGGCCATCCTGGATGGCTTTGACCGGTTGCGCGCCATCGGGCGGCCGGTAGTGGCTGCTTTATCCCGTAAGACATTCATCGGGGAGAGCCTGAATATTCCCGATCCTGGAGGGAGGCTTGCCGGAAGCCTGGCAGCAACGACAGTAGCCGTCTATCTGGGGGCACATATCGTCCGAACGCACGACATCTCCGCCAGCCTGGATGCGATCGCCATGGCTGGTGCCATCCGCGGACGGCCGATTGTGACCAGCGATTGCAGTATGGATTGCGATGTGGATGAACATGCAGTTGGCGATATGCAGGTCGAGGTTTTGGGCTATCTCGGCCAGGGAATGGATCTGGCAGAGCATCTGAAGCGGATACAGGTGGACGAGGGCGCATACCAGCTCCTCTCCCGGAAGGGATCTTTTCGGATCCTGGCGGTGCGGGGCCTGAGCAGCATGGAGGCCCTGATAATAAAGCAGGAGATGCTCGCCCGGGGAGGAGATGCCGCCATTCCAAAGATGGCCCTGCGCTGCGACAAGCGGCCGCAAGAGATTTTAATCCTCGGCACTCATGCTCAAATATCAAGCCTGGTCAGGAACCTGAAAGGGCAGCCTTTCCGGCTCGGCCATTTGGCCGCTATCATTGAGGAGGCCCTGGAGCTGATCGACAGACCAGAGCGTTACAGGTGATTTATTGCAGGTTTTGGGAATTAAATCGGACTTGTTGATGCCGGGAGACGACCTTGTGGAGTTCCTGGTGCGAGCAATGAATAGGTCTGGTCAGGCCTTCCAGGATGGAGATATACTGGTCGTCTCCGAGAGCATCGTCGCCACCTCTGAGGGACGGGTGGTCGATCTGGATGAGATCCAGCCAGGCGATCTGGCCATATCTCTGGCTGGCCAGTACAAAAAAGACCCTCGAGAGATGGAGCTGATCCTCAGGGAGTCGGACGAGATCGTGGGAGGCATCCCGGGAGTGGTCCTGACATTGAACAATGGATTTCTCTTTCCCAATGCCGGTATCGACAACTCCAATGCCCCACCGGGTCATGTGGTCCTATTTCCCGCCGATCCCAAAGGCTCTGCCATAGCCATCCGGGAGAGAATGGCAAACGGAAAGAAGATCGGGGTGATAATCGGGGACAGTAGAACTCATCCTCTCAGGCTGGGCTGCGTTGGGGTAGCGCTGGCTTGCTCCGGTCTGGAGGCGGTGGTGGATGCCCGGGGGCAGAAGGATCTCTTCGGCAGAGAGCTCAAGATCACCCGCAAGGCCGTAGCCGACAATCTGGTATCCGCTGCTCAGATCGTGATGGGAGAGGGAGACGAGGGTATTCCAGCAGCGATAATAAGAGACTCCGGCGTTCCCATCAAGGAGGCTAGCGGCGAGATTCCCACCATTCCGCCAGCGGAATGCATGTATATCGGCGCTCTGGGGATCGGCCCCAGGCCATATGCCGGAGGATACGACCAATTGATCGAATGCGCCGGTCAGGCCATAGCCAGAGCATATGCTCCTTACTCCCGCTTCAGGGTCGGCGCTGCCCTTCTCACTAAAAAGGGAAACGTCTATTCCGCAGGGAACATAGAGAACGCCTCCACCGGCGCGGGGATATGCGCAGAGAGAGTAGCTATTTCTCAAGCTATAGCCTCAGGAGAGAGGGAGTTCGAGGCGATAGCGATAGTAGGAGACGGCTGCCAGCCTATATCCCCCTGCGGCATATGCAGGCAGAGCCTGATAGAGTTCGGAGAGGATATCATGGTGATAATGGCCAACTGCAAAGGAGATGCTCTGACCGCCTCCTCCCGTGACCTTCTTCCCCGGGCCTTCACAGGAAAGTGGCTGGAATAGAAATTTTTTTTCAAAAAATGTGAAAAAAAAGATGTCCGGAACTCCGGGCATCCTGATCTTTTCAGTGAGCCTCGCCCACCAGATCCTTGCCTGGCGCCTTGCGTTCCACGGTATCGATCTTGCACTCGACCGGGCCGCAGACCAGGACATCCTGCTCCTGGTATTTGGTGTAGGGATTCTCGGGGATGGTCATGTCCAGTCCCATGGATGCTGCCATCAGCTCCACCACGTCCAGGACCTTTATGGAGGACTTGGCATCGTTCCTGCCATCCATGATGTTCCTTCTGCAGAAGGGACAGGTGGATGAAATGACATCTGCCTTTACTTCCTCCCCATCCATCACTCTGGCCTTGGCCATATCCAGGGCCAGGTCGGGAATGCCTGCCTTGACGCCTCCGCCTGCGCCGCAGCATCTCTGCAGTTCCCTGTTACGTAGCATATCTTTGAACTTCAATCCGGGTATGGATTCAAGGCATTCCCTGGATGCTTCAAAGGCCCAATCCTTTCCGATCTCGTGCATCAGATGGCGGCCGTTATGGCAGGGGTCATGGTAGGTCACGGTGTAGTTCAGAGGAATTTTGTACTCCACCTCACCCTTTCTCAGCTTCTCCCTCAGGAAGACCGAGAGGGGCACGTTCTTGTAAGGGATGTAGCCCTCATACCACCTGGGCCAGTCAACGGTGGAATTCCTGATGCAGCCAGCGCAGGCGAATAGCACAGTCTTCGCTCCCGCGTCCTTGAGGGCATCGACATTATGCACCGCATGCTCAGCCATTACCTCTCTCTGGCCAGTTCTGACCATGGCAGAGGCGCAGCACCATTCGTCCTTGCCCAGCATCGCGAAGTCCGCATTCAGCTTATTCAGGATCCTGACTGTGGCCACACCCAGGGCTTGCTGTCTGTATGCCGCAGTGCAGCCTGCGAAATATACGATCTCGCCGGATTCATCGACCTTTGCATCCTTGGGAACCCAGCACAAGCGGTCTTCTTGCTTGCCTTGATACGGATTTCGGTCTGCTTTGACCAGCTTGGGGAAGAAGGCTTGCTTGCCATAGGGCCCGTCCCCGCGAGCTACGAGGTTGGGGCGCATGGCCTCCCAGAGATCGACGGTCTTTATTCCCGCCTCGCAGACCGTTCCGCATACACCGCAGGTGGTGCAGTAGTACACATCCTCGGTGAAGAGCTTCATCTCGTCCTCTTCCAGGGGCTTGCCGCCGAAGATCTTAGCCCGCAGGCTGTGGTTTTTGGCCATCAGCTCTCTCCAGCGGGCGTTCTTGTACATGGGAGTGATTCCGGGACGATCCGGTCTGACGGCGAATGTCGGGCACCACTTCATACACTCCTGGCATCTGTTGCAGCCATCTACCTCCAGGAGCTGGGTGGAAATCATATAGCCCGTCATCAAGGGCTTTGATTCTTTATTATCAGCCATTTTACTCTCCTCCTCGATTGGCTATCAGGGTCATCGGCGTGGCAATCACGTGGATGTACTTGCTCCAGGGCAGAATTAAGGCGAACAGACCAAGGGCGAGCAAGGTATGAATCAGAGCGAAGTGGGGCGCGTAGATGGGATACTCAAACATGTTCCCTACCAGGAAAGAGTTGCCGCGCATCCATTCAGCGTAAAATCCAGTTACGGTGATCAAGAAGACTGCTCCGATCAAGAGGGCATCGTATGCGCTGGTGTTGTCTCGCACGAACTTGATCAGGATCCTTCTGGATATGGCAATGGTGGAGCCGAATAGCAGAAGATATCCAAATACATCGAAGGGCAGCGCCATCATGCCTTTGACCATCTCAGCCTCATGAGCAAATCCGGCTAAATTGAAGTGCTCCACGATATCGAGCATGAGTCCAAGGCCGGAGAGTGCCGCCAGTGCCAGGAATCCATAAAACATGGACATATGCATTACCCATCGTACCGGGCTCCTGGCAAGAGTCCTCCTGAGAAGAAGAACATCAAGCACCACTGTCCTCAAAAATACCCAAATGCCGTCCTTAAATGCCTCATGAATCCAGGTGGCAAGGAATAACCAGAAGCTTCTGCGCAACGGGTCGTGGTAGCCGGTGGATCCGAGGCCCCATTTCTTAAAGTTAAAATATATACCATATATCCAAACAGCAAGTACAATAACTGTCAGGAGTATCACAAGTTCAAAGGTGAGGCCCAACGTGTAGAATGCCATCTCATATCCTCCTCGTTATATTTATCACTATATCGGTGCGTTACGACCATCATTTGTGACCAATTTACCTGTGAACTAATACTTAAATAATTCCCTAGCTGTAGGCCGAAATTCGTCTCAAATTAGAGCGAATGCTTATTTTGAGCAAGAACGAGCCTTCCTCATGAGCACAGAAAACGCATCTATTCATTCCCTTCCTGCCATCTTCAAAAACCAGCATAATAAGCCAGATCAAATGCAAAATAGCCTGCCCATATAATGCGAATTGGCATGGATGCTCGCGCATTAATGACTGATCCTAAAACGGAATTTCGGCTGCTCTGCGGACCATTTTGGCGGATCTGGGCAGATATTGCACCAGATCCATTGGCTTTGCAGGATTCACACCTATTTAAAAAGAGGTTTTTGACCTTTTTTCACGGAATTTGCGGCTTTTTCTTCCTGGGCAGTTGTGGACCCGGTTTTGGACCTGGAGGAAGATCCCAGGATCCTATTCTAACCGCTGTGCTGATTTCCATTCTATCCTCAGACGATACATCAAAACCTAGTCTATGCAAGGTTTTCCTCCCTAATTTGGAGATTCACTTTCTGCTATTCATATCTTTTCGGTATTTAACGAAATATCCCAAGACAATGATCGAATATAAAGCTTTCTCCCTGTTTTCCTCCATGTCATCTGCAGCCAGCTTCTCTCAGGCATCCAGATTCTCTAATAAGACCGACAATATCCAGGGAGAAATCCTGCACCTTTCAGCATAGATTGAGGAAAACATGGAGGAGATAAGGTCCACAATCCATAAAGCTGGGAATAGGATTATACCTTTTTAAATTTTAAGCATACAAATTATCCATAAATGTATCTCATATTAGAAAAGCTCTTAAAATATGCGAGTATACTATTTTATCATAGGAGAATACTGAATGAAATTCACAAGAATTATGAATATGGCAATCGGGCCTCTTTGCAGCAGGGAGCATTCCGGCCTTGTATTGGCTGCTATGGCCCTGACGCTGCTAATGCTTGTCACCGCTCAAGGATCGGATGATGAGACGGTCGAGACCCTCACCATAGCCGACTCCACAGGAGACTGGGGCTACCCATCGCCCTACGGCCATTACTCCCGCGGTCCGGGCTACATCCGCATGAGCCTGATATTCGATACTCTCATCTGGAAAGACGAGAACGGATTTGTCCCCGCTCTGGCAGAGAGCTGGGAGTACCTGGCAGATGAGAAGGCCTATGTATTTCATCTTCGCGATAAAGTGACCTGGAACGACAAAGAGCCATTCAGCGCCCAGGATGTGGCCTTTACAGTCGATTATATCCAAGATCATCCCTATCAGTGGGTCGATTCGAGCACCATAGAGTCAGCAGAGGTCTTAGACGACCGGACGGTCAAGATCACTCTGACCGAGGAGTATGCCCCCTTCCTGGATCAGGTGGCAGGGACTCTGCCCATCCTTCCCGAGCATATCTATGATGGGGTAAGCGATCCGGCCAGCTTCATGGATTCGGAAGCCCTGACTGGAACCGGTCCATTCATGCTGAAGAGCTATGATAAGGCTCAGGGCAGCTATCTCTATGAGGCAAATGAGGACTACTACCAGGGTGCTCCCAGAACCAAGCAGATAAAGTTCATCAAAGTGAGCCAGGAGATGGCATCAGCAAGCCTGGAAAAGGGAGATGTCGATGCGGCTGCAGTTCCCGGAGAGACGGTAGACAGCCTCAAGGATGATGGCTTTGCCGTAATAAAAGGCAATCATGACTGGGTGGCCAAGATCATGGTCAACCACAATAAAGAGCCATTCTCCGATATCAAATTCAGGCAGGCCCTTTACTATGCAATAGACCGGGATGACCTGGTGAAGACAGGCCTGAGAGGCTATGGCCTGGAGGGAAGCGCGGGACTTTATGCCTCCGACAACGATTGGCATAACCCGAGCCAAGAAGAGTATGCTCATGATCCCGCCAGGACAGGAAAGCTGCTGGAGGAGCTGGGTTACGCAATGGACGGAGAAGGAAAGTATTATTCTATCGATGGCTATCCTGATGGAATAGAGCTCCTGGCTACAGCGGATACCGAGCGCCAGGCTGAGCTGATCAAAAAGCATCTCGATGATGCCGGCATCAAGATCAATCTGCGTAGCGTTGACTCCAAAACCCTGGACAGCCTGGTCGGAGAGTGGAAATACGATCTCGCTCTCAGCGGCCATGGTGGCCTTGGTGGCGATCCGGCGATCTTGAATAAGGTAGTCTCGGATATGGTCAGCTTCAACAGCGCCCGTTACGACAAGAATTCGGATCTCAATGAAGCTCTGAAAGGTCAGCTGGCTGAGATGGATCCCGCCAAGAGAAAGGATCTGGTCGATTCTGCCCAGGAACTGATAGCCGAGGATATTCCCGCCCTGCCCCTGTACTACACCGATAGCTATTGGGCATCGAATGATCTGGTCTCCTTCTACTTCACCTATGGAGGTGTTGGAAGCGGTGTTCCCATCGCTCTGAATAAGATGGCATTCGTCTAGCTGCCAGATCAGCTCAGTTCGGAGATGATATCTCGAATACCCGTGATCTCCGTCCGGATTGGAAGGCTGCGGCAGATCGGTCGCAGCAGACTCTTTTTCTCCGGGGCTGCAATACGCCCATCAATCGCAATAGTCTTAAATGATAGCCCAATTCTTGTTGTAGATAACAATCAATCCAAATAAAACATGGATATTAGCACGAAAATCGTTGATGATGATTTGAATGGCTGAAGAAATAAGTCCCATGGTGCTCTTTCCGATGGGAGAGATCCACACCCCGTATAAGAGACGAGAGGATATCCCCCGTCAGGGCAGGCTCTCAGAGGAGATATGCCAGATCGAGGTCTTTGCTGAATATGAATTGGGTTTGAAGGATATTGAGCAATGCACCCACCTGTTCATCCTTTTCTGGCTGCATCTGGGGGACAGAAAGAGGCTGCTTGCCACCCCGCCCACCAGCAAGGGAGAGCATGGGGTATTTGCCACCCGTTCTCCCAACAGGCCAAACCCGATTGCTATTGATATCGTCCAGCTGCTGAAGGTCGAGGGAAACCGGCTCACGGTAAAGGGAATGGATGCCCTTGATGGCTCAGTCCTTCTGGACATCAAGCCTTATTCCGCAGAGATGGATTCGTTCCCTGATGTCAGGATAGGCTGGCAGAACGATAAGGGCAAGAGTTGAATGGAATGGCACTAGCCGGTCGATGTTCGATGGCGAAATGATGGCGGATTTCCAGTGAGGCACGAAGATGTCAAATGAGGGAAGAAAGAGGGGAGGGGCTCTAAGCTACATTATAGCTCTGCTGGCCATATTCGCCCTCAACTTCATCCTGCCCCGTATGATGCCCGGCAACCCTTTGCAGGCCATATATGGAGACGAAGCCCTGGTAGCCATGACTCCTCAGATGGAGGCCCACCTAACCGAGCTCTTCGCCCTGGACAAATCCTGGTCGGAGCAGATGGTCGCCTATGTCCTCGCTCTCCTGCAGGGCAACCTCGGCTTCTCTTACTACTATAAGGATGAGGTCTCCTCAGTCATCATGGGTGCTCTTCCCTGGACTCTGCTCCTCGTAGGCCTGTCCTTGCTGATAGCCACCGTGGTGGGCGTGATGCTGGGAATCGAGTCCGGATACCGCCGGGGTGAGAGAATAGACAGGGGACTGTTAGCCGGGCTCATGCTCCTGGGCGGCCTTCCCGACTTCTTTTTAGGAATTGTCCTCCTGCTCATATTCGGGGTTAGCCTGAACCTTTTTCCCCTGTCCGGCGCTCTCACCCCCTACTCCGGCCTGGAAGGCTTCCCTTTGGTCGCAGATATCGCAAGGCATCTCGCCCTGCCCCTGGCCGCTCTGGTTTTAGTGGATCTGGGCGGCATCTATCTTCTCACCAGAAACACCGTTGTCACCATATTAAAGGAGGGGTTCATGCTCACCGCCCGGGCCAAGGGCTGCTCTGAATTCTGCCTGCGCTATTCACATGCAGGAAGAAACGCCCTCTTGCCCGTGACCACCGCTACCGGCCTGCGCATTCCTCAGCTGATCACAGGCGCGCTGTTCATCGAGATAATCTTCTCTTATCCCGGCCTCGGACTGATGCTCCGAACCGCTTTGGATGCGAGAGACTATCCCCTGATCCAGGGAATACTCCTCTTGGTGACGGTCACCGTTCTTTTCGCCAATCTGTTTGTCGACCAAATCTACAAGAGGCTTGACCCGAGGACCAGATATGCACATTGACCTCGGCCATGAAATCAGGCACGATAGGATGGCGCTCCTGGGCATCCTGGTGCTGGCAGCGATCTTGCTTATGGCCATATTCGCGCCCCTTCTCTCCCCCTATTCACCCACCGAGTACACCGGCAGGATATTCAGTTCCCCCTCGAATGATCATCTTCTGGGCACAGACTCCATGGGCCAGGACATCTGGACCAGATTGCTCTTCGGGGCGAGAACCTCCCTCTTGGTGGCAGCATCTGTGGCCCTGCTCGCCTCTTCCCTTAGCGTCTTGATCGGAGCCTCCTCCGCGCTGGTGGGCGGGCTCTATGAGCGCTTCTGGATGAGAATAGTGGATGTGATGATCTCCCTTCCCACAATCATTGTGATGATTCTGATTGCGGCCTACTTCAGGCCAAACCTGCCACTATTGATCTTGCTGATATCCGCCTTCTCATGGCCAGGAGGAGCGAGAATCGTGCGCTCCCAGGTCCTCACCCTGAAGGAGCGGATGCATATCTATGCCGCAAGGACCTTTGGAGCGGACCAGAGGCATATACTCAAGAACCATATAGTGCCCGATATCTCTCCCATCATCGCCTCCATGATGATCCAGGATGCCAGGAGGGCGGTATTCATGGAGGCGGGGCTGGCATTTCTTGGAGTCTCAGATCCGCTGATCATCAGCTGGGGGAAGATGATGCACCAGGCATTGGCCTTCACCTATCTTGATGTATGGAAGTGGTGGCTGCTTCCCACTGGCATCCTTCTGTCGCTCACCCTGGTGAGCCTGAGCTTTTTGGGAGTGAGCCTGGAGGCAGCCATGGACCCCAGGCTGTGCAGACATGAGCACGAGCACGGACACGAGCATGTGCATGAAAACTGGAATGATGATGTGAACGAGCGCGAATATGGGAATGAAAGAGAAGAGAATGAGAATGGGGAGGTTGGCTCTTTGGAGGCTGGCGGATGCTGAGCATCAGAGGCCTTAGGGTCACGATGGCGAGGACGGAGATCCTCAGGGGAATAGATCTGGATATCGATAAGGGCGATTGCCTGGCCATTATCGGCGAGTCCGGAGCGGGAAAGAGCACCCTGGGCCTCTCCATTATGGGCCTCCTCTCAAAGGGAGCAGCCAGGGGAGAGGTGCTGCTGAATGGCAGGGATCTGTTCCGGATCACAGAGGATGAGCTTCGCCAGCTGCGGGGAGGAGAGATGGCCATGGTATTTCAGAATATCGAAGATGCTCTTGATCCAGTGCAGCGGGTGGGGGATCAGATCATAGAGGCCATATCCATTCATCAAAAAGGACTGCAGTGCTTGCTGGAGTTAGGAAGCCTTGGGAGATTAAAGGGGCTGAGAGGATTGAAGGGAGGGGAGGAATCGAGGGGAGAGAGAAGTTTCCAGTCCGGGATGATCCGTCTCCTCCGGGCGGTAGGCCTGAGCGAAGAGAAGGCTGTTGCCTACCCCCACCAGCTGAGCGGGGGAGAGAAGCAGAGGATCTCCATCGCCATGGCCCTGGCCAATGATCCCGATCTTCTGATACTGGATGAGCCCACTGCGTCCCTGGATGCCATGACCAAGATGGATATCATCCGCCTACTCCAATCAGCTCTGCACTGCAGGATGTCCCTTCTGATCACCCATGACATCTCGCTGGCGCAGAGGCTTTCTAACCGGCTGGCGGTCCTCTATGCCGGCAGGATAGTGGAAACGGGAGATACTCAAGAGATCATGAGAAATCCCGCTCATCCCTATACCCGCGGCCTTATCCGCTCCTATCCGGCCATGAACCGGGCCAAAGACCTGCAGGGCATTCCGGGAATGATGAGCCATGGCCTCGAAGGCTGTCCATTTCACGATCGCTGCACCCAGAGGATAGAGATCTGCAAGACCGAAATCCCGCTCCTCCAGGAGGTGAAAGGAAGGCTCGTCGCCTGCCACCGGGGAGGGATTGTGCCCCTCCTTGAGGTCCGGGACCTGGGCGTCTCATTTGACTCCTATTCCGCTCTATCCGGAGTGGACCTGACTCTTTATGAGGGAGAGACCCTGGCGGTGGTGGGGGAAAGCGGCTCAGGAAAGACCACTCTCTCCAAGGCCATCATGGGCCTGTGCCAGCAAAGCTCTGGCGAGGTCTTCCTGGAAGGGAATAAGCTTGGCAAAAGGGATGTCTCTTTTTACAGCCGGGTGCAGATGATCTTTCAGAATCCCAAGGAGTCTGTGAGCCACCGCATGACAGTATTGGATGCAGTTCTCGAGCCCCTGAATGTGATGCGCAGAGGAAGCCCTGAGGAGAGGGTGGCCAGGGCACGAGAGGTGATAAGACAGGCGGAGCTGCCAATAAGCGATCGATTTTTGGAGAAGTATCCCCATCAGCTGAGCGGGGGAGAGGTGCAGAGAGTGGCGATAGCCAGGGCCTTGGCCCTCAGGCCAAAGCTCTTGATTGCTGATGAGCCCACCTCGGCGCTCGATCCCAGCGTGCAGGCGAAGATCCTCAAGCTCCTCATGAATCTGCAGGAGAGGATGGGCCTTGGCATTCTCTTCGTCACTCATGACATAGCAGTGGCCAGGAAGGCGAGCGACCGCATGGCAGTGCTGCTGAAAGGCAGGATTGTGGAGGAAGGGGCTACGGATGATATCCTCTCCAATGCTGTCGATCCCTACACTAGAGGGCTCTTAGAGAGCGCCTGTGGGGAATTTGATATGAGAGAGAAGAGAGGCTCGCTGAAAGATGAGACGATGGACGATCGGTTGGCCAGGGAGATAGATGGTCGGACTGGTGGAGTGATGGAGGACAGAGCTGCTGGCAAGATTGGGGATGAAAATCAAGATACCGATAAAGAGGAGTTATGGACCACGACTTAAAAGCGGCAGTTGAGTTTCAGGGTATCTATATGAGGATCATCAAAGCTCCATATGATGAGCTGCTCAGCGCAAGCATGGTCCAAATCCCTCCGCCCAAAAAGGCGCAGATTCATCCCACACTTGGATGCCAGGTGTGTGGCGAAGGATTCATGGAGATCTGCGGCCGGACCGCAAGTGGATTGGTAGTATGCATGGATTGCTTTGAGAAGCTGACTGAGAGAAATGCATGGCCAGAAAGGGTATGACCGGTGAAAGCATAACCGGTCATGACTTTTGAGCCAAGCTTATGGATTGAGCACCATTATGTTGTAGTTCAGAGCCATGGCAAAGCTCACCCAGAGGATGTATGGGACGAGCAGCAGGGCGGCGTTCCTCGAGACCTGCCAGAACTTGAATATGGTCAGCAGTATCATCAGCCAGAGCAGCACTATCACTATCAATCCGTAATAGGGGGACCTCAAGCCGAAGAATGCACCCGACCAGGCGATATTGAATACGAACTGAAGGGCAAATATGTAGATCGCCACCTTCACCTCCGGGCGGTCAAGGCCCTCCCGCCAGACCAGGAACAGGGCGATGCCCATCAATGTGAACAGGATTATCCATACCACTGGTATCAATCCATCCGGTGGGGCAAACCAGGGCTTGATCAGGGTGGGATACCAGGTCTTCACCGACATGTTGGTGAAGACCGAGCCGGATGAGCCCACCGCCTGGCAGATGATTATACATAAGATAAGCTTTAGGATATCGTTCTTTCCCATATTTTTCATCGTTTCCTCCTTTGTACTTCACGCACACACGCAGTTTTTGCTTTGATTGGCGGAGACAGACAGTTGGATAATATTAGAATGGAAGATATTTATAGGTAACCGGGATATTTAAAGAGGAGATGCAATGGAATGAGCGCATGGAGTGTTCAAGCGCTCTGCAAATCCATTGACGAGCTGATGAAGAAAGTCTCTTTCTAGATGAAAGCACAGAGCAAACGTAAAGCTATCTTGGCGGCCAATGAAAACCAAGTGGGCAAAACTCGTCTAATCATGATTAGGGTAAAAAAGAATTGAAGAAGGTAGAAGAAGATATATTTTCGATTACCTACTCCGCTAGTGGATAAGCCCAAATGCCTTTATATGGCACACCCAACCAGCTCTCGAAGTATTCCTGATGGATTTCCTCGGGATTAAGGTCTTCGAAGAGCTCAGGGTATAGCCACTTCGCCAGATACTGTGCACCGATAAACCCTCTTGCCGCCTCAATCAGATAGGCATCTATAACATAGAGCCTGTCGTTCTCCGCGGCATCTGTGCCGTTCAGGCCAGAACGAATCTTTGCCTCTTCGATATATTTGGTTGAGTTTGAGCTATCTGTCTGCAGGTATCCCGTAAAATAATCAAAGGCCGGAAATATTATGACCTCGGGATTCTCTTTTAGCACCCACTCAGCATCCACTGTAGGATAACGCATTGAGAGATTACCCTCCGAATTGAGCGGCCCTGCGATATTAAATCCGCCCGCCATGGTGATGACCTCGTCCATTCCCGAAAGTTTTGAGCCTGTATACCAAGGGGTATCCGACCATTCTCCGTAGACTTTCACCTTGGCATCTATCCCTTCTACTTTGCTCTGAAGGGCGTCTAAAGAGCCCTGCTTCCAGGCAATGAATTCCTCTGCCCTTGCTTCTTCCTCAGGACCCAGCATCTCTGCCAGAGTCTTTAGCTCTTTATCGAACATGTCCAGCTGGTTAAAGGGCAGACACACAACAGTTATCCCAAGTGGGGAAAGCTTCTGGTCAACTTCTGTGATGAACTTAGGCTGGACGATAACCAAATCGGGCTTCAGCTCGATGACCTTCTCGTAATCCAGTTCTTTATAAGTACCAATGACTGGCTTGTCCGCCATGCCCGTAAGATAGGAGTACTGGTCTTTGGAGCCTTTCTCCGCGCCTATAATTTTTTCGTGAGCACCCAGGATATACAGGGGTTCATAGGACCAGGCCACCATGGGAACAATCCGTTCTACGGGCTCATCTATAATTAAAGTCCTATTCGCTGAATCCACGATCGTCTTGGGAAATCCCTCCGTCCCCAGCGCAGGCAAAATTGCCAGCGATAGGCAGAGTACCAGTGTCAACGCGTAATTTATCAACCTCATCTCAAATCCTCCTGCAGCCAGCAAATCCCGCTGCATTATCAGTTTCGAAGACTCTACCAGATATAAATATTACGTATTATCACTAATATTGAAAAAATCTTACTAAAAGATTAAAAAGTTGTGAGAAGGCCATACAATGGATCAGCTCGCTTGCGGATAAGCCCATATTCCCCTGTACGGCACTCCAAGCCACTCCTCGAAGTACTCCTTATGCACAACTTCGGGGTCCAGGTCCTTGAACCTCTCCGGATAGAACCATTTGGCCATATATGTAGCAGCAATCACTGCTTTGCAGCTTGTGAATCCAGTGTCGCCATCCAAGACATAGACCTGGCCGTTCTTGACCGCCTCCAGCTGCTTCCATTCATCCCACTGAGATGCTTCTTCAATGAATCTCTCAGCATTATCGCCGTTTTCCAGTTGATACCCTGTGAGGTAATCGCCCGAAGGATCATAATCGTGGAAGGCAGGGATGATGATAACCTCTGGATTTTGCTGTAAAACCCACTCGGGATCTACCTGTGCATAATAGAGCTTGTCCAAACTACGGGCTATGTTGAAGCCGCCAGCAAGAGTTATGGCATCATCTATCCCAGATGTGCGAGCCCCAGTACTCCAGGGAAGCTCATTGGCGTAATCGTTGTAGACCTTCCGTTTAGGTTCTATTTTATCAGTTTTCTCTTTGATATCGTTAAGGTAACTCTCCCACCAGGAAAGAAATTCTTCAGCCCGGTCTTCTTCTTCCATCAACTTGGCAAGAGTTCTAAAGCTATCCTTAAAAGTACTCAAGCTCGATAGGTCCATTACGATTACTGTCGTTCCAATTGGATTCAATTTGCTCTCTACATCATCCAATGTCTTATTTGAGCCTAAAATATAAATATCGGGCTGATTTTCGATCACCGACTCGTAGTCAATTTCCTTATACTCACCTACAACAGGTTTATCTTTGATGCCAGGCATATAGAAAAAGCACTTTTGAGCGGTGTTAGTCACTGCCGCTAGCCGATCCTGCACACCCAGGATGAAAACAGGCTCATATTCGAACGTTGGCTGGATTATCATTCGCTTCACCGGCTTATAGATCGTGACAGTCCGATTGGCCGAGTCGATGATAGTGAACGGATACTTCTCGTGGATGTGCCGAATCTCCTCCAGCTCGTCTGCCGAGAGCTTTCCCTCCTGTGCAAGCTTCTCTGCCGCTCCCACCTCTTCGGCAGAAACGACTTTGTCGCTATCGCTGTCTCCAGGGACATCCATCCCCTGGGCGAACGCTGATCCGATCATCAGCGTCACGCATAGCATCATTATAGCAAAGATCTTCCATATCATCTCCATTCCTCCTGCAGCTGAGAACTCATGCCGCTCATCGGTCAAACAACGTTCCTGGCAATAAATATTACTCTTTAACACTGTTCAATCTTCACATCTTATCGACTACATCCATTGGTTTAGAGTGCAGAGCTTCTCTCAGTCCATCTCCGAGCGATCAGAATAATAACATAGAGAGCTAGGCCTGTCCCGGCGCCTGGAATCGAAATGCTATGTTTAAGTGAGGGTGGAAGCTTGCCTCCTGCGGAGAGATGCCGAAGAGCCGCTTGGCCATAGAAGCCCTTCGTTGCTTTTATATTCTTTAAACCTGATCAGCGATGACTTCCTCCCTACATCTCTCGTTAGCCGACGAGTCGAGTCTCCTCTTTGAATAACGCACTCATTCCGATCTCCTTTAATCTTGCAGAAACAGAATCGGTCATATTGAGATA